>Ga0308165_1003423_pt1 | contig 17051 bp, 10 predicted proteins | sample PhyWR2_FD_201032 | JGI IMG/M metagenome (GOLD analysis project Ga0308165, IMG submission 201032) | Phyllosphere microbial communities from UC Gill Tract Community Farm, Albany, California, United States - DLSLW.R2 | ecosystem: Host-associated > Plants > Phyllosphere > Unclassified | place: USA...
ATTCAATAGTATAGGCGATACCATGTTTTTCACGAATAGAAAGATTCAATATCGAACTCATTCCCATTCCCCCTAGCATATTATTAAGCAGTAATAAGCCTGTCTTACGATCATCACGGAAACTATAAGCATGAGCCCCCAACATATAATGTACCTGATTGATTGGTTTTGGAGACTCCACATGACTGACTAATACAGGAACCACGTCATTTCGCTCTCTTTGAATTTTATTTTCAGCAACGGGCGCAAATATTTTATTAGCCAATCGCTCCACCTGCTTTAGCGTATAATCTCCCGTAATCGAGATTACGATTTCGTTTGTGTCGTAATTGGATTGAATAAAATCATGAATATCATTTTTTGTAAGGGCTAACAATTGCTCTTCAAGTCCTAGTATATTGTGTCCCAAACCCGATTTCTCAAATAAAAGATCCTCAAAATCATCTACGATCGATTCTTCAGGACTATCCAAGTAAGAAGCCATTTCATCTACAATAACTGACTTCTCTTTCTCTAATTCCTCCTCTGGAAAAGTCGAATGAAAAAATATATCTTCAAACAAGTCCAATGCTCTATCCAAATAGGGTGTCAAAAAAGAAGCGTGCACACAGGTATATTCTTTAGTTGTATAGGCATTCAGATCTCCACCAACAGCTTCCAAGTGATTCAAAATTTGGTTCGTGCTTCTGCGTTCCGTTCTTTTAAAAAGGAGGTGCTCAATAAAATGTGCAACACCAAATTTACCTTCTTTTTCATCTCTCGAGCCAGCATTGATCAACATGCAGGCATGTGTAATCGGTAAATTTTGTGGTTGAAAAACCACACGAATACCATTGGATAAGCGTATTATTTCGTATTCCATATATTAATTTGGAGATTCTATTTTAATTATTCTTAATGCTGTATCGCATTATATTTCTGGGGTGAAAATCAAACCCTTGACTTTCATACAGTTTTTGCGCAGGTAAATTATGAGACTCAACCTCTAATAATACCAGTTTACATCCTTGCTCTTGAACATAATCCTTGACAAACTCAACAGCTTTTCTCCCTACGCCTTTACCTCTAGCATCAGCATTGAGAAATAACTCGTCCAACAAAGCTACCCTTCCCTTAAATTCAAAGCTAAAGAAATAAACAACAATAATATAACCAAGCACTAAATCATTTTCTTTAATTAGCCAAGACTGACCCAAGTTTTGATCATCAAGAAAAGTTTTAAAATTTTCTCGACTTACAGCAGGATCCATATCATATCCATCAATGGCATAGAAATCTTGCATCATGGAAACAATGGTATCGATATTTTCAAATGTTAATTTTTCAAATGTGAGCATAGTGCATTTGTTTACAGGCAAAAATAACTAAATAAAAACAGCCCTATTCTATAACATTGGAAAAATGACGTGGATGGGATATAGCATCAAAAAAAATGGTCCTAATATTGCTATCAGAACCATTTAATCCACTTATTTTTCGGTAGATAGGTGGTAAGATTACATGCGAGGCGGACGCATTCCACCAGGGCCTCCGCCATCTCCTGTTGGGGAACCCAACGCAAATTTTTGAAATTTATAGGTAAATAACAACATAAAATACCTTCCCAAACGATTGGTACGACTATCGATAACCATCGACTCACTTACAGTTCTAGAAATATTAGTCTGCTCATTTAACAGATCAAATGCTTGTAAACGTATCGTTCCACGTTGCCCTTTTAAAAACTTTTGTTCCACATAAGTATTGATAATAAACGGATTGGCATTAATCCCATCACCATAGCCCTGATTAAACTGTTTCGATAGATCGGCTCCAAAGATGGTGGTAGGCGTGATATTAACAGATCCGATTAAAGTAGGTGTCCAAGATGAAATATTTGTCGTTCTATTTGTTAAAGAGTTTTTAGTATGGTTATACTGATATCTAACGCCCGGATTGAGTTCAAAATTTTCGGAAGGATTATATCTGAACATTAAACCCTGATTAAACACAATATTGTTAGATATATTTTTCAATCCAATATTGTCCAAACTATCTGTTGAAGAATAGCCTATTCTTTTGTTGTAAGAAACACCCCCCATCAGCATGATATTGTAAGTCTTTTCTTTCAACGATTTGCCGTAATGATAAAAAGAACTGATGCCAAAAGGATGATCATTTGATTCGTTTAAATAACGTGTTTCTGAAATTAAAGTCGTATCAACCCCACCAGTATTATTATTTTGTAAACGACCTAAATATGACTTATTAAGGCTCACAATTTTATTATTGGCCAAATTTGCATTTAAAAAAGCAAAGAAGTTATTTCCCTTCTGAAAATCATTTTTGCGAAACCTAATATTCAATTGATGATTAAATTCTGGACTTAAGTCTGCATTTCCCATCACAATGCTCGTACGATTAGTACTCATATCAAAGGGTAATATTTGCGTAACAGATGGTTCTGTTGTTGAACCGCTATAATTTAAGGAAATATTTGATTGGCGTGAAAATTTGTATTCAAATCGTGCAATAGGCATCCAGTTTAAATTATTACGATGAATAGGTACCAATAGATCGGAACTCAATGCATTACCACGCAATTGGGAAGGTTGCGCAGCAGCACCAATGGAATAAGTTACCTTATCACCATTATACAAGTAATTAGCTCCGACTTTATGCGTAGTGAAAGAATAATCATAATTATAATCAAAGTTTAACTTCGGATCATTAGCAATTGGATTTTCATCACGATCAAATCCCTGTTGCAAATTTGAATTATCATATTTATTTTTATTAAAATCATATGTAAATTCTAATCTTCCTTTCTCAGATAAAGGTTCTGTATAATTCAACGAGCCACCTGCATTCCAACTTTTATTACTTGCTTCTTGAATTGTTTTCTCGTAAATCGAATTTAAAGAGGCATTGGCATTATTTGGATCTTCTAACAAACGTTGTAATATGGCATTCTGATCTTTATCAGTTTTAGCATTATTATAATTCATATTCAAGAAGATATTTCGACCACGATCACTTAGCTTCCTATTATACAAGCCGCTAATACCATATCGAGGAGCAGTTGATTGTGTGAAAATATTTTGATCTTGTGAATTATTAAACTCTCCATTTCTAAAAGTAATGGAATTTGTCAACGAGCTTGCATCCCCCTCGTCAAATCCAAATTGAGGAGAGATCTTGATGTAATCCTTAGCTGAAGGTTTCCATTCTAGATTTGCTTCAAAACGATGACTCCCGCCAATCGTATTTGCATTTGATTTTATACTATCATCTTGAATTATTCCTCTCAAGGTATTTTCTTGGAATTGTTCAGACAAAGTGACATTATTACTATGACTATAACTATAGCTACCATATACAGTCAATTTATCAGAAAAGTCTTTTCTCGCATTCAGTCCAATTGATCCCAATTTTGTAAGACCATCAGATCCACCAAACATACCTCCTCCACGACGTCCTCCGCCACCTTGCTGACGACGAGCGCCACCACCAGTGGTGCTAAAATCAAATAATGGCGCGTTCGTGTTATTTAGATTACCTAAGACGGAAATCTGCTCTCCTTCCCTCATGCCCATCCACATACCGGTAGCTTGATAACGATCTTCCGTACCATATCCAGCACGTAAAGTGGCCATTTGACCTTTATTATATTTCGGATCAATTTGAATATTCAACACTTTCTCCGAATCACCATTTTTATTACCTGTTATATTCGCCATATCACCGTAATCATCGACAATTTGCATTTTTTCGATGATATTGGCAGGCAAGTTTTGAGTAGCCGTCTTCACATCTCCACCAAAAAAATCTTTCCCATTAATACGAACGCGCTTTACAGACTCACCTTGCGCAGTCACATTGCCATCTTTATCCACGTCGACTCCTTGCAATTTCTTTAAAGCATCTTCAGCAACAGAACCATCACGCAACTTTAAGTCTTTCATGGTATACTCTAAAGTATCCCCTTTGACAACAACAGTAGGGACACCATCAATAACAACCTCTTGCAACAACTCTGACGACTGTTGTAAAGTGAAACTTGGAATGATATATTTAGTTTCTCCCAAAGGAAAGGTAAATTCTTGTTCAAACCTTTGAAACCCCAAATTTGAAACCGATATTTTAAACTTATCTGCTTTTACATTATTAAAAATAAATATTCCAGCGATCGAAGAACTTGTAACCAGCGAATCCTGATCGGAAATCAACTTTACTGACGCTCCAGCGACAACACGGATCTTGTCATCTTTCAACATACCCTGCACAGTCTTCGTTTGCGCATGAACTCCCCAGCTCAATAGCATACTCCAAAATAATAGGAAAGTAACCCTCATCATATTCTTCTTTTTTGTGATCATCATATCTACTTTAACAGCAAAAGCCAATTATTTAAATCATAAAACACGTTTTTAAACTTCCTTTCATAAAAGATTTTTATTTCTTCTTTTCCACTTAACTTTTAAAACGAGCTTTTCTCTCGAAACAATCTATCTACAGATTGCTGCAAGGAAATATGCATTAAAATAATTATACAAATGACGAGAATAGTAGTGTTAATAAATGTAAATCCCGAATTTTAACACAATAGTTACAATAAAGCCTCTGCGATACAGATCATAACAATTGCCATTAAATAATAGGGCGAGGCAGAATAGATCCTAATCAATGAGGGCAATATTTATGGGGTAAAACACACCCTTATTTTTCACATTACCCTCACAAAATCGAACTATAATAATTTTCAAGCAACAAAATCATAGGCCAAAATATAGGATACCGGACTAGGGCTATTTGATAATATATTGTATTTTTGTCTCTTAAAAAATACAAAAGATGCTATTATCGTACTTTCAAGATGAACTTATAGAAGCTGGTTGTGATGAAGCAGGGAGAGGCTGTCTAGCAGGACCCGTCTTTGCTGCCGCCGTGATTTTCCCCAAAGATTATCATCATGAGCTCTTAAATGATTCCAAGCAGCTGAGTGCAAAAAAAAGAATGCAATTGCGTAGTATTATTGAACAAGAAGCAATTGCATATGCAGTAGCAAGTGTATCTGCTGAAGAAATTGATCGGATCAATATTCACAATGCATCCTATGTCGCTATGCATCGCGCATTGGATCAATTAAAATTAAAAGCCGAGTATATCTTAGTTGACGGTAATAAGTTTATCCCTTATCAGCAAGTCCCACATAATTGTATTGTCAAAGGAGACGGCAAGTATTTATCTATTGCAGCGGCATCCATCCTAGCCAAAACCTATCGTGATGATTATATGGATCATATTGCAAAGGATTATCCAGAATATGATTGGTTAAACAATAAGGGCTATCCTACAGTCAAACACAGAAGCGCAGTACTACTAAGAGGAATAACACCGCATCATAGAAAAACCTTTAGAATAACTGATCCGCAGCTCAAGCTATTCTAAAGGTTTGACACAAAATATATCGAAAGCAATAACCTATTAGGTTGTTGCTTTTTTCGTTTTATCGTTCTTTACAGAATAATAAACTGCAGCAACTAAACCTAAGCCTAAGATTATTGACGCAATTAAAGTTAACATACCTCCGAGCTTATGAGATTCAGGATCAAATATAAATTCTACTTTATGATTTCCACCTGGTAATTGTAAAGCTCTCAAAATATAATCGGCACGGATGATTGGAACTTCTTTACCATCAACGAAAGCTTTCCAGCCTTTCTCATAATATACTTCAGAAAATACAGCAAATGCTTCAGTAGGAGTAGAATACTCATACACCATTTTATCAGGATGATAAGATGTCAACTTGATCGATGCATTTACAGGCACACCCAGACGTTGACCATTGAATTTATCTTTAAACTCTTCGCTAACGAAAGCTTCTTTGGAAGGATTGAAGCTGCTGATTGCTTGCATTTCCTGAGCATTGTCCTTAACGAAAGTTACCTGATCGACAAACCATGCATTACCAGCAGCAGAGCTTCTGCGTTGAATACGCTGGCCCTTTTGCTCATCACCAGTAATGACGTAACGAACATTAAACATATCCAATACGTCTTCATTGACTGCTCCATTAAATTGATTTTCCAAAATCTCCTGAAAACGCATCAATTTTGCCGCATGATAACCTCCCAAAGATTTATGATAATAAGACGCACGCGCATCTGAAAATGGATTGGTAGTTAGATCAATCACCCGATAGCTCAAATCTTTATCCATACGGATCAATTGATCTACTTCTCGTTCCTGAAATGCTTGGCTTGTAACCAAACGTTTCTCCATAAAAGATTTATCGTTTAAAAAACGCTTATCAACGCTCCATAGATCAAAAAGAAAAATAACAGCTAGTCCAATGATTAATACATTTGCGGAAAGCTTTTTCTTAATATAAAACCAAATCGCTAAAAAAGTAATCAGAACTATAGCAAAAGAACGGTATGCATCGGCACTTGCTACTGCAGAACGATCTTTGATCAAGCTATTTGCCCATTGATTAGCAGCATTTTGATCACCAACTTGCTGAGTCAAACTCGCGATCAATTGCGCATGATCTTTATTTTTAAAGCTTAAAAATAAATCAGGAACAAAGGCCACAAGTAAACAAATCACGCCAACACCGATAAAAGTATATAATACTTTCTTATCCAATTTTTCAATTTTATCTGCCTTTGTGATCAGCTCATTCAATGTTAATACAGCCATTAGCGGAATCAAGATTGCTGCAATAACCAGAATCGATTCCACTGCCCTGAACTTATTGTACATCGGGAAGTAGTCAAAGAATAAGTCTGAAACTAAAGTAAAGTTCTTTCCAAAAGACAGCAATAAAATCAATACTGTTGTTGTCAAGATCCACCACTTTAATCTATTATTGACAATCACTAGACCCAAGATAAATAAAAACAATACCCCAGCACCAAAATACCATGGTCCAGATGTAAACGGTTTATCCCCCCAATATACAGGCATTCGACTAGCAATCTCGGCAGCCTGAACGTTGGTCATTCCCTGTGCCCCAAAAGTAGACATCAAAAATTTAGCGACATTTGATTTTTCATCCAAGACGCCACTTGATCCGCCTCCATAGGCATTCGGAATTAAAAATGTCAATGTCTCTCCAACACCTTGGCTCCATTCGTAAGCATATTGTTTATCCAACCCCTTTTCTTTCGAAGCATCTACCTTAGTTATATTGGCATGACCACGCGTACTTAATTTACTATATTCATAGGTTGGAATTAAAATAGAAGCATTCACCATAACCGCAACAATCACTGCAGCCAATTGTAAACCTGAAGCTATAAAAAATTCTTTGACTTTTTTATCACGAATCGCATATACCAATGCAAAGATGACATACACCATCAATGCAATAAGCATATAATAGGTCATCTGTAAGTGGTTGACACGAATTTCAAGAGCCATAAATAAGGCTAATAACACAGGTCCCCATAATCGGCTTCCTCTAAAACACATGATCACAGCTCCAATAACGGGAGGAATAAAGGCGATAGCATAAGCTTTAGTGACGTGTCCCGCTTCGATATAAATAAAATTATAAGAAGTAAACGCAATAGCAATAGCACCCAATGCTGCCAGCCAAGGGCGAACACGTAAGACACTCAATAGAAAATAACCACCCAATAAATAAAATAAAACGATATCAATGGGTTGTGGAAAAACGGTTTTAACAGCCGCTAGAATATAAGTTCCTATATTATTTTCACTTGCTGACCAAATCTGATAGGTCGGCATACCTCCAAACATCGAATTTGTCCACAAAGGTGCTTTGCCATCCTGTGCTTTATAGTCGAACATTTCTTTCTGTGCACCTTGAGCTTGCACGACATCACTTTGTGCCAAGGTCTGACCCTGCCACACTGGAGTAAAATAAAAGAATACAAGCGCTACAAAAATCGCTATAACGATCAGATGTGCTGAATTTTCTTTAAACCAATTTTTCATCTATATTATTAGGTTATTAAAACTTACGAAAACCAAAAATATACATTTGATTTTACAATTTATATTATTTTCCAAACCCACTACTTATTTAATCTATTCACCTTTTTGAATAAGCTTATTAATATTGGACAATTCGCCAAAAAGAACCAATATATCGCCTTCTTCCAGCAAAGTTTCTGAAGTTGCTATTCCAGATGCCTCTTTCACCTCCTTCTTTTTGATATGATCTTTGGTTTCCGTTATCTTTAGCGTTGTCATAACGATAACCTTAAATAGATTAGTAAGATTAGCTTCGCGAAGGGTCATACCAATATATCTTGCTGGAACCTTAGTTTCAATAATACTATATTTATCCGATACCTTAAACGAATCCACGATATCAATATTATCCAAACGCATAGCCAGTCTTTCTGCAGCCTCTTCTTCTGGCATGATATACTCGCCGATTTCCATAGCCTCAAGTACCGTTTTCTGCAGATCAGATACAATTCGTCCAATAATCCGCTTTACTTTTAATTGCTTCATTAAAGCCACAGTCAATAAAGATGCACCTTCATCCTCACCTATTGCAACAATAACCGCATGACAATCTTTTAAGGGTAAAGAAGAAACAGCTTCTCGGTCCGTTGTATCTAAACAAACAGTATGTGTCACTTTATCCTTCAATTGTTCCACTATAATTAGACTCTTATCCGCTCCAATCACTTCATGTCCCAATTCTGTCAAATGTACAGCAAGTGATCGGCCGAAATGCCCAAGTCCCAAAACAATATATTTCATATCAATCTGATTAATAGAGTATCTTTTCCTCAGGAAAAGTATAATTCCTCCGTGTTATATTCTTAATAAAAGCAACTAATAAAGTCAAAGTGCCCACCCGACCAACAAACATGGTCACCATCACAATAAATTTCCCTGCAACACTTAAAGATGGCGTAATTCCCAAACTATGTCCGCAAGTCGTATACGCTGATACCGATTCAAACAATAATGCTTTAAAACTCTTATCCGGATCCGAAAACACCAAGAGCATAAAACTAATACCTATTGTAAATAAGGATAATAAAATAATGGCAAAGGCCTTATGAACCGATTCACTCGCTATACGCCTTTTAAAAAGCTCAATATGCTCCTTTCCTCTAGCTAAGGCTATGATATTCATAATGGATACAGCTATGGTCGTTACTTTCACACCTCCACCTGTAGAACCTGGTGAGGCTCCAACCCACATCAGCAGAATGATGAGTAAAACTGTCGGCATGGATATAAACGATAAATCAACACTATTATATCCCGCAGAACGAGAAGCATTCGCCATAAAAAATGAAGTCACCCATTCTCCAACCTGCCCATGTTCCAGCGAAAGTGTTTTATTTTTTTCTAATAAAAAGAAGAATACCGTTGCAACGACAATAATAATAGCATTACACAGTAGAACTAACTTAGAATTGAAACTAAAATTCCAGGCCTTGTGCTTATAATTTCTCTTTGTAATAAGACGATGGTACCAATACACGGTAGAATCCTTAACATAAGAATATATATTCAATACAATTCCAAAGCCCAATCCTCCAAGTATAAATAAAACAGATAAAGCCAACTGGAAATTATAATTGTATTTATAGCCATCGTTTGTTATTCCGTTTGTTAATATGGAAAATCCAGCATTACAAAAAGAAGATATAGAATGAAAAATAGCAAAAAAAACTTGATTTCCTAGAGATGGAAAAAGAGTTGCGTCTAATGTGCTAAAAATTAATAATGCACCAAGAAGCTCAAATAATAAGGTTATAAAAATAATAGTTAATAGTGTTTTGACAACGGAACCCACTTTATTTTCACCAAGGATTTCCCCAAACATCAATTGATTCTTAAAAGAAAATCCACCAGAAAAAAAATAACCAAAAAATCCCGTGAACGTCATGATGCCCAATCCACCAATCTGTATTAAAACGAGGATAATAGTTTGTCCAAAAAGAGAAAAGTTAGTCGAAATATCAGTTACCGATAATCCAGTAATACACACCGCACTTGTCGCCATAAATAAGGCATCTATAAAACTTAGAGGAGCTTGCAATGTTGTCCTAGGCAGCATCAATAAAACCGTACCTATTAAAATCAATGCGAAAAAACTGATCACAAATAAAATCGTAGGATTAAAATAGAAATTATCAAAAAATAAAGTACTCTTAGATAATTCTGTAATAAACACAAGATATATTCCTAAATAAATCCACTGATCTTTTCCAAATAAATCCACAGCGGGAATACTTGCAAATCGTGCAATGATAATCACGGTGAAATAAGTCAATATGACTAAACCCGAATAATGTTCTACTTCAATTTTCTTTAATGCAAAAATAGACGACGCTGTACGAAGCCCAGTCATGATAAATAAAGCGTAGAACATCACATGAATGATACGATCTAGGAGATCTGCTAATTCAGGATCTCGCACGTATCCTACATTAAAAATAACAGCAAAAGCACAGATCATGCTGACATACAACATAATCTGATCCACAACGCCGTTTTTATATTTAAAGACGAACTTTAAAAAACTCAATATTGACCCCATCTGTCACAAACATACTCATAACTTAGGAAAAAGAGCAGCGATCAAATTACAGTGATATTTCACGTGAAACTCATTTGCAATCAATTTGATTTTGTTCTATTTCTCTTTTTTATCTTCGCTGTCTTTATCTTTTTTGAAAAGCTTTGAGACAAAGCTCTTTGTTTTACCAACAACAGTATTTGCCTTTTCAAGCGTATGCTGTGCTCGATCAGCAGAACGCATTAATTTTGCTTCTCTTTGTTTACTCAATCCAACACACTGTTTGATACCATCCAATAGACTTTGCCACAAAGTCTTGAAAAAAGTATGCTCAGGGTGTCTATGCCAATTTACTTTTCCAATAATATATTCTCCCGAAAGGTTGGGATTACTTCCATTTACAAGAAGCTCATTAACCAATAAAGAAACCAGACCTTTCTTTTTATGTGTACCATCTTCTTTCTTTTCTAAAATAGCAATTTTCAGATCATCATAATCAAAGTTAAATTTCCCCCAATTTCTGTGATCAGTTGCTTCCATATCAAACGCTATTTTTTTGATATTACCAGAAGTAATTTCGACATTCAGTAGCGGGCGTAAAATTTGGTTAAATGCAGGAGCTTTCATCGCTCCAACAGTGCCTTTATAAGTATGAAAACCTGTTTTAGATGTCATATCAAATCCAAATAAAACATGCAACCTCCCGCTATTCATCACTTTTGTAATCACATCGACGCGCATCCATTTATTTTTGATCAAACTGGCTGCATCATTTGTCATATTACTAATCGTTGCATAGCTGTTATCAAATGTGATCTTCCCGACTTGATTATATTTTTCACTCAGCTCTGAATAACTTATATCAGCATTCTGAACTAATACTGTATCTATTGCCATATGCGTCTTCATATGTAATAAAGCCTGATGAGGAGATCTTCCAATTTTATTCAACGGAGTGGATTTATAATGCTTATCCGAGTAAATATCCAATCGACCATTTTTTAATTGTGCCTTTGCCGCATATATTTTCTTATTGCGGATCAAATCGTTAAAATCGAAAGATTCGAAACGCACTGTGTCAAACTTCATCACAATATAACTCCCCCCCTTTCCTTTTGCTTTATAAAAGTCAGCTTTATTCAAAAGTGGTTGATAGGCGACCTTTGTCAATAAGATATTGCGTTCTTTTGTATTGATCTTTAACTTATCAAAGTTTATTTTATAAAAGCCATCCGATGTTTTATAAGTAAAACCAGGAACTTCTATATCAACCATTTTCGTGTGGTAAAATCGACTCACATCTAATATTGATGTAGAGTCTACCAATACATCTTGGATCTTTATATTGACTTTTTTTAATTCAAAATCTTGATAGATATTTTTTTGGAGTTGAGAATATTTAAAATTAACCCCATTCAATGCTATTCCAGATATTTGAATTCTTTTTAAGGTATTTTTAATTTTATCATATAACGGTTTTTTGACTTCGGTAGATGCAGTATCATTGTATGAGTGATATTCATTGATCATATGGATAATTGGCGTATCCAATACAACATTTTTGAGATAAAGCTCCTTATTCATGAGCATATCTTTAATCGAGAAATTTCGAAATTTTAATTTACTCACTTCGATTTGAAAGCGATTATCCGGCGCTTTTTTAACACTCTCTAATTGTCTATACACATTACTATCTGCCCTAAGCACAAGATTACTAACCGTAACATTTCCTAAAGCCAGATTAATATCTAAATCATCATAATCAACAGTATACAAGCTATCTGTTGAAGCGACCACAAGTTCTTTAAATTTTTGGTCCAATAGAGGCTTCCAGTGTACACTAAAATACCAAACGACACCGCCAAGCATTATTAACAGCGTCACAACGATGCCGATAACCCATTTCCAAACTGTCTTCATTAAAATGCTCTCCTTATCTTAGTGTAAATTATTTGGTTATTTTAAACTTAAACAAAACAACTTATTGATACTTTTGTTTGATTTTCAATAAAATCATATTCATAACGATTCATTCATGAAGAAAAAATCCATGGCATTTCCCAAAATAAAAATATTCTTATGCGCTGCATTTAGCATAATATTACTCATTTCCTGTCAAAAAAAAGAGCATTCTGTAGGATTTTATTACTGGAAAACAATTTATAAACCTGACACCATATCTCAAAAAATAGTCCAAGAGTTGAAATCCGATGCCCTGTTCGTACGTGTTATGGATATTGATTTTACAGATAATGGAATTGAACCCACACCCATATCACCTATTTCTTTTGAACAAACTGTGGATCAAAATCAGGAGCTTATTCCAGTAGTATTTATTAACCAAAGAATATTTACAGAGCTCGATAGTCTAGAGATAAGAGGACTTGCCCATAAAATGATACCTTTTATAGCTGCAAAAGTAAAGCAAGGAGGAAAAGACGCGTTCAAGGAACTCCAAATAGACTGTGATTGGACAAAAAGTTCAAGAGATAAATTTTTTTATTTACTCGAATTCTTACAAACAATTCCAGAACTAAATGAAGTGACAGTAACATCAACTTTGCGACTCCACCAAGTGAAAAATATGCAAACAAATGGTGTCCCTCCTGTTAAAAAAGCAACACTTATGTGCTATAATATGGGCAACTTGAGACAATTTGGTGATCATAACTCCATTTTAAATCAGCAGGATTTAACAACCTATTTAAGTGGTACATTAAAAAACTATCCGTTACAATTAGACATCGCTTTACCACTTTTTGATTGGTATGTCGCGTTCCGTGATCAACAGTACATCGGAATATCCAAGTATATTGACCAATCAGATTTTCAGGATAATGGCCTTTTTACAAGAAATCCAAAAACTGAATTATATATTCTAAACCAAGATCTACAAAAAGCCAATCTTAAAAAAGGAGATGTGATCCGTCATGAATTTGTTACTAAAGAGCAATTGATAGCGACAGCAAAATTTTTAAAGAAAGAACTTCAAGGAAAAGAGAACAGAATTATATTTTATCATTTAGCACCAGAAGTAATATCCAATTATAGTTATGCAGATTTACAAGAAGTCATTGCTGCTTTTTAGCACAACACTTTCCCTATATTTCAGTGAGATTGCGATTAATATCGCTTGCGGTCCTGCGATGGATCCATACGACAATCAACAAACCTATTTTCTCCCCAATTTGGAGGACAATAGCTATTCAGCCTTTCAGTTTATCCCTTATCAATTTCTCTATACCGAACAAGAACCTGTTTCTGAAGCAATGGTCAACGTGGCAGACTGGATTGATCACCTTGGCAGCCAGGTCAAAACTGAGGATGTGTACGCTCTTATGTATCAATACAACGCAGAAACAATACAGATTTTTAAAAAAAATGATGCCTTAAAAAATCTACCTGATTCGCTACAAAATAACACCTTTGTTCAGAGCTTACTACTTCCAAAAAATAAGTCGGAATGGGATTATTTCATCTTTACAAAAGATCAAGAACCTATTACTAATATAGCTCAGGATCCATGGAGTCCAGATGAACGTAATTTTGATAAAATAAATCAATTTGCAGTAGAAGCTGAAAGTAAAATTTCTAACGACAAAGACAATCACTTCATCGCACTGCGCTATGCATATCAGGCTGCAAGGTTATTTCTTTTTGCAAAAGAATATGAAAAAAGTATGATGGTTTATGAGAAATACATAGCACGCTCCAAGTCAAAATCTCCTATCCTAGGATGGGCTCTATCCAATTATGCCGGCGCTACCAGAAAAAATGGCGATCCAGCAAAAGCAGCTTTCTTATTTTCTAAAGTTTTTACACAATCACCCGAAAGAAGAATATTAGCTTATAACAACTTCCATTATATTCAGACTACAGACTCCGAAATATTAGCACATGCAAAAACTAAAGCCGACAAGTTCAATATCAATGCAATTATTGGTTTTAATAACAGCAATATCAACTTAACATATCTTAAAAACTGTTATCAACTAGACCCAGCAAATACGATTAATGCTGTACTCCTAACGCGCGAAGTCAATAAAATTGAAAACTATTTCATCAAACCCAATACACTAGGTCGCAGTAGCACAAATGGGTATAATGATGGACAAACACAAGATATTCAAAAACACCTCCAAGATGTTAGAGCACTTGCTATCTCACTCTATAAAGATAAAAAATATGTTCAACCACAATTAGGATTAATCACAGCAGCTTATTTAAGCTGGCTTAATGCAGAAAATGATTTAGCAAAGAACTACATCAAAAAGGTAGACATTAAATCTCTGAATGAAAATCTTAAAGATCAATTACGAATAACAGATATGTTAACCCAACTGAAAGACTGGGAAGCGAATAAAACATTAAATGAAAATCAGTTGATCTCAACCTTAAAGTGGCTACAAGAAAAGGCACGTAAAGAAAATAAATCTGAAAATCCCAGTTATTGGAATGCATTTGAAAATAGCTCTTACAGCCTCATTGCTAAAAATATCATAAAAAATATCGTTGTCAATCAATATCTGATTAAAGGAGATACTGCTCTAGCAAGCCTGGCTGCAGTAAAAGGTGATACTTTTTATCACTATGGTCATGTGAATGATACACTTGAAAATAATATGCAATATAGCACTATCCAGTTTTGGCAAGACAATTTAACTCCACAAATATTGTTAAGAATTCAGGAATATATTTTAACGCCTGATAAACCATCAAAAATGGTTCAATTTTTACTAGAAGATATCAAAAAAATAAATAAGAATTATTTAACCGAATTGATCGGTACCGCCTATTTGAGAGAATTAGATTTTAAGAATGCTGTAAAAACATTAAAAAGACTACCTGGTACATATAAATCCAAAGAATATAGCAATTGGTATACAGACCAGACAATAGCTCCAAATCCATTTATTACGACGATCAATGACTATCCAAAAAGAATTGGAACTTCTGGTATGACTAAACTCGAGTACGCAGCACGTATGTTAAAGTTCCAGTCTTTAATAAATGAAGAAAAAAATAATAGTAAAAAAGCAGATTATTATTTTCATTTAGCAAATGGCATTTACCAAACAAGTACTTACGGCAATGCATGGTCTCTCGTATCTTACCAGTGGTCATCGTATGACAATAATGCCAGACCAAGTCAATATTGGGAACGAAACTACACACAAACTAAAACTGCCAAAGAATGGTACTTAAAAGCCCGAGAGTTGGGTTCAACTCCCGAATTCAAAGCGAAGTGTACATTTATGTTAGCAAAATGTGAGCAAAAAGATTTTGAATTAAAAGATGATATGCGATGGACCTATTACGAAAGTAGTCATGACAATCCATTTTATCAATTTGCAATCCAAAACAAATACTTTCATCAACTAAAAAATCAATATCAAAAGACTGTTTTTTATCAAACAGCAATCCGAGAATGTACTTATTTACAAGATTTTATTTCAAAAAATTAATATTACATCCGATTATTCTCGTTATGATAGATACTGAGATAGCTATCATAACGGGATGATTCGATCTCACCAGCTTCAACCGCCTCCATAACCACACATCCCGGTTCGTTGACATGTCTACAATTGTCAAATCGGCATTGATTCATCAGATCACGCATTTCAGGAAAAAAGTGAGATAACTCTTGCTTTTCAATGTCTACAATACCCAATTCGCGAATACCTGGCGTATCAATAAGTTTTCCACCAAATGGGAGATCATACATTTCAGCAAATGTTGTCGTATGCTTCCCTTTATCAGACCAATCCGAAATGTCTCCTGTCTTAACAGCATATTCAGGCACAATCGCATTAATTAAAGTTGATTTACCTACACCAGAATGTCCTGAAATTAGTGTCGTCTTATCTTTCAGAAGGTCTTTTAACTGATCTATATTCATCCCATTCAGTGCCGACACTTCATAACATGGATAGCCAATATGTTCATAGATACTTTTATAATCTTGTAAAATAGCTAATCCGTCTTCACTAAATAAATCCAATTTATTAAAAATCAAAACTGCAGGAATGCTATATGCTTCTGTGGTAACCAAAAAACGATCGATAAAACCAAGTGATGTAGGCGGGGATGCTAATGTTACAACCAAAAAAGCTTGATCTAAATTAGCACCAATGATCTGTGTTTGCTTTGATAAGTTGACAGATTTACGAATGATATAATTACGTCTAGGTTCTAATTCATTAATGACAGCACTTTCAAGATCAGGCTCCACTTCAAAATGCACCCAATCACCAACAGCGACAGGATTGGTGCTTTTAATCCCTTTTGTACGAAATTTTCCTTTTATACGACAGTCATAACGTTGATCATCTTCACCCAATACCTGATACCAACTACCCGTAGATTTTGTTACTAGTCCTCTCATAAAAGTTTCTTTTGTGCATATATCATCCAACAAAAATCGGAAAAATTTATTAAACTTAAGGTTTATCGTTTTTATTACCTTTGTAAGAGACACCTTAAAATTAGAATTCGTGAAAAAACTATTTCTTCTAGATGGAATGGCCCTTATTTATAGAGC
>Ga0308165_1003424_pt1 | contig 17050 bp, 14 predicted proteins | sample PhyWR2_FD_201032 | JGI IMG/M metagenome (GOLD analysis project Ga0308165, IMG submission 201032) | Phyllosphere microbial communities from UC Gill Tract Community Farm, Albany, California, United States - DLSLW.R2 | ecosystem: Host-associated > Plants > Phyllosphere > Unclassified | place: USA...
CTGCATTTGACGATGGAATGGTCTTTGAAGTCGCTGGCGCGCCAATTTCTAAAGACACCGCGATTATCAAGGCTGGGTTTGACATAAATCTCGGCAACCAGACCACGTTAGGTCTCGAATATTCAGGTCAGTATGGTTCGAATTTTAATCAAAACTCGGGTAAAGCCAAGCTTAGCGTAAAGTTTTAGACCTTATTGAATAAGTTTATGACCGGTGAGATATTAATTTTCTCACCGGTCATATTGTTGAATTCAACTCAGCACATGGTTCGGCTATGTACGGGAGCGGTAAGAACATTTAGGAAATATATCCAAAAACCTTGGCAAAATTGATTGGTAATTTTCTACTCTTGACCCAAGCGTGACTGACCTGAGCATCCTCGCCTTGCACATCGAACAAAGTGATAATATCCGATCAAATTATCTTCTATTGAATCGAACAGGTGCAGTAATGATCTTATTTGCACCTGGAGGCGGTGCGGGAACGGGCGAGGCACGCTGCACAAGAGACAGCACTTCATTGTCCAGTTCGAACCAGCCTGAAGACTTTGCAAGGGATGCAGACAAAACCTTACCCGTATCGTCAATCTGAAAGCGGACATAAACCACGCCTTCCTCGCGACGTGATCTTGCGCCTGAAGGATATTTCTTTCGGCGTTCGAGATGCGCCATTAAACGCGACTGCCAGCGGGCTGGCGTTATTGTGGAGGCAAACAGCCCCGATGCAGATTGCCGTGCCGCGTTGCGGTTTGACTGTTTAACCTGCGCTTGCGCTTGTACCGCTTGCTTTGAGGATGCCTGCTGCTGAGGCTTCTTGACCAGCTTTTCTTTCTGAACAATCTCTTTCTTTCGCTGTGGTGGCTTCGGTTTTGCGGATGGAAGCGGAACCTCCACTTTATCGAGCTGTGTCAGTTCCTCTTCCAGTTCTTCCTGTTCCACAAGCTGGGGCTCGTCTTGAACCGCTTCCTGCTCAGGCTCATCAACAGGTTCCTCAATCTTTTCAACGGGCGCACTTGCATCCGCAGTTATCTCATCAGCCGAAACTTCGTTTTCTTCCGTCATGGCCGCTTCCGGCATGTCCGCAAGTTCGATCATGATGGCAGCAGGGGGCGCGTTATCGGCAGCAAGCATTTCGGGCTGACGCAAAAGCCACATCGCAGTGCCGACATGCACCGATAACACAATCAGGCTTGCCCCAGCCCAAAGTACAAATTCGGTTGACCAGCCAATTGTCCGTCCATGATCCGAAGCACCATTCATGATGCATCTACAACGAAAGGCAACGACGCATGATCGCCTTTGCGTCGAAGCTCTGATAACATCTGTCCATGATTGATGAGATTGCGCAGATCGCAATCGAGACAGGCAAGCCGTCCGTCACTGGTTTCAATGCTCAGATCGGCAATAGTGAAATCGTCAAAGGCTGCAACAAAGGAACGCATTGCTGCTTGCAACAACATACCAAAAGCAGAATTCCCGCCAGCTTCCTTCGATGCCTGCGCGTGAACACCAAAGCCCGGCTGAACCAATCGCAACACTGTGCCGACATTGATTGTATAAGCCGGTTGCGCCAGACGAATACCACCGCCGCGTCCACGTGTGCCAACCAGAAAGCCATGATGGATCAAATCTGTCACGATCTGCGCAGCATGATCTTTCGTGGTGCCGGTTGCCTCTGCTGCTTCACGCGTCGTAACAGCATCGCCATTGGCTGCTCTCGCGCATAAAACGAGAACCTCAATAGAAAGCTCGGCCTGTCTGGTAAATCGCATTACAACAATCTTTATTCTGTATCGGATGTCATTCTACGATCCTGAGGCCCCATAAAAAGCAGCACAACCGCACAGAAAAGCACATTAATCACCAGTTCCAACGCAAGCAGGTGCGGCTCAAAAGCAAGTCCCACAAGGCAGATCAGAACGATCAATGAAAGCAGGGCGCAGCGGAATACCACAGGCACAGCATTTGTAGCCCGCCATGCTTGGATTATGCGGCGCATACTTCTGGTCGTTTGAAACCACCGCAATGTTTTGGGAGACAGCTGCACAAAACAAAGTGTGGCGCAAAAGGCAAACAGAGCTGAAGGCATCAAAGACAGTTGCAGGCCAATCAATGCCGCTAATACCAGCAAAAGCCCCAGCGCCAGATAGCCGGCCCGTTGTCCCTCGTCGGGATAAGCTGATAGCGATACACTTCTCGCCGCTATGGTGAAGTCAGAGACATCCATGGAAAATCTCGCGAACAAGCCCATGAACGCGACGAAAGGCGGCTTCTGCACCGGCCACAACACGTTCTTCTTCTGAATCTGTGAGTTCGATTTCATCAAGCGCTACGGTAAAGGTGCGCCAATGAAGGCCACGCCCTTCAGGAGCGCCTGCCAGATGACGAGCGCCCAGCTCTTCAGACAGACCCAGCTTCAAAGCCTCTTTTAGCAAAAAAGCCGCTCCGAGATTGGAGCCTTCTGCGACATAGAGCCAGCCAAGCGCTGTCGGCAAATCAACCTGTGTATCTGCTGCAAAAGCTGGGGCTGCGTCAGCTGCAGGCAGATCAAAGCTAAGATCAATCAAATCCTGACCGACCTCTCCAAAGCGACGGCGCCCTTTCAGATCGGGAAGCAACGCATCAAGAGCTGGGTCATCATAAAGCACATCAATATCGCGATGAAACTGATACTGCACTTTTACAAACATCGCATAGCGCTCGCGGCTAGCAAACGGATCACAGGCCATGATGCTCTGATCCAGACGTTCATGCGTGCCCGTTGTTCGCGCTTTCAGCCTCTTTGAGCGGAAAAGTATAACGGGCTTTTCAAAAATGGCAGCGTCAGTCATGTCGTTTGTCCCAGTTAGCGCGCGAATATTCCAGTCGATAGGATCCTGAAATCAGCTCTCTAATAATTAGGCCGTGTGGACGATTATTTTTCGGGCGTGGCGTAAGACGTATTTTGTTTCTGAACAGGAGAACAGACCGCCATGGAGTTGGCTCTCCACAAGGGTTGTTCGACGCATTCAGAGAGAAAATCCGCCACGTCCCGCAGGGATATGGTGAAAATAACCCAGCTTTGCGTCGCAAAACCTTGATGGAGAACTACTCCACCTTCGGCTTTGCTCCTAAACCTGTGCTATTTTCATCCATACCACGCTCCAAAACATAATCGTCCACACGGCCTAGACGGTTGTGACCACTAATTTGTGCACTGCCAAGGCTAAAAATATCTTTTCATAAAATTTCGCATCCAATAATTTAGAGCATATCCTGTTTAACGGGAATCGCAGAAACCAATCTATCTAGCGCATGTCTTTATCCCAAAACCGCTATGCACTTTTGCGGGAAATGCTCTAGGGTCTGAGTGAAACTAAGTTGTTTTGTTAGTTTCTAAATCTAAATCAGCTATCGGCACTGGCCGTCCAAATAACCAGCCCTGTCCCACGGCATCCGGGTGCAGCTTCATCACATAAGCTGCCTGATCAGGCTTTTCGATCCCCTCGACAACCAGCTTAAGGTCCAACCGACGAGCAATACTGCAAATATTCTCGACGATTTCTGCGCTCACTGCTTCGGTTCCGATAGCTTGCGTGAACATTCTGTCGATTTTAATTCCGTTGATTGGCAACTTTGCCAGATAGGAAAGATTGGAATAGCCCGTTCCAAAATCATCAATAAAAAACTCGTAACCACTTTTCCGAAACGACTTCATCCCTTCGATGAGATCGCCATGATGAGCGGTCGAGCGTTCAGTAACTTCCAGTATGACCTGGCTTGCCGACAGGCCATGGCGCATCACCTCATTTTCAAGAAAAGCACGCAATTTCGTATCAAGCACATCTTCTGCAGAAACATTTATACTCAGATAAAAATTTGAATTTTTTTTAAGAAAAGGCTGCATTTCATCCAGCGCGTTGCGAATGACAAGACGGGTTACATTGCCGATGATACCAAGTTTCTCAGCGATGGGGATGAACACATCCGCGGCAATGGGATTGTCGAGATCATCGTACAGACGCGCAAGAACCTCTACGCCAATAACTTCTTCATCATGCAGGCGTACAAGCGGTTGATACACGACGTTAAAGCGCTCAAGCGCAATAGAGCGTCTTATTTGTTGGGGTAGTGACGAATGCCCTCGCCGCCAGCGAACTGCAGCCAGCCCCACACCGCCACCAGCCATTGCTCCAAAAGCCCCAATTGCCAGCAAGACCCCAATCGACTGTTGCAACATACTGACGCCGGTCAGGCTCGCAATCACACAAATATCAACATCGTCAGCACATTTCGAAACCAGACGGCGCGACCTTAGATCATACCAGGCCAGCTTATGCGGTTTAGTGGTTTCCAGATTTCGAACATCACCAAATGAACGATAAATATAGCGGCTGTCATGGCTGATTATATAGGCGCTTAAGTTTTCCTCCGTGCGCTCCTGCAAAGTAAAGGCAACCGGTGATGTAAAGACAATAGCTCTTCCCTTGCCCACCATGTCCACATTATCGGAAAGTTTGCCCACATTTGACGCATTAGCCCACAAACGATGCCCGCCATCCACCACCCGGTTGCTTTGCGGTAAAATTTGCGAAGGCGAAAGCCGCCCCCAAAGCGCCGTACAGATGATCCTATCGTTTTCCACGCGACCAACATCGCCCAGAAACGCCGATTTAAAAGCAAGTCGACGGACTTCCGTCAAATCCTCATCGGAACAGGGTTGTCTATCACTGCCGTTAACTACAGCAAGTGTATTCTTGCTGTCATTGGCAACATCAACTGCATGAGAGAGCAAATTATCACGATAATCATTGAGTCTGACGTAAGAAAGTCGAACGAGCTCAAGTTGACCAAGAGTAAGAGTTATTATGATTCCTATAATGGATGCCAGCGCAATAAATATCCTATCATTGCCATTACGGATTCCAAGCATAAAAATTACTCTCCGAATACAATGTGAAACTCTATGCGACCCAAAATGTTAGCCTCAATATTAAAAACATTAACTTCTCCAAGAATTATCAGATTTTGAAAAACGAACCAACAACAATATCATTTTGTTTTGCCGAAATTATAATGTTCGCATAAAATTTGCCATTCTCGATTTGCGCGCTACAAGAGATAATACCTCTCTACTTGTTATTAATTAGAATTGTTTGTATCAGATCAATCAAATGAAATTTCGATAAAAATGACATTACGTTCAAAAATATTTAAATTATCTTCAACAGTTGACGTTGAAGAACTTACCCATAAATTATCGCCGCATGACCCAAATCGCGATTGATCACAATTACCTCCTTGAAAAACTGTCGGCACTGCTGGCAATTCCAAGCCCAACAGGCTTCACAGACGAAGCAGTGCATTTCGTTGCACGCGAACTGGAGCGTCTTGGCCTCGAAGTCATCCTTACGCGGCGCGGGGCGATCCGCGCACGCCGCAAAGGCAACTCTCGAAAACCTGCACGTGGCATCGTCTCCCACGTTGATACGCTTGGTGCACAGGTCAAATATCTTAAATCCAACGGACGGCTTGAGCTTGTTTCAATCGGTAACTGGTCGGCGCGGTTTGCAGAAGGTGCGCGCGTTTCGATCTTCTCGTCAAAGGGCACCTATCGCGGATCGATCCTGCCGCTGAAAGCCTCTGGCCACACTTTCAACGAAGAAGTGGATACGCTTCCCGTTGGCTGGACCTATATCGAGTTGCGCGTCGATGCGCTTGCCCGCAACAAGGAAGACTTGATAGAACTCGGCATTGATGTTGGCGATATTGTTGCCGTCGATCCTATGCCGGAGTTCATCGACAACGGCTTCATTGTGTCCCGGCATCTTGATGACAAAGCGGGCGTTGCCATCATGCTGGCATCGCTAGAAGCCATGCAACGTTTGGAGATCGAAACACCAGTTGATACTTATTGGCTATTCACAATTGCAGAGGAAGTAGGTGTGGGCGCTTCCGCTGCCGTTGTGCCTGAAATTGCATCGCTTGTGGCAATTGATAACGGTACCACAGCACCTGGCCAGAATTCGTCCGAGTTTGGCGTAACACTCGCCATGGCGGATCAGACCGGTCCCTTCGATTATCACCTGACGAAGAAGCTTTACGAGCTTTGTGGCGAACACGATATTCCGGTGCAGAAAGATGTCTTTCGCTATTATCGCTCCGATGCCGCGTCAGCGGTAGAGGCCGGACACGACGTTCGCACGGCTCTGCTGACATTTGGCGTCGATGCCTCGCATGGCTATGAGCGTATTCACTTGAGCGCACTGACATCAATTGCAAAACTCACCGTACACTATGCAATGAGCGCGGTTGAGATAAAGCGCGATGCCGAGGAAACCACGAAGGGTCTCAAAGGCTTTACACATCAGACGTCGACCACCGCTGAACAGGATCTAAAGCCGGAAGACACCCCAGCAGAATAGCGGAAAATAGCACAAAGATTTTGACGGCGGGTTCATCCCGCCTTTTCCATGCGCATGTCCCCAAAAGTGTAAAATGGTTCTCGGAATAGATGCGCGTTAAAGCAAATGATGAGAGCGCCGATCTCATTCAAACATTCCATAAGCACGCAAATTAATTATGATAATTTGTTGATATAAGTCGTTTCCTCCCTATAAATTAGTCTCTGACAGACTAATAGGCAAACATGGCCAAACGAAAGGAACCGCTGATGAAGAGGTTATTTCGCGCCGTTTTAACCGCGGCCACTCTGGTTCTTGGGTCAGCGACATTTCACGCTGGCGCACAGACACCGCCCGATGTTCTGATCGTCGGGCAGATTGCAGAACCGCAATCGCTTGACCCGCATACGGTCACAGCAACCAATGATTTTCGCATCCTTGTAAACGTCTATGACGGTCTGGTCCGCTATAAGGATGGCACACTTGAAATCGAACCGGCGCTTGCTGAAAGCTGGGCCATTTCAGACGATGGAAAGACCTATACATTCAAGCTAAGACAGGGCGTGAAGTTCCATGACGGTTCAGATTTCAACGCGGAAGCGGTCAAATTCAACTTCGAGCGAATGCTGAACAAGGATCATCCGTTCTACAATACCGGCCCGTTCCCCTTATCTTTCAATTTCGAATCTGTCGTAAGCGTCAACGCGATTGACGCACAAACGGTCGAATTCAAACTGAAAGAACCCTTTGCGCCCTTCCTGTCTAACCTCGCCTACCCGACCGGCCTTATCGTTTCACCAGCCGCCGTCGAACAATATGGCACTGAATTTAGCCGCCATCCGTCGGGCACCGGCCCATTCAAATTTGCCGAATGGCAGTCTGGTCAGCGAGTGGTCGTCGAGCGCAATCCCGATTATTGGGACACGGCACCAACACTCAACGCTATTGTCTTCCGCCCGATCACCGACGCAAATACCCGCGTTGCTGAAATGATGGCAGGCGGCATCGACATTATGGTCGAGGTGCCGCCGGATAATCTTGCGACCTTCAAACAGGATGCAAATTTTGCAGTCGCTGAACAGGCGGGGCCGCATGTCTGGTTTAGTATTCTCAACACGAAAAGCGGACCGTTTGCCGATAAGAAAGTGCGTCAGGCTGCAAATTACGCAGTCAACAAACAGGGCTTGGTTGATAATGTCCTGCAAGGTTCTGCCACTGTAGCGGCTGGTCCCGTGCCACCTGCTTTCAACTGGGTGGATGATAAAACCGAGCCTTATCCATACGATCCTGAAAAGGCCAAAGCGCTGTTGCAGGAAGCAGGTGCCACCAACCCGGAACTTACTTTCTATGTCACAGAAGGCGGTTCGGGGATGCTTGACCCAATCAATATGGGTGCCGCCATTCAGGCAGATCTAGAGGCTGTCGGTTTCAAGGTGAAGATTGAAACCTATGAGTGGAACACATTCCTTGGCCGCGTGAATTCAGGTCTCGATGGCAAGGCGGATATGGCCGAAATGGCGTGGATGACCAACGACCCAGACACGGTTCCCTTTCTCACCTTGCGCACCGAAGCACTGCCTGACAAAGGCGGCTTTAATTCCGGCTATTATTCCAATCCAAAAGTCGATGAATTGCTGACCAAGGCACGTCAATCAACGGATCAGGCGGAACGTGGCAAGCTTTACGGTGAAATTCAGTCGATTGTTCACGACGATGCACCATGGCTCTTTGTTGCCAATTGGAAACAGAACGCGGTCACAACCGCAGCCGTGCAGAATTTCAAGCTTCAGCCGTCATTCCTGCTGCATCTCAAAGATGTGACCAAACAATAAAGCTTTGCGCCAGAAGTTTAGGCTGCTGGCGCAATTCTGCTAACGCATTTCATGAAAAATGAAGCGAAGGAGGGCCAATGCCAGCCTATATCTTCAAACGGCTCATCGCAGTCGTTCCCGTGCTTTTCGGGCTGTCTGTCATCGTCTTTCTGGTGATGGCCTCAATTCCCGGCGATACGGCGACCGCGCTTCTTGGCTCTTATGCCACGCCGGAAAATGTCGAACGTATCAATCGCGATCTCGGTCTCGACAAGCCGCTCATCCAGCAATATTTTATCTGGATCGGCAATCTGTTGCAGGGTGATTTCGGTCGCTCCTTCGTGCTCAATCGTCCTGTTCTCGATGAGGTGCTGGAACGCTTTCAGGCAACGCTTATTCTGGCGGGCGTTGCGCTCGTGCTCTGCTCTATCTTCGGGCTTTTGGCGGGCATCGTATCGGCGGTTCGTCAGTTCGGATGGGCTGATCGCACCATCACCTTCATCGTGCTGGCTGGTATTTCGATCCCGTCTTTCTGGCTTGGCCTTCTGCTCATTTATCTCTTCGCGGTGCATTGGCGCATTCTTCCGGCATCAGGCATGTATGCGGTCTATGGCGGCGGTGATCTTAAGGACCTGATCTGGCATCTGATCCTACCTGCTTCCACTCTTGCCGTGGTTGCAGCCGGTGTCATCGCACGATTAACGCGTGGCGCAATGCTCGAAGTTCTGCGGCAGGATTATATCCGCACCGCACGCGCCAAAGGGCTGAGTGAGCGTCGTGTGATTTACGGCCACGCCTTTCGCGCAGCGCTTGTCAGTGTCATTCCCGTTATCGGCATTCAGGCAGGTTTTGTGCTGGGCGGCGCAGTTTACATCGAAACCGTTTTTCAGTGGCCGGGCATCGGTGCCATGCTGGTGAAGGCTATTTCCACCCGCGACATCCTGCTTGTACAGGGCGGCGTGCTGATCGTGGCAGCCAGCTATGTGCTGTTTAATCTGCTCGCCGATGTTCTTCAAACCATGCTTGATCCGAGGGTACGCACATGAGCGCCCTTTCGGAAACCTGCACGTCTGCAACGCCTGCGCGCCTGTCGTCATGGCGTCTGCTGATGAGCAACCGCCTTGCAGCCTTTGGCTTTTTTCTGCTCGCACTGATCTGCGTGCTGATATTGATTGTGCCGATACTGCCATTGCCAAACCCGAATGTGACAGCACCTGCAAACAGGCTGCAACCGCTTTTCACTGCCGGTCATCTGCTGGGCACGGACCAGCTGGGGCGCGATATTCTAAGCCGCCTTCTCTGGGGCTCACGCGTCTCAGTTGCGGTCGGCTTTGCGGCCACATTGATTGCCGCGGTGATCGGTTCAGCCATCGGCATCGTCGCTGGCTATGCAGGCGGGCGCACAGACAACCTTATGATGCGCGGCATCGATATGCTGATGGCCTTTCCCTATATCCTGCTGGCATTAGCAATCGTCGCAGCGCTCGGACCGGGCTTGATGAATGCGCTTTATGCAATCGCCGTGGTCAATATCCCGTTCTTTGCGCGTAATGTGCGCGGCACAACGCTTGGCCTTGCCCATCGCGAATTTGTCGACGCCGCCCGACTTTCTGGCAAAGGGCACATTTCGATCCTGCTCACCGAAGTGCTGCCGAACGTATTGCCGGTGATTGTCATCACCATGTCGACCACTGCAGGCTGGATGATCCTTGAAACGGCGGGCTTAAGCTTTCTGGGCCTTGGTGCACAACCACCGCAAGCCGATCTCGGCTCTATGCTTGGTGAAGGCCGCGCGCAGATGTTCACCGCACCGCATGTTTCCATCGTGCCGGGCGTCATGATCTTTTTGATCGTCATCAGCCTCAATGTGCTGGGCGATGGCATCCGCGATGTGCTTGACCCGCGATTGCGCTCTGGGGCTCTGGCTAGACCTAGCTCAAGAACGGCAATCGCCAAAAACAGAACTGTGCCTAGAACCGAGATGCTTGACGCAGCATTGTCCATTGAGGAGCTCGAAACGGGCTTCGTCAGCAATGGCAGCTACACGCCTGCGGTCAACACTATTTCGCTGCATCTTAATCGTGGCGAATGTGTTGGCCTTATCGGAGAAAGCGGCTCCGGTAAAAGCGTGACCGCACTTTCCATCATGGGGTTGGTCGCTTCACCGCCCGGATTGATCCGCAATGGTGCGATCTATCTTGACGGCCAAGATGTACTCGACATGACGGAAACCGAACTGACCGCTATTCGCGGCAGCAAGGTTGCTTATGTGTTTCAAGACCCGCTGACAACGCTTCATCCGATGTATTCAATCGGCAAACAAGTGGAGGAAGCAATTGCAGCGCATAAATCGATCAGCAAATCCGAACGCCGGGCAGAAGCCATCGCTTTGTTGGAAAAGGTTGGTATTCCGGACGCAAAAGAACGTGCAGATCACTATCCTCACCAGCTTTCAGGTGGCCAACGTCAGCGTGTCGGCATTGCCATGGCTCTGGCAAATGATCCCGATATCATCATCGCCGATGAGCCGACCACTGCACTTGATGTGACGGTGCAGGCGCGCATTCTTGAGCTGTTACGCGATCTCCAACGCGAACGCGGCATGGCCCTTTTGTTCATCACCCATGATTTTGGCGTGGTGTCTGAAATCTGTGATCGCGTTGCCGTCATGAAAGACGGAGTGATCGTCGAAACAGGAGCAGCCCGAGAGGTGCTTGCCAATCCGCAACACAGCTATACCAAGCGGCTGATTGCCTGTGTACCCGAACTTGGCCACGGCAAGGACTTTTATGAACGTGTGGCAAAGCTGTTCAGCCAAAAACAGACGGAGGTCGCCCTATGAGCGAAGCTGCAATCAGCGTCCATAATCTGAGTAAGACCTTTGGTGGCGGACGCACACTTTTTGGCAGACAGCGCCACGCTGTTGAAGCGGTCAAATCTGTGTCGCTCAATCTTGCACGCGGAGAAACGCTGGCCATTGTTGGCGAAAGCGGCTCCGGCAAAAGCACTCTGGCGCGAATGCTCGTAGGTCTGACAGCGCCAAGTGAGGGCACGATGGAAATCGCCGGTCAGGATGCGAATACTCTTCAACGTTCCGGCCCCCGCGCCTTTGGCAAAGTCATTCAATATGTGTTTCAGGACCCTGTTGCTTCACTCAATCCGCGCAAGACCATTCGGGAAATATTAGAAACACCGCTAAAACTTCTTGGAGGGCTTGATCGCAGTCAGCGCCAAAAGCGTATGGAAGAACTTCTCGATGCGGTGCAGATGCCAAAGGATAGTTTGTTGCGCTATCCCCATGAGTTTTCCGGCGGACAAGCGCAGCGCATCGCCATTGCCCGCACCCTTGCAGCAAATGCCGAAATCATTGTGCTGGATGAACCGGTCAGCGCGCTTGATGTGTCTGTTCAGGCACAAGTGCTGCTACTTCTTGATGAGCTTAAACAGCAGTTTGGCCTGTCCTATCTTTTCATCAGTCATGATCTTGCGGTGGTGGAGGCCATCAGCGACCGCGTTGCTGTCATGTATTATGGTGAAATCGTCGAGGAAGCGACAGCAGAAGACCTTTTTGCCAACCCGCGACATGCCTATACACGTCAGCTTATAGATAGCGCGCCGCGTATGAAAAGAGAGTAGCACGGCATGGCACGCAAAAGCCGGGGTAAACCAGATATTGCATCGCCGACCAAAACGAAGCGACGACCTGAGGTTATTGCTGAGCGTATCAGGCAAGTCATTCAAACGGATCATCTGAAACCCGGCGACCGGCTGCCACAGGAAAAAGACCTGATTGACCAGTTCAAGGCGGCAAAAGGCACCGTGCGCGAAGCGATGAAGGCACTGGAAACCCAGGGCCTGCTTTACACACGTACCGGACCCGGTGGTGGTGTATTCGTAGCTGAACCATCAGCGCAACATGCAATGGAAATGCTCGGGCATTATTTCTTTTTCGACCAGCCTAGTCTTCAGGAAATATATTCCCTACGCAAGCTTCTTGAACCTGAAATCGCGGCATCGCTTGCAGGCGGATTAAGCCATGACGATCTGGGAAAACTTGAAAGCACGATGCGGTTTTATGATCGCCCGCCGACCAGTCTTGATAATCAGTTTCAACAACGCGTGGCAGAACTCGACTTCCACACGCAGCTTGCCCAACTCTGCCCGAACAGGCTGCTTGGATTTACATGCGGGCTTACACATAATTTGCTGCGCAACATGTCCGTTGCCCGCTTGATTTATGCAGATCCGACACCTGCTTCTCGCGAAGAAGGTCTGCTTTTTCAACATCGCCTTATCACATCTCTGATTGAGAATAGACCCGAAGATGCCCGAGAAATCGCGCTGGAACACATGATTTCAGCCGAAAAATACATGCTTTCCAAAGAAAGTAAGCTGAAAAAAGCTCACTCCGCATAAAAATCAGAAATTTCGGAACCATCCCGGCGCGCGTGCATTAGCCATACGCAGGCCGCCGCCAGAACTCACGCGACGGCCTTGCTCGTTGTGTATGATAATGGAGGTTTCAACCCTTTTTATGTGTGGAATTTGCGGAGAAGTCAGGTTCGACGGCGGTACGCCGTCGGTTTCGGCAATCTCGAAAATGGCAGACGTTCTCGCCCCTAGAGGGCCAGACGCTTCTGGCATTACAGTGCGTGGCAATGTTGGCTTTGGGCATCGGCGGTTGAGAATTCTCGACCTGTCGGAAAAATCCCAGCAGCCGATGATTGATGCCGATCTTGGCATCAGCGTTGTCTTCAACGGCTGCATTTATAATTTCCGCGAATTGCGCGCAGAGCTCGAAGCCAAGGGCTACCGCTTCTTTTCTGATGGCGACACCGAAGTCATCATAAAAGCATGGCACGCCTGGGGCGAGGAATGCGTTTCCCGCTTCTATGGCATGTTCGCCTTTGCCATCCATGAGCGCGACACCGGCAGGATTATCCTTGCTCGCGACCGCTTTGGCATCAAGCCGCTTTACCTTGCAGAAGTCAGTGGTGCATTGCGCTTCGCCTCCACGCTCCCCGCACTTGTCAAAGCGGGCGGTATCGACACGTCGATTGATCGCGCAGCACTGCATAATTACATGAGCTTTCATGCCGTGGTGCCACCACCGCGCACCATTTACAATGGCGTTCGAAAGCTGCCTGCGGCCACCATTCGCGTCTATCAGGCCAATGGTGAATTCCGCGACCGCATTTATTGGCAGCCGCCGCATAGCCGACTGGCTGGCGACAGCTCTATGAGTCGTGAAGACTGGCAGGAGCAGCTTCTTGATATGCTGCGGGTTGCCGTCAAGCGCCGTATGATTTCAGATGTTCCGGTTGGTGTTCTGCTTTCCGGTGGCGTGGATTCGAGCCTGATTGTCGGCCTGCTTGCCGAAGCAGGTCAAACCGGCCTTATGAGTTTCTCGGTCGGCTTTGAAGAGGCCAACGGCGAAAAGGGCGACGAGTTCGTCTATTCCGACCTGATTGCCAAGCATTTTGGCACCGAACATCATAAGATTTTCGTGCCAAGTTCTGATCTGATGGACGCGCTTCCCGGAACGATTGCCGCTATGTCGGAACCGATGGTATCTTATGACAATGTTGGCTTTTATCTTCTGTCGAAGGAAGTTTCCAAGCATATCAAGGTCGTGCAATCCGGTCAGGGTGCCGATGAGGTTTTTGCGGGCTATCACTGGTATCCGCCGTTGGTCGATTCCAACGATGTGGTCGGCGATTATGCGAAAGCATTTTGCGACCGCTCACATGAAACGCTGGCAACCCAGCTTGCACCGGAATGGATGCCCGATCGCGATTACAGCCGCGAATTGCTTGAAGAGCATTTGTTGCGCGATGGCGCTGAGACGCCCGTTGACGCAGCACTTCGCCTCGACAGCAACATCATGCTGGTCGATGATCCGGTCAAGCGCGTCGATAATATGACGATGGCATGGGGACTTGAAGCCCGCGTACCGTTCCTTGATCATGAACTGGTGGAACTTGCAGCACGCATGCCGCCAGAGGAAAAGCTTCGCGATGGCGGCAAGGGCATTCTGAAAGATGTCGCACGTAAGATCGTGCCAAGTGCAGTGATCGACCGCAAAAAGGGCTATTTTCCTGTGCCGCAGCTTAAATATATCGACGGTCCTTATCTGGATATGCTGCGTGATGCGTTGTCATCACATAAGGCGCGTGAACGCGGGCTTTTCCAACGCGATTATCTTGATCGCTTGTTTGCAAATCCTTCCGAACACATCACGCCTTTGCGTGGCTCTGAGCTATGGCAGGCGGGACTTCTGGAAATGTGGTTGCAGACCCAGGAGGCCTGAGATGACACAACAGAAAATGAGAGGGAAAAATGCCTTCTCACACAGGCTTAACCGGTTGCGCATCCCGGAAAGTGCAGGCTTCTATCAGGAACATTTACACGCAAACACGCCTGAAGAAGAACGCAACGCCAACCGCAACATCATACTCGATTGCGGTTGGGGACGGCTACTCTTTGCGCAGACGTTCGAAAGCAATGAAGCCATTATCGAAGCGTTGCGCTCAGAAGCACCGGCCAGTCGGGATATTCTGTTTTATGTGAGTGATCCGCACGTGTTGCTATCGCAAGCACAACAGGAAATCTTTCTCGATCCTTCGCACACCTATCGGCTTGAGCTTTCCAATTATCGCGCCGGTGGACGCCGAACGCGTGGCATCAGCATTCGCCGCGCTGTATCGGAAATAGATGCAGACGGCATCAACGCAGTCTATGCCGCTTGCGGCATGGTGCAGTTGCGTGCCGACTTCTTTTCCTGTGAGCGCGACAACCGCGCTGTCACCTATTTCGTCGCGCAGGACGATACGACGGGTGAAATTGTCGGTACTGTCACTGGCATCAACCATCAGCGCCTTTTCAATGACCCCGATCAGGGTGGCTCGCTCTGGTGTCTTGCGGTGCATCCGCAGGCACGTCAGCCGGGCATTGGCGAAAAGCTGGTGCGCAAGCTTGCCGAGCATTTTCAGGCACATGGACTCAATCATGTCGACCTGTCGGTGCTTTACGACAATGACAATGCGATCCGCCTCTATGAAAAGCTGAAATTCCGTCGCGTTCCGCTTTTTGCCATCAAACGCAAAAATGCAATCAATGAAAAGTTCTTCGCACAGCCGATCAGCTCAATGAGCGCGCTTAACCCATATGCGCGCATTATTGTTGATGAAGCTTTGCGCCGCGGCGTTCATGTGGACATAACCGATGCAGAAGGCGGTTTCTTCCGGCTTTCGCACGGCGGACGTTCGATCCATTGCCGCGAGAGCCTTTCGGAAATGACATCCGGTGTCGCAATGTCAATTTGTGACGACAAGGCGGTCACCCGCCGAACTGTTGCGAAGGTCGGTCTGAGCGTTCCTGAGCAGATCGCAGCCGACGCGGATGATGAAACGCTGGAAGCTTTTCTCGCCAAACATCAGAAGCTGGTTGTAAAGCCTGCACGCGGCGAACAGGGACGCGGGATTTCTGTAGGCATCACAACAATGAAAGACCTGCGCGCCGCCGTCAAACAGGCTCGCGAAGTCTGCAATCAGGTGCTGCTCGAAGCCTGCTTTGAGGGTGAGGATCTTCGGCTGGTGATTATCGACTATAAGCTGGTAGCCGCTGCCGTGCGTCGCCCGCCACGCGTGATCGGGGACGGCAAATCCACGATCAGACGCCTTATCGAAGTTCAGTCCCGCCGCCGTCTTGCCGCAACAGGCGGCGAAAGCCGTATTCCGATTGATGCCGAGACAAAACGCTGCCTTGAACAACAGGGCCTCACCCTTGATGATATGCTTGAAGACCAGCGCGAGATTACCGTGCGCAAGGCTGCCAATCTCCACACCGGCGGTACGATCCATGATGTGACGGCAACGGTTCATCCAGATTTGGTTGAGGCTGCATGCAAGGCGGCGAGCGCTATTGATATTCCGGTTGTTGGCATAGATTTCATGGTGAAATCGCCGGAGACGCCGAACTATGTATTCATTGAGGCAAATGAGCGTCCGGGCTTAGCCAATCACGAACCGCAGCCAACAGCTGCACGTTTTGTAGAATGTATGTTCCCACAATTAATGCATGCTCCCCACAACGGAAGCAAGCGTTTGGCCAAATAGGCTTAAGTACAGGCCTTTTATTAGAGCATAATCCGACCGGAGTGAAACGAGAATCGATAAGATTATGCTTAAAATAAAAGGATTTTGAGCGCAGATCTGATTCAGTCAGATCGAAACGCGCTCTAGTGATGCGGGTTGTTTTATGTCTTTCAACGAACACCCGCATCGGCTGCCTTATATTCCGCGCGTCGAGAGAAGCTGTTACAAATAGGCAGCTATTTTTCCACAAAAGCTTTGCTTTCACAAATTTCATAAGCAAATATTTGATCAATTGATTTTCCACCATAGTAAAATATCTATTTTTTTTATATAAATTAATTTATTAAAATAAAATATATACATCAATTTTGCATAATCAAAATAAATATACCTCTTAGTAAAAATATTGATATATTGATTTCATAATTTTTATGTATTTAGAGAGATATTTTATGAGCATCGGATCATATTCATCTAAAAATTTTACTCTTTCACGTAGAAATTTTATAAAGGCTGGCTGTGCAGCACCGTTTGCTGTCTGTGGCTGCACTACGCACAATGTCATGGCGCAAAGCCGCTTTTATGCTGAAGCTGTTACCACGTTGGAAGAATCTATTGTTCCAGGTGACTACCTCCAAAAGGGAAAGCCATATCGTAAGACCACTGTTGACGCTGGCTGGCCAATTATTGTGCGACAAGACTTGTCGGAAGCCTTTGACGACAGGGAGAAAACCAGAAAAGCCCTCGTTTCTTTTGTCCAG
>Ga0308165_1003426_pt1 | contig 17038 bp, 16 predicted proteins | sample PhyWR2_FD_201032 | JGI IMG/M metagenome (GOLD analysis project Ga0308165, IMG submission 201032) | Phyllosphere microbial communities from UC Gill Tract Community Farm, Albany, California, United States - DLSLW.R2 | ecosystem: Host-associated > Plants > Phyllosphere > Unclassified | place: USA...
CCCCTCAAAACCATCATAAAACGCCACAGTTTTCGCATAGTAAATTCAGTCCACTAAAGGCAGAGGAAGAGCATGCCTGCTGTGCTGAGAGCGACTCTTGTTCTTCTCCTGTGGAGGGCGCTGTAGTCGATAGCGGCGATCGTTATAGCTGGCATGTGGCAGGCATGGACTGTGCTGCATGTGCACGAAAGGTTGAAAATGCCGTCAAAAATATTGCTGATGTCCAGCAGGCTCAAGTCCTGTTTGCGACAGAAAAATTATTAGTAAAATCGACTCGAGATATACGTGCTGAGGTAGAGCAGGCAGTGGCCTCCGCTGGCTATAAACTCAGTGATAGTGCAGCCCCTAAAGCAGCGCCGGCCTCTTTCTGGCAAGAGAACAGACAGATTATTGTCCTGATTGTCCTGATGGCCGCTAGCTGGGGACTGGAACAAGCCAATCACCCATTCGGCAACCTGGCATTTATTATCACCACGCTGGTTGGTCTGTGGCCTATCGCCAGCCAGGCTGTGCGTCTTATCCGCAGTGGTAGCTGGTTTGCTATCGAAACCCTGATGAGCGTTGCCGCAATAGGTGCTCTGTTTATCGGTGCTACCGCCGAAGCGGCTATGGTACTGGTATTATTCCTTATCGGAGAACGTCTGGAGTCCTACGCTGCCAGCCGTGCGCGTCGTGGCGTCAGCGCATTAATGGCTCTGAAACCCGATACCGCAACGCGTATTCGTGACGGACAACGTGAAACTGTCGCCCAGTCAGAGCTGCGTCCAGGTGACATTATTGAAGTTGCTGCAGGCGGGCGTTTACCCGCGGATGGTCGTCTATTAAATGCCTTTGCCAGTTTTGATGAAAGTGCGCTGACGGGTGAGTCAATTCCTGTTGAACATCAAAAAGGTGAGAGTATCTCAGCAGGCGGCACCAGTATCGATCGGCTGGTACAAATAGAGGTGACGTCCGAACCTGGAGACAGTGCCATTGACCGCGTTCTGCGTCTGATTGAAGAAGCAGAAGAACGTCGCGCACCTATCGAACGTTTTATCGACCGTTTCAGCCGAGTGTATACCCCGTTAATTATGGCGCTGGCACTACTGACCGTAATTATTCCACCGCTATTCTTTGGTCAGCTCTGGGAACCCTGGATTTATAAGGGACTGACGCTATTACTGATTGGCTGTCCTTGTGCTCTGGTTATCTCAACACCTGCTGCCATTACCTCCGGCCTGGCTGCCGCTGCACGTTATGGTGCACTGATTAAAGGTGGGGCTGCGCTGGAACGTCTGAGCCAGATACAGCAGATAGCTTTTGATAAAACCGGGACTCTGACCGCAGGTAAACCACAGGTCACGGCTATCGCCACGACTGAAGAAATTGATGAAAATCAGCTGATAATATTAGCTGCAGCCGTTGAACAAGGATCCACTCATCCACTAGCGATTGCTATTATTAATGCCGCTCAGCAGAGAAATCTAACGTTACCGGCTACTGAACAGCATCGCGTTCTGCCCGGAATAGGTATTGAGTCAATGATAGCAGGAGAGATGATTCGCCTCAGCTCTCCGACCAAACTCTCTGCCGAGAGTCTTAATGCCGAGTGGCAGCAACGTATAACTCAGCAAGAAGATGAAGGGCAGACGGTGATTGTCGTGCTGCGCCAAGGAAAACTACTCGGTACCCTGGCGATGCGTGACACGCTACGTAGTGATGCACGTGTTGCCGTTAGCGCTCTAAATGCCTTAGGTGTGAAGGGGATAATGCTAACCGGGGATAATCCTCGTGCCGCTGCCGCCATCGCATCTGAGCTGGGTATTGATTATCGCGCCAGTTTACTGCCCGCTGATAAGGTTAATATCGTCAATGAATTAGGTAAGTCTGCACCACTGGCGATGGTCGGTGATGGTATTAATGACGCGCCGGCGATGAAAGCCGCGACTATGGGAATAGCGATGGGAAGCGGAACCGATGTCGCCCTGGAAACGGCCGATGCCGCCATTACCCATAATCGCCTGACTGAGCTGCCACGGATGATAACTATCGCCAGGGCAACACATGCCACTATTCGCCAGAATATCTCGATTGCGCTGGGGTTAAAACTGGTCTTCCTGGTCACCACTCTGTTAGGTATGACCGGTTTATGGATTGCCGTATTAGCCGACTCCGGAGCCACAGCGTTAGTGACTGCAAACGCACTAAGGTTACTGCGTCAGAAATAATGTTTATCGCACAATTCAGACCGCCATCAGATTATGCGTGACTTTTACGCAATAAATAGCGGTAAGGCTTACTTACCGCTTCTGACGCTACCAGTTCATGTTCCATAAAACGACAGAAGCCGGGGATATCACGGGTCGTTGCCGGATCGTCCGCTATCACCAGAAGTGTTTCACCTGGTTCCATCTTGCGTACTGTTTTACGCACCATCATTACCGGCTCCGGGCAACGTAGCCCTGTGGTATCCAGGTTATGGTCAGGAGTCGCAAATAAGTCGGTCATAGCTGCCTCTGTCTAGAAAAACTGCGCTAGTTTACGCCGGGAGGAATTTGATGCAAGTCACGTGAACGATTGCGTTAAAATTAACCATTGCAAAGGTGACTGAAAGCAGTATCATCCTCCGGCTTTATGATGAATCAGCGGAATGATGTCTGCTTGAGTCTGATATTGGGTTCCCTCACCCCACTACTAAAAAGGTCACAATATGCTGCAGTTAAACTCACGCCAGCGCGTCAATGCGTTGCTATGGCTGGCGCTATTCCATTTGCTCGTTATTACCTCCAGTAACTATCTGGTTCAGCTCCCGATCTCTATTTTTGGACTCCATACTACTTGGGGTGCATTCAGTTTCCCGTTTATCTTTCTGGCAACCGACCTGACGGTACGTATTTTTGGTGCCTCGCTGGCTCGACGGATTATTTTCGTCGTGATGATCCCGTCATTAGTGATCTCTTATGGTATTTCGTCACTGTTTTATATGGGAGAGTGGCAAGGCCTGGAAGCATTAGGACAATTCAACCTATTTGTTGCTCGTATTGCTATCGCCAGTTTTATGGCTTATGCCTTGGGGCAAATTCTTGATATTCAGGTATTCAACCGTCTACGAAAAAGTCACTATTGGTGGCTAGCCCCGTCGGTCGCGATGATATTCGGAAATATTAGCGACACCGCAGCATTCTTCTTTATTGCTTTCTGGCGCAGCACTGATCCCTTTATGGCTCAGCATTGGGTAGAGATAGCGATGGTTGATTACGGCTTTAAGATCCTTATCTGTATGATCTTCTTCTTACCTGTCTATGGCGTATTTCTGAATTATCTGCTGAAACATGTTACCGATAAATCTGAAAATTCTGCGTGGCAGCCAGGGTAATACGCACGGATTTCCCCTCAATAATTCGAGTTACCTGTAGGCGCTGAGGCAATCTTGGTGATGAGCATAGACAAACTATGTGATTTGGCAGAATTTACGAAAGCAACACCCAGGCAACTTGAAGTATAACGGGTCTACCCTAAATAATTTGAGTTGCCTGTAGGCGCTGAGTCAATTCTGGCAATGAGCATAGACAAACTATGTGATTTGGCAGAATTTACGAAAGCAACACCCAGGCAACTTGAAGTATGACGGGTAATACTTGTGATAAAATATCGGCATTAGCCTGGTGGCTTACTAACGGAAGGAAGAGTGCAATGCATAAACTGGTAAAATATGTCGGTGTCAGCCTGTTAGTTATGGGCCTTGCTGCTTGCGACAATAAAGACAGCAATACCGAAGCCGTAGACGGCTCTGCTGTAAGTGCCACTGCCGCACAAACTGTCACCTTACTGGATGGAAAAGTCAGTTTTTCTCTTCCAGCTGATATCAGCGATCAGAGCGGTAAAGTAGGTACTCAGTCGAACAATATGCATGTCTATTCTGATACTTCAGGCCAGAAAGCCGTGATTGTGATTATCAGCGAAGAGAGCACCGACACGCTTTCCACCCTGGCTGACAGACTGGAGCAACAGCAGCGTGCTCGCGATCCACAACTACAAGTGGTCTCAAATAAGCCTGTCGAAATTAAAGGTCATACTCTGCAGCAACTGGACACCATTATCTCAGCCCAGGGCCAAACCACTTACTCTTCTATTGTGTTAGGTAAAGTGGGTAATCAGCTATTAACCATGCAGGTTTCTTTACCGGCGGATAATCAGGCTCAAGCCCAGGCTAGCGCTGAAAGTATTCTGAGTACACTAACGATTAATTAATCATTTTTCCCCAGCCTGCGGTGCTCTACCGCAGGCTTTTTCTTTGTCTCGGGTTCTCTTCGGTACTCTCTCCCAGACTCATCCCCTTCTCTTTACTCCCAATATGACAAGTCATGTTTACTAAGCCCAATATCTTTAAGCTGCTCCGGGCTTAATTCACGTAACTGACGTACCGTCCGGCGATTCTGTGATTTTTGGCGAAAGTAGCGATAAACAGCTCTCAGGCTAAAAAGACCGGGTCTGCGCACTGGGTTTTTATGAAATTCCATCATCTGTTCCTTCTTATGGCTTTGGACATAATCATGCTATGTCGAGCGATAAGCAGACAGATGCAAAAAACGATTTTTTTTAACATACAGATGGAGTAAAACGTTAACTGAATGGCGTAATTTGCAGCCATCTGTACTGGTTTTCTGTTCTGTATGGTTCTAATAGGGATACAGCATGACACGCTATCAACATCTCGCTACTTTGCTGACTGAACGCATCGAGCAAGGCTTATACCAGAGCGGAGAACGTCTGCCTTCTGTGCGAACCCTTAGCCAGGAACACGGAGTCAGTATTAGTACTGTTCAGCAGGCTTATCATATTCTGGAAGACCAGCAGCTCATTACTCCTCAGCCCCGCTCTGGCTATTTTGTCGCACCACGTAAGGCTGTTCACCCAGTGCCGCCGCTAACTCGCCCTGCTCAGCGACCGATAGAGATTACTCAGTGGGATGAGGTTCTGGATTTAATTAACTCCCGTACTAAACAGGAGATGACGTCTTTTGGTAGCGGTATACCTGACCTGACACAGCCGACAATAAAGCCACTCTGGCGTGAGATGACCAAGATTATCCAGTGTCAGCCATCCATGCTTCTTCACTATGACAGTATTTATGGGCTATCTGCCTTGCGGGAGCAAATTGCCCGCCTGATGCTCGACAGCCATTGTCTGATAACACCAGATGACATCGTGGTGACTAACGGATGTGCAGAGGCGCTGTCGATTGCGATTCGTGCCGTATGTGAGCCTGGCGATATCGTAGCCGTTGAATCTCCCTCATTTCACGGAACCATGCAGATGTTACGTGGCTTCGGGATTAAAGTTATCGAAATCCCTACCGATTCAGTGACCGGAATTAGCGTTGAAGCCCTAGAACTGGCGCTGGAACAGTGGCCGATCAAAGCCGTTTTCCTGGTACCACACTGTAATAATCCATTAGGCTTTATCATGCCTGTTGAGCGCAAAAAAGCCATTTTACAGCTGGCACAGCGCTTTGATATTGCGATTATAGAAGATGATGTCTACGGCGAACTGGCCTATGAATACCCCCGCCCCATAACTATCAAATCGATGGATGTCGATGGACGAGTTTTGCTATGCAGCTCATTTTCTAAAACCCTGTCGCCCGGGTTACGAGTTGGCTGGATTGTTCCCGGCCGTTACTGGGAACGTGCCTTGCATATGAAATATATTGGTACTGGGTGTACCACAACCATAACCCAGCAACTGGTCGCAAATTTTATTCAGTCTGGCCATTATCACCGTCATATCAGACGGATGCGCCAGCACTATAAACGTAATCTGGATATCTTTACCCACTGGGTGCGCCACTATTTCCCTTGCGGCATTTGTGTCAGCCGTCCACAGGGTGGTTTTTTGATGTGGGTAGAGTTACCAGAAAATGTTGATACCGTACGACTGAATCAGGCTTTGTGTCACAAGAATATCTATATCGCTGTGGGTTCACTGTTTTCAGCTTCGGGGAAATATCGCAACTGTTTACGGCTTAATTATGCTTTATCTTTTAATCCAGCAACCGAAGGTGCGCTAGAAACGCTGGGCGAGGCATTGAAATACGCTATGGAAAATTGCTAAAAACTTTATCTATGCTGCCGGAATGCTTTCCCGTCCGGCATGCTTGACTTGATAACTTTCGATTCGATACACACTCTTAATCATATTATTTCCGGGCTACATTTATAATATAATACTGCAATAAAAAGAGATGCTAGCTAATAATAAATATATTAAACCCTATATTACGAAACCCCAAAAAAAAAAATTAACAAACTAAATTAACATTACTACAACTTACTTTGTGATAAAGCCAATGATAATAATGCGTATTTAGAATGTGTTTAGTAAATTATTTTAAATATTCTAAAAAACTCACAATCTTGCTTGTACTATCTTATTACTAATAATTTTCGTTAATAATAAGCAGGTATAAATATGAGTGAAGAAATCGTAAAAGGACGTGACGTTACTATTTTATTTGATGGTGAAAAATGTGTGCATTCCCGTAATTGCGTATTAGACCGCCCAGATGTTTTTGTTCCGGCAGTAGAAGGAGAGTGGATTTATCCCGACAGAGCAAGCGTAGCGGAGATAGCTATGCTAGCCAAAAACTGTCCATCGGGTGCTATTCGCTATCAAATGAATGACGGAACACAGGGGGAAAAAGCGCCGCTGGTTAATATTATACGTATTCGCGAGAATGGACCATTGGCCTTTAGCTCAGAAACGAAAATAGACGGTAACTCAGTAGGTTATCGTGCAACATTGTGTCGTTGTGGCCAGTCTTCCCGTAAACCATTTTGTGACGGGAACCATACTGCCGCAGAGTTTACCGCTACCGGTGAAGTTGCAGCTCAGGCATTTACTGCGCTAGAGCGTCGTGATGGCGTATTGCTGGTTACACCGCTGAAAAATGGCCCCCTGCATATCAAAGGTAACCATGAACTGGTGACAGGAACAGGTAAAACCACGAATAAAACTCGGGAAAGCCATGTGTGCCGTTGTGGCCACTCAGCTAACAAACCTTATTGCGATGGAACGCATGCTCGTGTTGGATTTACTTCCTGATAATATGAGAAAAAAGGGTAGATATCCGATACGGATGATATTTCCTTCAACTCTTTTTTCTCCTGTTAGCCGCGCCAAAAATACGATGCTGTAAAGAGTATAATCATTGATTTATTTTAATTCTATTTTTTTGAACAAGATCCACAAATTGTTTCTATTTCAATAACCAGTAGCAAGGGTTATTATTTATCACATCAGGCGAAAACGCCAATTAATATAGAAATAAGCAAGGAATATGACCATGAAAACCATCAAAACTTTTGTTGCAGTTGCCGCTATCACAATGATGTCTTTCGGCGCTTTCGCTCAGAGTATCAGCGTTACATCATCCACCCTGGACAGTGCTGAAGCGAAAATTGCAGCTAAAGCATCAGAGCAAGGCGCTAGCTATACCATCACAAGTGCGACTACGAATGAACGCGTACATATGACAGCACGCCTGGATAAGTAATCATGGCGCAGGGAACTACCGAAAGTGGTCGTAACAATAAAATGACCACTTTCAACGACTCCACATAACAAAAAATGCGCTTCGACAACACCAAAATACGGTTTACCATAAGAGTGAAATTACGGCGTGCTAGCCGGGATGGTTAATTTATGGTCCATTCCACGATAGTTTTATTTTAAATCTCTCTGGTACGAGTTCAAAAAGCGCCCTGATATATTTCAAATGTTGATTGTAATTCGGTGATATATCTTCATTACATTTATCATAATAATCTTTTGCCTGATAGTTTAGAAACCATATATCATGTTCACTAAAGTCAGGATCAAGTAATGTATGTGACAAGTTATGTATTAACTCTACTTCAAAGTAACATGATATATCTTTTTCTTTTTTATTAAGGGCCTGAACATTTCTTATATAAGGTAAAGAAAGAGCCAGCATTTTTATATATATCTCGTTTTTTTTCATATGGACAACCATTATTTCCTTGTTGGCATAGAGTTGGATCCAGTAGGAGCATTTTTTGTCTGAGTCCAAGACCCATTTTGTAGCAGTTTATCTATATAAGAAGCATCTCCAGTGTGCTTATATATCTCCTGAGCAGCCACCATACGATGATTTCCCTCGGAAATATAGTAATTACCTTTGCTATCTATATAACCAGCAATACGACCTTCAGGTGCCGAGAATCGATAGTTACTCATCATCATATCATTTTTAATCTGATCCACTTGCTGAGGTTTTTTCAGACCAGTTTGCATACTTTTTATGCTGGTCGATACACCACGTTGATAAATATTAGATACTGTTACTTTATCAACTATATTTGTAGACACTAACTCAGCCTTACCCGCTACTTTCACGGCCAGTTTTTCTGTCAGTACTGTACCCGTTTTCGCTATTCCGGCAATGCCAGTAAAGTTAGCCAAAATATCAGAAGCTATCTTTCCCCCCTCAGCACCCGCATTAAACGCGCCGCTAACACCACCTTTTTGAAACTCCGCTTCCATCTGGTCAATACTGTTGGCCCAAGACTCTTTGAAAGCATTCGATACGTTACCTAACACATTATCGCTATTACCCAGAGACTTTAGTGCCTGAAAAGTTTCAGCCGGGCTACTGGCCATTTTCACAGTCCCGTCCACAGCATCAGAAATTCCCCCAGGGATCCCGGCAATCATTCCCGCCCCAAAGCTGATTCCCTGAGTCAAGTCAGTGGCGACCCATTTGGCCTCTTTGCCAATTTTACAGAGTTCAGTCTGACATTCGGCGAGTTCTTTATCTTTCAGAACCAGTTGCGTATGGCTCAGGAAGTTATAGCCGACTGCCAGTGTAAGAGGGTTACCCGTTTTATTAATCGTCTCCGGAGATTTAGCACTGAGATTTGTACTTGTTTGATTGTTGATTTTAGGATTATTAATATTCAGGACACTAGCAGCAGAAGAGCTATCGAGAGATATTTTACTATTTTGATTAGCGCTATTTGCTGCTGTCTTTAGCATTGGTGTCACATCTGATACTGGCTTGGCAACTGGCTTTTCCGCTATCTTTGGCGCTGGTTTAGCGGCCGGTTTTTCAGCTGCCTTGGGCGCAGGCTTGGCGGCCGGTTTTTCAGCTGCCTTGGGCGCAGGCTTGGCGGCCGGTGTTGCAGCTGCCTTTGGTACAGGCTTGGCGGCCGGTGTTGCAACTGTCTTTGGTACAGGCTTGGCGACTGGTTTTGCAGCTGCCTTTGGTGCAGGCTTGGCGGCCGGTTTTGCAGCTGCCTTTGGTGCAGGCTTGGCGGCAGCCTGTGCAGCAGCCCTTGCAACCATCGCCGTAATCGACTTTGCAGCAGCGATCTGGCTATTTTGTTGTTGCGAGAATCTGGCCATGGCGTGTCGTTCTTGAGCCTGAGCGACTCTACGAAAATCCATCTGGTTGTTTTGCACAGAGGCAACGTTGCGGCTGATATTAGAAACGGGCACCGAGCCAGTGTTTACATGATGTAATACGCAAGGACCCGGCCGGGAACCATTGAAATTAGGCTGACAAGATAAGCCCATATTATTAGGTATGGGGGTAAAACTGCCTGGAAATCCATTATTCATACATATTATCCCTAAATAGCTGAACCCAATTCTGCTATATATATTCCAGATGATGTATTACGCTGAGTAGCGAGCGCGTTGTTTCCATAAACGATGGTATTTTCCATGAAAAAATATCAACCAATACTGATTGTTTTATGATAATCATACTAATTTATTAAAAATTCAGCATCTTACTTTCATATCTATTGGCAATCTAATTTTATAAAATAAATCATTACACCATTGAAAATAAATAATATATTCTGTAAGTGTACAGACTAATAACTATTATTTTCAATTTAATACGTTCGTATTATTTAACTAGAAAATTATACATTCCGATTTAATTTAATTATTATAGGTTACTGTTCTAACGTAACATCAAATGCATTTCCTGGAAATCGTTTTTTATTAAACATCTATTGATTTTTTATTAATAACCACCGTTCTTTAAGAAAAGAGGGTAAGACATCTTCGTCTTAGTCTGTGACTCAATATATCCATATTCTTAAGGTTATCTTTTTAAACCATAATAACGCTTTAGGTTATTGTGCCTTTCTACCGCACCTTATCTCTCTGTTTAATTTTCGTTTAAGGTTTGTTTAATTTTTGTTTATCCGCATCACTACAATTGTAACAACTCTGTTTTCAGGTGTGTGAGCGACTTACTCATCCTGTTTACATCATTAATGTACGGTTGGTTGCAAGGATTTTGCTATGTCGGAGATAATAACGTCTTTTAATCACGCAGTGACCTCACTTCCAGTATCCGAATGGGATGAAAGTCAGCAAAGTTCGGTGGTAAAAGAGCTGGAACAAGGAAAAATTATTTTCTTACCACAGCTGGCATTTTCGCTAAGCGAACAAGAAGAACAGTTGCTTGATCCAATATGGGTAGATCCTAAGCGGAAGAATATCAGTTATCAGCCATTACAAGATAAACTGACGGGAGTTGCTGACAGGGTACAAGAGCCCGCTATCCGTGAGTTACTAAAACGACATTATCACTCCTGCCGTCAACTGATCGCCGGAATACTACCGGAATATCAGGCCGCATTGCATACCCCAACAAATAGTCTGCGTCTGCATCCTGTAACACGCTGGAGTCAGAATACGTCATGGCGCAAAGATGACAGCCGTTTGCATGTAGATGCATTCCCTTCACGCCCTAATTATGGCGAGCGTATTCTACGTATTTTCACCAATATTAATCCTCATGGTGAAAATCGTAGCTGGCGTGTGGGCGAGCCTTTCCCTGCCCTGGCGCAACGCTTTTTACCGCGCCTAAAAAACTACTCCTCGCTCAGTAGCTGGCTGCAAAATACTGTCGGTATCACCAAAAGTTATCGCAGCCACTACGATCACTTGATGTTGCAAATGCACGATGCGATGAAAGCCGACATGGATTATCAGAAAAATGGGCCTCAGGTTGCGATTGATTTCCCGCAAGGCAGTAGCTGGATCTGTTTTTCTGATCAGACGCCTCATGCAGCAATGGGTGGCCAATTTATGCTGGAGCAGACCTTTTTATTACCCGTGAATAAGATGCACGATCCGCAACAGTCACCTCTTAAGGTACTGGAATCGCTGACTAATAAAGTATTAATTTAACACTTAGCCACGCAGCTATCCGTGGCTAAAAAGATCCGTTAGTCAAAGAGTTTCAACGCGGCTATCCGCTTTAAGCCTTCAGATAATGCCTCATCATCGGCGGTCAGACTCAGACGAATAAAACCTTCTCCTCCAGCACCAAAGCCTTGCCCCGGTGCCACCAGTACATGCGCTTCAAGTAGCAGGCGCTCGGCCAGTTGCGAAGAGCTGTATCCGGGCGGAACAGGTAGCCATAAGAAGAAGGTTCCTTGCCGCGGATCTACGGGCCAGTTCATCTGTTGTAGAGCCTCAACTACCCATGTCCGACGGTTGTGATAAAGTGATGCAAAATCGCGAATATCTGTATCAGGGAGACTTAATGCGTGTATCGCAGCATCCTGAACGGCACCAAATACAGTGCTATAACTGTGCGTGTGGAGCTTTTTAAACGCTTTAATAATAGAAGCATTTCCGACTGCAAAACCAAAACGCCAGCCCGCCATCAGAAAGGTTTTCGACAGCGTATAGATTTCTACCCCCCACTCTTTGCCACCTGATTGTGCCAGCAGGCTTGGAGGGACTTCCTGAGCATTGCTGCCAATCGCAGCATAAGCAAAATCATGTATTAACGGCATCTTCCAGCGCTGAACAAACTCCAGTGCCTGGTCAAATAATTCCGGGGTCGCGACAGCTCCGGTCGGATTATGGGGATAGTTAAGCATCAGTAGCCCGCCATGACGGGCGATTTCCTCCGGTACCTGACTGAAATCCGGTAGAAATTGATTCTTAGCCTCTAAAGTGATGCCATAAAATTGTGCCTGAGCCTGGGCCGCTGCTGAACGATACATGGGATAACATGGGTCGGTAGAAATCAGATATTGTCCCGGACTAAGCAGTGCACGTGGTAAACCTGTGACGCCGATATGGGCTCCCTGAAAAATCGCGATCTCACTATCAGGATCCAAGTCAACGCCATATTGTCGCTGATAAAAATGGGCGATAGCCTGGCGAACCTGCGGTTTACCCCAGAAAGAGGGATAGTCATGATTTTCAGGCTGAGCAGCTGCAGCTTGTAAGGCGGCAACGACTGTCGCCGCCGTGGGCTGGCGCGGACTACCAGAAGAGAGGTCAATCAGTGGATAATCGGTGGTATCAACCTGTGACAGCATTTTTTCCAGTGCACTGAATAAGTTTTCTTCTAATTGCTCCACTAACGGTGAGCCAGAAAATCGCGGCATATTTCTCTCGATATGTATTAAATATTTTAGCGACTATCGCATAGCTTACTTTTCCTGAGAATTAAATAATCAACTATCTAATGCACAATATTAACTATCCATAGCTAAAATAATTCTAATAAAAATAGATACGCGCAGTTCATCGTCTGTTATAGAAATTTTTTAGAAATACACAGATAAGATTAAGACAGTATTTTAATTAAATAACTAACAAGGTAACTTAATAATATAGGCAGTTTCTAAAAATCCCAGATATCGCCCGGGACTTTATGGAGATCCACCTCCCCGCGGATCTAAGGGCTATTTGTAACCTCGGTACTCTTAAACTGGAAAATGGCTCTTTTGTTGAAGAGAATTTACGGCAATATTTCAGCGATATACTCTACAGTTTAAAAACGGTCGATGGCGATAAAGGCTATGTGCAGGTTCTGATTGAACATCAGTCCAGCCCGGATAAACATATGGCGTTTCGTATGATCCGTTACGCAGTCGCCGCTATGCAAAGTCACCTTGATGCAGGCCATCAGAAACTACCGCTAGTGATACCGGTTCTGTTTTATACCGGTATCACTAGCCCCTATCCTTATTCCACCAACTGGCTAGAAGGGTTTGCAGACCCGGAACTGGCCAAAAACCTTTATAGCAGTGACTTCCCACTGGTCGATATCACCGTGATCCCGGATGAAGAGATCATGGAACACCGCAGTATGGCGGCTCTGACGTTACTCCAAAAACATATTCATCAGCGTAATTTGACAGTATTGATGGATAAATTCGTGACACTCTTACTGACTGACTATCTGGACTCACCCCAGGTGAATGCGCTAATGAACTATATTATTCAGGCTGGTGAGACAGCAAATGCCGAGACCTTTATCCGTGAACTGGCTTTACGGGTACCGCAACATGGAGATGAACTGATGACTATTGCCCAGCAACTGGAGCAGAAAGGGATGCAGAAAGGAAGGGATTCAACTTGGTGAACAACGTGGCCAGGCGTCAGGTATTCGTACTGTGGCCAGTAAGATGTTACAGCGCGGTGTTGATTACAATATGATAATAGAATTAACGGGCAGAAAAATACATTTCTCCCTTCACCTACCAGACAGTTATATATCAGTATGAATATCGCTATGTGTACTTTAAAGACTCCCGCCAAAAAAGATAACAATGCTGCCACTGAGTAATCCGTCGATTTAACGAATATATACTAAATAATTCGATTCGCTTATAGTCGCTGATCTTTCCTTATAATAAGCATAAATATTTTATCTGATTCGCAGAGTTTACGCACATAGCCCCCTGGTAGATTGAAGTACGACGAGTGTAAATGTAATAACAAAAATCAGATATCCTTAGCACAAAAAAACATAGCCAGACGCTTAGTTTAACTTCTCCACGTTAAGTGAACTGTGATTTAATCATTTTCTTGTCATCATTTTATCAGGAATATTTAACTCATGCGCAAGTCACTTATGGGTGGATTAATTTTCACTTTACTGTCGTCCACTGTTATTTTTTCTACGGCACAAGCTGATGATAAAACAATCCGTATTGGATTTAACCCCGGCCCTTATAAAGAACAATTCCAAAAGGGTATTGAACCCTATTTAAATAAACATGGTTATACCGTGGAGTATAAAGATTTTAGCGATGGCGTTCAGGTGAACGATGCCGTAAGTCGTGGCAATATCGAAGCAAATATTATGCAGCATCCAGTCTATTTAAAGTCGGTTAATGAGCGTCTGGGTATTAATAATATTGGTATCGTACAAGTTCCCACTCCACCAATGGGTCTGTACTCTGAAAAGATAAAGGTTCTGGAAATACCGAAGGCAGGTACCGTCATTTCTATTCCTAACCAGGCTCCTAATGCCTATCGTGCAGCACTGGTGCTACAAGGACTTGGCTGGATAAAAATCCGTCCTGACAGCGATCCGGCGACTTTTTCACAAAGATTCGTGAGTGAAAATCCTTATAAAATCGTACTCAAAGAAATGGACAATGCTCAACAGGTTCGTGCATTACCAGACGTCGATTTTGGTCTGATCCAGGGTAACTTTGCCGTATCCAGTGGTATGAAATTAGATACCGCCCTGGAACTGGAAAAACCCACCAGCCAATTTGTTAACGTTGTAACCATCGCTGGGAAAAATAAAGATGCTGATTTTGCTAAAGCATTGATTGCGGGTTATCAGTCCGACGAATTTAAAAATTATATTCGTACTAATCCGCAATATGCCGGTTATATGTTGCCCGACTATTTCTAATGAATCAGCCAATAATTAGTTTTCAGAATGTCAGTAAGACCTTTTCACGTAATGGGGACAACTTTCTGGCACTCGATAATGTCAACCTGGATATCAATCAAGGCGACATTTTTGGTGTGATTGGTGCCAGCGGAGCGGGGAAAAGCACCTTGCTTCGTTTAATTAACCATCTGGAGTCACCCAGCCAGGGCGATCTGCTCATTAATGGCGTATCGTTGCAACATATTGATAAAAAGAAACTTAACCACGTGAAGAAAGATATCGGCATGATCTTTCAGCACTTCAATTTATTGAATTCACGTACAGTATTCCACAACGTCGCTATTCCGCTGATTCTACAAGGGCGTGATAAAACCTTTATTCGTGATCGGGTTAATGAGCTACTGGCATTCGTTAATCTGAGTGAGAAGGCACAGAGCTATCCAGACGAATTATCAGGCGGACAAAAACAGCGTGTCGGTATCGCTCGCGCCTTGGCGTCTAATCCTTCCATTCTATTATGCGATGAAGCGACCTCGGCGCTGGATCCACACACCACAGTACAGATCCTGCTATTACTGCAAGAGATCAATAAGCGCTATGGCATTACCATCGTGTTGATCACTCATGAAATGTCGGTGGTACAAAAAATATGCCATAAGGTGGCGGTCATGGCTCAGGGTCGTGTGGTTGAGCAAGGCAATGTCCTGGCACTATTTGGACAGCCACAAAATGAGATAACAGCCAGCTTTGTTCAGTCGGTAATTCATGACCGCTTACCAGAACAGACCGTTGCCCGCATTAAACAGCAGACTGATAGTCGGGCATTACGCCTCGAGTTTATTGGTCAGACAGCGCAGCAACCCATTATTAACCAGCTGATTCGTGAGTATCCGGTCGAGGTCAATATTCTGTTTGCCAGCATGTCCGAAGTCCAGAGCACTATTCTCGGTTTCATGATTGTGCAATTAAGGGGTGAAACGGCACAGATAGAGTCAGCCATTCACTACCTCCATACCGCAGGAGTGAAAATTAGCGATGTTTGAATATTTTGATTCAGCCGTCACTGGCGAACAGTTTATCCTGGCGCTCTATGACACCTTAGTGATGGTCAGTATTTCACTCGGCTTTGGTTCATTGTTAGGTATTCCATTGGGTATCGTGTTAGTGACCTGCCGCCCTGGTGGTGTTTTACCTAACCCTGTTCTTCATCAGATATTAAACCCGCTCGTGAATATTCTGCGTTCACTGCCTTTTATTATCTTGCTGATCACGATTTTACCTGTGACACGCTGGCTGGTTAACACCACTATCGGGACACCGGGCGCTATTGTACCTCTGGTGGTATTTATCGCTCCGTATATCGCCCGTCTGGTCGAAAGTTCACTGCTTGAAGTTGATGACGGGATATTGGAGTCAGCCAATGCGATGGGGGCCACCACCTTTCAAACTATCTGGCACTTTATGTTACCCGAAGCCGCCTCCTCACTGATTCTGGCACTGACGACCGCCACTATCGGCCTGCTAGGAGCAACCGCCATGGCGGGAACCGTCGGTGCTGGGGGAATTGGTGACCTTGCGATTACCTATGGTTATCAGCGATTTGACACTTTTGCCACCCTATCCACCGCCCTGGTACTGATAGTCATTGTACAGCTGTTACAGACCTTCGGTACCCAGCTGGCACGCCGTATTCGTCGCGAATAATCTGAGAGAGAAATCATGCCAATTGTAGAAAGCTTTACCCTGGACCATAACAACGTTATCGCCCCTTATATCCGTATTGCCGGTACTGAACACCATGCCCAAGGTGCCGTGGTACAGAAATACGATCTCCGTTTTTTACAGCCCAACGTCTCGTCTATTCCTACTGCAGCCCTGCATACCCTGGAGCACCTGCTGGCTTTCGGTATCCGTGAGGAACTCAACGGGGTTATCGATATTTCTCCGATGGGATGCCGTACCGGTTTCTATTTGATTTTATGGGATGAACGTAGCCCGAAAGAAGTCGCCACAGCGCTGACCCGTGTTCTGGAACGTGTGGTTGATGCAACCGATGTCCCGGCAGTCAGTGCCCTTGAGTGCGGAAACTATCGCGACCACTCACTGTTCTCAGCCAAAGAATATGCCCGTCAGGTACTGGCCGAAGGCATCAGTACTGATGCGTTTTCACGTCAGTTATAGGGTGAGTTAATTTTTCATCAGTGCTGTTGCTTCAGCGCTTACCGATAAGGAACAGAGTATGTTTTCGGTGAAATCGCCCGTGGATTATATTCAGCAGGCCGGACTACGGCATCAAGTCGGTGAACATATTCGTTCCTTAGTCAGCCATATTCGTATTCTGACCTCTCCCTCAGC
>Ga0308165_1003427_pt1 | contig 17037 bp, 27 predicted proteins | sample PhyWR2_FD_201032 | JGI IMG/M metagenome (GOLD analysis project Ga0308165, IMG submission 201032) | Phyllosphere microbial communities from UC Gill Tract Community Farm, Albany, California, United States - DLSLW.R2 | ecosystem: Host-associated > Plants > Phyllosphere > Unclassified | place: USA...
ATGGCGCTCCATTCGTCAGGACTGAGCCTCGTCAGCAATCCGTTGGCAACAGTACCGGCTGACGCGCCGTATGCTGCGCCAGATGCTAATTTGCTCATATGGTTGATACTCATGATCACCTCCGGCCTTACCGTTGGTGCTGTGTGGATTTAGGGAATAAAAAAGGCCGCCGATTGGCAGCCAGAAAAATAACACTGTAAAAATATCAGGGTTCACCACCCGGTCAGGCGGATTTATTCTTCTTCAGTCTCGTCCGCGCACGAAGCCGATGATGTAGCCCAGACCAAAACAAGAAAATCCGAATCCCAATACGGGTAAAACTGAATAAACATAATCAGGCATGGAAATACCTCATGGAAATTATCACGGTAATTGGAGTGCTGCTTACCCTGGCCGGACTGTTTGTTCCGTCACTAATCAGTAACCACTCGTCGCGTAAGGCAGAATTCAGGAAGCAATCAGCGCCAATGCTGGGGAAACTACTCAGCGAGATTGAGGCCATACAGGGAGGTTCTTACCCGTACAGACTCATCAGCGATACTGATTTTTACCAGTTACTACCTTATGCACCTGCTTGCAGAAGGAAGGCGATCAGAGATGCCTACGCCAGTTACCAGGAGGCGCACTCTGTCGCTGATACAAAGCACTGGCATGATGAACACCCATCCGACGGGACGGTATTTTTCCCGGCCAGTTTTATTATCACCAACCCGGATGAAGTGCTGGAGAAAATGCAAAGCCTGAAAGGAGAATTGAGCAGGTAGGATAAACAGCTCGCGTTTATAACTCTTTATCAAAGGCACCCACAGATGCCTTTTGGACAGAGCTATTCTGGCTTTTTGATTAATGGCCACAGCAGCGCAACAACGCCTGCCACCAGCACACCGTCGACATCATTTTGCTAGTGAAGTCGACAGCCACCACCAGGTTGCGTTAAGAGGGTAAGTGGTTAGCTGTTTGGTGGGCGCTAAATATGGAAAAGGCCAGCTCTATGGCTGACCTTGCTTGAATTGATTATCACTTATGCCTTTGAAGACAAAGGGACTAATTGCAAATAGCCCACCAAGTGGAATGGCCTCAAACTTTCACTTATTGATAACTGTTTGCTTCTTATCAAACCACCAGAACAACTTGGCTGCGTTGAAGATAACCACGCCGATTATGGTCTTCCGATGAGCAATATAGGATATAGTTTCTTCCAACTCCCTGACATGAGACTCCGTATAATTTGGAGCAACTAACCACCTTTCTCGAAGATGTTTAAGCATCCATAGGGAGCGCGGGTAATACTTTCTGAAAGAACGAAGCTCAAAAATTGCGTCAAGCTGAAAAGGAATATACGGCGTCTGATCTCCATCCTTTCCCACTGTTATTTCTTTGCTTAGTAATCGATATCTATCAAAGTTTTTCTGTTCTTTTTCCGCTTTAATTTTTTGGAAAAATGTCATTACAGTCCACATCCCCCCGAGAAATAGAGCAAGAGCTGCTGAAATTACGGGAATCGATTTTTCGGGATTCGCAGTAATCCAGGCACTTAACATTTCAAGCATCTTAAATTTAATCCGTCATCTCTGGTGTTGGATTATTATCGGCTTAAAAAAGTAAATTTATAGTAATTAAACGCAAAAACCCGCACAGGGCGGGTTAATTACAATTTTGACAACATATCAAATTAGGCTTAAATATGGCGTATTTAGTTCGGTTTTGCAATACTTGGCTGCAAGTTTGTCGCCTTTTGTTGTGATCGTGTTCTCGCTGTAGAGCAAAGGGCGCTGCAATCCAGACGCAAAAATAGCTGTGTCATGATGCGCCAGTTATCTGCATAGCATTCTGACCAAGTGGACTTACTAATGCCTACCAGCGCCGCCAGATCCGCATACTGATAAACATCCCGGCCCGCCAGCTCGTTCTTTACATCCTGCGCGGCCAGCCAGACAAGCGCCTGCAACCGTTGCATGGTTTTACCTGCCACTCTCTTACCGCGCAGCCCAGTTTTGAACTCAGCCCACGCCCACTCGGTAATCGCCACCTGATGAGTAAACGTCAGATCGCCTGCATAGCACCATGACAGCCAGGCGTGCTCGTGCTTAACGAGCGTTGCCAGCGCGCGGCGCCACGATGCAGTGCAGAACTGTACCGGCTCAATAAGCGCTTTCGATGTACCCTTACCCCGCGTCTGTGTGCCCGGTACCGGATCGCCGTAAATAGTGATGACCTTCCCCGTAACCTCATCCAGCATTGTTCGGCGTTTACGCTTAAGCCGGTCCGTGTTCGCCATGCCGTTCTCTGCAAAGGCCACAAGCTGCCCCTTCGTTCTGCCGCTCAGGTCTGCCGTGGCAATCATTAACTCTTCACGGATAAATTGCAGGTATTGATTATTCATAGCGGTCTCCACTCCACTTACGCCAGTACGCTGATAGCAAGGGCGCGATCTAATGTCTTCAGCAGCAGCTCGGGCTGCGTGCCGTATTTATTTTCAAATGCTGCGGTGTCCGCGTGTAACTCGTCGTGATGCGCTCTGCACAGCGGGATCACGAATAAGTCATGCGCTTTGGTCGCCATCCCGCCCAGGCCGAGCCCGGTTATATGATGGGGATCATCTGCCTGCTGGTTGCAGCATGCGCAGGGCTGCTGCTTGACCCAGCGAGTATATTTCTCGTTGGTCCAGCGGCGGCGCTTCGGCCTGAGCATGAAGGATTCCGGCGTTTCAGGGTCAACATTAAGCGCCAGCACCTTCTTTGCCTTCTCCTGCACGATGCTGGTGGCCGGTAATTCCGGCGTGGCGTCACACTCACGCGTCACAGAACGAACGATAACAGGCGGCATTCTCAGCGCGCGGCGGGCCATGCCTTCCGGCAGCGCGTCAACGACATCAAGCTTCGTTGCCCACCAGCACAGCTCGGGTAATGTCAGCACGTGGCTTTCATCAAATCCAAACGAGGTACGCGCGGTATCGATAATCCAGGCTGCAACATTCGCCCGGACCATGCCAACAAGCTGTTCTGTATAGTGTCCATCCAGCCTTGTATCGCAGTGCCAGCATAGTTTTAATGCGCCATTGTGAAGACGGGCTGTCTTAAGTTCGTGATGGTGGTAATCAGTGTGCGGCCACTGACAGCCAGCAGGCTGGCGCATAAGCCATGATTCAAGCGTATTGATTCCACCAGCAGCGCTTACAACTTTCTCGTTATCGAAGAAGCCGGAAAGCGCCTCATCATCAGTTAGCGACTGGCGGGCCGGCGGCAGTTCCCCGGATGCAAGACTGGTCATATAATCAGGCGCACGATCGATAAGCACGCGGTCATAGAACAGCGGCAGCAGATCAGTACCGGGGCGTAACATCACCATCCCCAGTTCGGGCACAACAACAGGTTTCAGTAATGCCCTCATACTACCCCACCCTGTTGCTGATGTTCGGCCCACAACCCCGCGATCCACTTAACGCCTTTGGGAGTAAAGCGAGCCTGGGTGAAAGCGTGGTTGCTAACTTCACTGGTGCCGGTTTTCACCGTAAAGCGCCCGGCCTCAATGTGCTGGGCATAGGGCATCAGTACGCCAGCAAGCCGGTACATGATTTTATTGCTTTCAAGGAAAGCGCGGAGTTCATGCTCTTTGGCTTTTAGCAGCTTCGCAAGCTGGCGGAAGCCCAGCGCGCCGCCGGACTCTACGTAATGATCGACAAACTCTACTTTCGGCGCGGCAATGAGCAATTCGTTTTCCAGTTGCTGTTTTTGCTCAGCCAGATCGGCGGCCAGGCGCAACGCTTCTGGCAAAGTTTGCGGTACAGCACCGCCCTGCTCCAGTTCCTGCCAGCGGTCCACTACGGCGGCGGTGAATTCGGGAGATAGACGTGCCACTAACACTAACGAGTCACGTTTATTGAACCGATACTCCTGGTATGTGTTGCCGTTGTGCTCAAAATCGAACTGCGCCAACGGCGCGGTTAAAACACCGACAGCAACGAGGCGCTCAGCTGAGCGTTTTACATCTCCATGTTTGCTTTTGACCAGCGCGGCTATTTCCCGGCTGGACATAGTTGGTCCGGTAGCCATCAGATGATGCTTAGGACAAAACGGGGTAATGCTGATTGGCTGTTGCATACGTTCTCCACTTTTCACTGACCGGCGGCTGCACCCGTTTCGGTCTCTTTGATAAATTCCCGGATCGTTACTTCTGTGCTTCCATTCTTTGTTAATGGTCCCCAGGTCACTTCCATGTGTTTAATCTGGCTGTCGTCCTCCCAGACGTTTGAATGCGTCAGCGCATCAAACAGCGCTTTGAGATAGTTATCAAGATCACGGCGGTGTTTCGTCGGCGGGAATAACACCACGTTCACTGATAACTCACCGTTCATTGGCTTAGGGATACGGCGTAGCTGCTCAATCACAGCGGATGCGGCTTCACTGCGGAACTTGCGACCCTCAGCGCTTATGAGATGGCGCCCGGCCAGCGGCCCCTTGTTCGGGGCGCGCCAGTAACTATTTACGCTGGGCGGGAATGGCAGGGTTAACTTCATGGCTGGTCCCCTGTACTTTCGTATCGATTTAACAACACTGCCGCACGCTCTGCAGATCCGACATTGCAGGAAAGCAAATCACGCAGGGCAGTAAGCACTTCGTCGCGTTGCTGGGCCGGGGTTGGGACACCGACGATCTGAATACCACGGGCTTTATATTTCGTGATTGAGATAACGCCTTTTTTCTCCAGCGCTTTCAGGTGCTCAGCCGCCGCGTTTGGCGAACTCATTCCCATCAAATGGGATATTTCCTGAGATGTTGGCGGATAGCCGTTGTTGTTCTGAAACTGCACCAGCACCTGCAGAACCTGCTGCTGACGTTCGGTTAAACCGTTCACACCACACCTCCCGGTTTTAGATCGAATGAGTTTTCACACTGATTGCCCCACGCATGCCAGCCTTCCGCCTGCTGACGGGCAAAGAGTTCCGCGCGCGGGACATCACCCACAAGCCGGACAAGTAGATCACGGATTTCCGGCGGCTTAGCGCTGTGCTCCATCCGTGGTGCCGTGATGTGCTGGCAGATAGAAGCGTCCAGGCGTTCCGGCAGTCTGCCGCGCACGGCGAAGAGACAGTCTTCGCTATTAGCCCGGGTCATGTGGCCCATGCCGATCGCACTGTTGCCCTTCTTCCTGTTTGTCTTATGCCAGGTGAAGCCCTTCATGGTCATGAAGCGGAAGCCCCACGCCCGGACGACTTCCAGCGCTTCCGCGGGTTGCGTTGGTACCCACCACATAGCCAGCAGGCAGGAGTCAGGATCAGCGAGTTCCCAGACGGGTAAGCGGCAAATATCCAGTAGCGTCATGGTGTCGTATTTGAACCCGGCACCGCGGCTGCCATCGGCAGCTTTGTCCCGGTACGTCCACGGCGGATCCGCGTAAATGAGTTTGAATTTCTCTCTCATCCCACGTACCTCGCGATAGCAATCCCGGAATAGCTGGTGCGCGCCGGATGAAAGGCTTTATCGTGACAACGCTTGATGCGCTTCGTTATCTCGCTGCGATCGGTCATGTTGCCGGTTAAGTCCCATGCCCTTTGCCATTGCGTAGCTGCGCGATAATAGAGGCCCTTCTTCTCAAGCTCTTTAGCCTTATTGATAGCCGCCTGCCGCCCCGATTTATGCGGACTGACTGGTACGCTTTCGAGCTCAACGCATTCAGGAACTTCCACTCCCGGCGCCACGCGGTAGCGGTACATGCTGTCTTTCTCGCGAATGATTTGCCCGTTATTGGTCAGGCGAACCAATGCGGATGTAACGGAATGGCGGTGCTCAGGATATGCATGGCAGATAGCTGTTGAGCTTGCGCCAGGGTTGCGATCGAGATACCACAGGATTGCTGCTGTTATGCCCTTGATCATGCTGCTGCCCCCTGGTTACCGCGCTGCGCCTGCTCTTTCCAGATTGCGTTCCAGCGGCTGATGGCAAATTCAGGGCGCTGCTTGCGCAGGTTCGCAGCGCTGGCCGCCTTGCATACCCGCTGCTCAAGCTCGCTCGGTTTCGTCTGAGAAATGGTGCCGCTCATGTAACGCCGGTATGCCGCGTCACGCTCGGTAGTATCACCCGCCGGCATTTCGCCTGGCTTGACCCACTGGCCGTTGACGTTCTCTGGGCGGCCGGCAGCGTGCCATTTGGTAGCGGACTGCAGATAACCCGGGAATTTTGAGTTCTGGAAAAGCGTTGCCGGGCGCAGGTACTCGGCCATCTTGATATCGTTGCCCCACTTCGCCTGGCTGTAGTCCACAACCAGCTGCAGATCTTCCACTGAGAAATCTTCGCCAAGGCGGGCACGGATGTTTTCCAGAGAGGACTTGCTGACCTGGTAGCGCGAGCCGGTAATGGTGTTCAGGTGGGAAAGAACCTGTTTAGCCAGATCAGTGATTTCAACTTCACGGTCGGACTGCGCAGCAGGCTGACGAGAGTCTTTTAGTTCTGATGGATCTTGTTTTGAAGTTACTGACGGATCCCCGCCAGATTCTGGAGGGTGAAAACCCGGTTTACTGCTCGATTCTGACCCGTCAAAATTTGATGCGTCAGATTTTGACCCATCAGATTCTGACGCATCAGGAACTGGCAGGTGAGAAAACGCCGCAGCCTGGAGTTTTGCGACATTCAGACGGTAGACGTTTGACGCGTTACGGTTGCCCTTACGGCGCGCGGTGCGGGTAAGCCAACCATCCGTTTCAAGCCTGGCAATAGCGGTTCTTACCGTGCTGGGACCCGCACCAAGCTGGCGGGCAATGGTTTCGATGGAAGGCCAGCACACGCCCTCATCGCTGCTGAAATCTGCCAGGCGCGCCATTATCGCCACGCTGGAAAGCTTCATGCCCGATGCCGCGCAGCCGTCCCACACGTAGCTGCTTAACTTAGTGCTCATTCTTCAACCCTTCTGAATTTCTCGCGGAACCGCTCAACAGGCTGCATACACTCATGCTCATAGCCTTCTCGCATGAAAATGACCTGCTGCTTTTTCCGGTCGTAGCCAATGACGTGGACAACGAATCCACGCCAGTCCCGGTACTTTCGGTCAAGCTCTTGCATAAAGCTTTCGCCCTCCGGTAGTAGACACCCACGACGCCGACGGCCCGACTGTGGTTACACGCAACCCAGCGGTTTGCTATTCTCCGCTCATACCGAAACAGTGGTGTTCCCGGGACCGGGATCATCCGCAGTTGCGGTAAGCGGTTTTTTACCGTTAAACTGTTCATGCGTTAATGTTCTCCACGAATTGACACGCCACGGCGCCCGGAGCTGCACACTCGCGGGCGTCACTTTTTTCTGGCGCACAAAATACCCGATACAGCAGCGTTAAATGCTCCTGCCACTTCGCCATCACCTGATAGCTGTTCTCTTCAATCTGAGCGCGTTCCTTCTCGTCGATCACCCCATCAGCAGTGGCTTTGCGGATGTACTGCGAGTGCTTTCCGATCCATTCAACCGATTCCATAAGCCGCTGATTAATATCTCCATTGTCGACATCTTCTATATCCACCAGCGGGACATTGACGCTGTTGGACTGACGGGAGATCGCGTCGGCGATATGCTTTGTGCCGCTGGCGCGCTGCAGCACCATCGCCCAGCCCATAGGGAATATTTGATCGCCGCCAGTCCGCAGACGATTGAAAAGTGAATCCTCAGTAACCCCGAGCCACTCTGCCGCCTCGGCGTAACCGCCAGGTAAGCTGGAGATGGTTTTTTTAATTGCGGCAACCAGCCACGCGGGCTGCTTTTCAACTTGCCAGTGTTCATTACCCACGACTAACTCCTTGGTTCTGTGGTTACTGTTACGCTGCCGTTTCGTTAGACTTTGGGTACATTTTCGCGTCGTACTTCAGAGCCCCTTTTGCAATACGTTCAATCACAAAGGCTTGCTTTTGGGGGATTACAGCCCCCCACTGGCAAACAGCGCTATGCGTCACACCAAGTGCAATGGCTGTTTTTGAAGTACCGCCGAAATATTCAATAACTTTGGCTTTTAACATGGATTACCTCCTCATATAGTTAGCATTCTTACATCCTATATTGACAGCATACTTACGTCAATAAAATGTAAGATTGCTAACGTGTAATCCGGAGGGTTTATGGAAACCGTTGGCAGCAGGCTTAAATTCAGAAGAAGGCAGATGAAGCTTACGCAAAAAGCATTGTCTGAATACGTTGGTGTTACCGCCTCAGCTGTAACCCAGTGGGAGAGCGATACGACCAAGCTTTCCGCGGAGAGCCTGATTCAAGTCTGCCACAAATTAAACTGCTCACCAGATTGGCTTATTTTCGGCCGCGGCGATATTGAGATTGGAGGATCTAGAATTTCAGTTCCCAATCTTGAGGTCCCTGTGCTGTCGTGGGTTCAGGCTGGAAACTGGACAGAAGTGATCAGCGACCCGAGCAACGAAATGGTTCGCACAACCAGAAAATTATCTGGATCAGCATTTGCCCTTAGGGTGAAAGGTGATTCCATGACATCCAATGGCGACATGAGCATACCCGAGGGTTCGATAGTGGTTGTTGAGCCTGAGTATGGGCAACTGACAGATGCGAATGGAAAAATAGTTATAGCTCAAACTATTGGTAGCGGAGAAGCTACGATAAAAAAGCTGCAGCTTGACCCGCCACATGCCTACTTGATGCCTTTGAATCAAACGTTCAGGCCAATAGAGGTAAATGAAAATACAAATTTGATAGGCGTAGTTAAACAAATAATTATTGATTTGCACTAGCCCCCATACCCCAGCCCGCAGACTGCGGGCTTTTTTATACCCGTCAGAAATAAAGTTAGAATGCTTACATTTTCCTCTTGACTGAAAATGTAAGTAAGCTAATATTTATCCATCAACAGCGAACACGATGAGTAGGCGGGATGAGCACAAGCGAAAACAGAAAGATGGCTTCTTTCCCTCCAGGCTGGAAAGTGAAGCCGCTCTACTCAAAATGCCCAAAGTGTGGTTGTTGTTTAGAAGAGTTTTACGAGCCCGTAAATAATCAGTCCGATCCCAAACAGATCGAGAATGACGCCGATAAGACACGGAGTCCAGCCAGTATGAATGCGCTTAAGTGCTGGCATGCCGTAACGAGCTGGTATCTCTTCTTCGTGCATCGGATGGTTCATCCATTCCGCTACACCAAAAAGTACACAACCAAGGCCGATGATAAACGTTTCACGAGTCGGGTAGTTGGGAAGAAGACCTGCTCCGTTGAGCAGAACAACAAAGGCTCCAACGACAATGACGACTTTGTACCATGAGTCTAAAGCGAGCTTAGATAAAGGATTTTCCATATTTTCAATTTCTTGGTTGTGTGAGAACACCAAGAATACCACCGAGCCTGAAGTGGTGAAAAGACAGGCAAAAGAAATGCCTTATATCCCTTGTTCTGGCGGCCCGTGTTTCCGTTATGTCTCGGTAACCGCCAGCTTTTTCAGGGTACATCAGTGAGCCCGCCGCCAGTGTTTGAGTCGCTTACTCTCTGGATGGCGCTGGTTGTGGGTTCACCGATGTAATCGTGATGCTGTGTGTAGTCTTGGCGGTACCCGGATCTTCCAACCCCATCGGAGGAATGAAGATAATGTTCTGCCGCGGTACCGCCCTTTTTACACCACAGGGGAGAACTTACCCACGGCGGGTGCAGCCGCCAATATAGCGAACCCAAAGCTTTTTATTTGCATCCGGGCAAGGGATTCGTGCAACCAAAATTCAGCGCCGGTGCAGTGGCGCTCTTATTAAATAAGTGGAGAACTATTAAATGTCACAGTTAATCGAAATCTTAAAAAGAAAAAATATCGGCTTCACCATTAATGGCGACAACCTGAGCGTCGGCGGCTCCCTCGACCTGCGTGGCACCGGCATTACTACCCTGCCTGACAACCTGAGCGTCGTCGGCTCCCTCGACCTGCGTGGCACCGGCATTACTACCCTGCCTGACAACCTGAGCGTCGGCGGCTCCCTCGACCTGGAAGGCACCGGCATTACTACCCTGCCTGACAACCTGAGCGTCGTCGGCTCCCTCGACCTGGAAGGCACCGGCATTACTACCCTGCCTGACAACCTGAGCGTCGTCGGCTCCCTCGACCTGCGTGGCACCGGCATTACTACCCTGCCTGACAACCTGAGCGTCGGCGGCTCCCTCGACCTGGAAGGCACCGGCATTACTACCCTGCCTGACAACCTGAGCGTCGTCGGCTCCCTCGACCTGCGTGGCACCGGCATTACTACCCTGCCTGATAATTTCAATTGCGAAGGTCTGTATCTGGATCCGCAGCAATTCAGCAACGTCGCGTTCCGCGATAACTGCGGCTACAGCAGCAGAACAATCTTCGCCGTATGGACAGGGAAAGAGTTCTGTATAGCTGCCGGGTGCTTCTTCGGAACGATCGCTGATTTTGAAGATGCTGTGGATAACAAGTACAGCGGTAGCGCAGCGGTTGCATATAAAAAGGCTGCTAATGATTGTGTAGCAGAACTCACCTTAAAACTGAATGCGGATGGTGAATCATGCTAGTGAACGATTTATCCACCAGCGAGCTGATCACTATTGCCCGCAACTATTCCGCCAGCATTAAAGAGATCGGCATCTACTCAGAACTGGTGAAAGAACTTACTACCCGCCTTGCTGTTGCCACTGCTGCCGCTAATGAAGGATGCAAGCACGCGGCGCTAGTCGGTGAGAGGCTGGCAATCCGTCTTGAAGAAAAAGCGGCTCAGTTCGAGCATTCTGCGTATGAATCGGAAGAGTTTATCGCAGATAACAGATACAAATTTGCGGCAGCGATGTTCAGAGGGTTCGCCGCCGAGCTACGCAAGGGAGCTGCCGTATGAGCCGTAAATTAGCCAAGCGCACAGCATCAGAACTCAAACCAAACGATGTGATCGAACTGTTTGGTGATTGGTTTCGTGTTCGCTACCTCAATTACAACCGTGACGAAACCACGATTCAGTTGCAGCGTGAGAAAGACCAGCTATCGCCGTACTGCGACATGACATGCGCAACAGTAACAGTCAGTGATTATCTGAACATCTGGATAAATGTTGAGGTGAGCGATGAGCAATAACACCGAAGCGCTGAAAGAGCGTCAAAAGCAAGCACAGCGCCAGGCAATGCCACTTGAAGACAAAGTTACGATGACCAAGCGCCGTATTCGTGACTTCTATGACCATTTCGATGGTGAGGTGTATTGCTCGTTTAGTGGTGGTAAAGACTCTACAGTTTTGCGCCACATCGTAAAAAGCATGGGTCTTAATATTCCATTTGTGTTTAGCAATACGGGGCTGGAAATGCCTGAGATTGTTGACTTCGTTCGCAAGCTGGCCAGCGAGGATAAGAACATTGTCCAGGTGCGACCAAAGGTTACCTTCAACAAAGTCTGGCAGGATTATGGTCTGCCGATTGGCAGCAAGAAAGTGGCAAAAATGATTCGGGTTTTGCAGGAGGGCGACACTGGCCGAAATAGCAATATGCACAGACTTTACGACACTGGCTACAACTCAAATGGACAGTTTGGAAAAAGCTGGAAAATTCCGGAGAAATGGCGAGTTTTTGTCAACGATGAAGCTCCTCGTATCACTGACCTGTGTTGCGACTTTCTGAAAAAGGAGCCGCTGGATACATATGCAAAAGAGTCTGGGCGACACGGCATAAGCGCAATTATGGCTGACGAGGGTGGGCAGCGAGAAAGCCGTACACAGTGCAACATGTACGACGGCAAGCGCCCAAATAGCGCACCAATGCTGTTCTGGCTGGAGTCCGATGTATGGGAGTACATAAAGCTCAACAGCGTTGAAATCTGTGAGGTGTACTTCGACAGAGAAGTTAATGGGCGCCATGTTCCTGCTGAAAAGCGAACTGGCTGCATGTTTTGTGGCTTTGGCGCACACATGGAAAAAGGCATGAACCGCTTCCAGCGCATGGCAATAACTCACCCTCGACAGCACTCCATTGTTATAGATCGTATGGGAATGGGGAAGGCACTCGATTTAATCAATGTGAAGTACATTCCGGAAGATGAGGACAAGCAGCAATGACTAACTCACTCGAAGCGATGAAAGAAGCTGTTCGCCGCGCGCCACTGACGAACCCCGAGGGGCTATCGCCGGAATGGCAGGCTTATTTTGACGCTGTTACACCGTTGCATGTCGCTGAGTTGGTAGCGGCGCTGGAGCAGGCGCATACAGAACGCGAAGAGCTTCGGTATCGTTTCAAGCTTGAGCGCGCAATCCTGGAAGATGCCGATAAGCGCATCGCAGAGCTGGAGGCCCGCCAGCTATCCGTGAAGCTGCCGAAACTGGCGATTACTGTAGACAAGGATCAGCAAGTAGACATTGCATTTGAAAGCGGCTTTAACGCTGCCTTGTCTGCTTTCACTGAAGCTATCCTCGCTGCTGGCGGTTTGGTGGAGGGTGAGTAGTGACTCCATCAATCATTTACGCAGTTGTGATTATCGTCGTGGCTTGTGTGTGCTGGGTTAAGAGGGGTGAGTGAAATGGCAATGACACACGATGAGCTTTGCCAGCGTGCGGCACGGTTCCTGCAGTCAAACGGATTTGGCGTGGCTTTTCATGACCGCTTCCGCGCCTATTCTGGCACCGGCGAACTGCCGGATGCCATCGGCTTCCGTAACGGCACATCATGCCTTATTGAAGTGAAATGCTCGCGCAGTGACTTCTTGGCCGACAAGAAGAAGCATTTCCGCGTCGACCCCACTGTAGGCATGGGCGACTGGCGGTTCTTCATGTGCGAGCCTGGAATAATCAATGTGCAAGATTTGCCGGAGGGCTGGGGTTTGCTTCACGTAAAAGGCAATAGAGTTATGCGGGTTCACGGCTGGCCACCGAACACATACTGGCATTACCAAAAGCATTTTACCGGCAACAAGCAGGCTGAGTGCGATTTTATGTATAGCGCGCTTCGACGAATGGTTGTACGGGGACACTTTGATGAAATTTACGACGGGTTGCCTGTAACGGCATCCGGGGAGGCTTTATGACAACAACAAACCTGAGCAATGAATATCTTGAAAAAGTTATCTCTCTTAGCCGCGAGTTTCTCGAAGCCGAAGATGTTAAAGGAGGAAAAGCAGACCTCCAATTGTGGCTTGATGAGATATGGCCTAAGCCGGTGATGCAGATGGCACGCGAGCTACTGGCACTGCGGGAAGCTGCGGAGAAGCCGGTTGGCAGTTACCACATAGTTGACCAGGACGTTGAGGCGACGACTGATTACGTCAAGCCGGGCGAGTGGCCTATTGATAACGGCGAACTGCTGTTGTACGCCGCCCCGCAACTCCCCGTCGAACCTGTAATCCAGTCTTACAAGTTGCCTGATGGCTGGATGCTGCTGCCGAATTCTTTATCAGCAGAAAATGGTGCCAAAGCTTGCCTGTCAGGTGAATTTGTTGAAACGAAGTTCATTAGCTGCCCAGAGTGTTTAGGCGATGATGATTGTGAAAGCTGTGACGGAAGCGGGTTGATCAAGGTTGAAGTTCCCGTCAGCTGGACAACCATCAAAGCTATCTGGACTAAAAGTGTGGAACATTTCACAACAGCCCAGCCGCCAGCCGATGCGGACAGCGCCACATCTAAGGCTGGCGAGCCAAAAAAGTAGATTACTGCTATTTGTGTCGCGAAGGTGCCCGCGGAGGTTGCGGCACCTGTGCTTTTAAAGATTAACCCGGGTGCAGCCGGGCATGGAGAATAGCATGGGCCAATTAGTTTCTTTATCAGATTGGGCATCTGGGCCAAATGGTTTCAAAGAGCCTCCAGGCATGGCGGCACTTCACCGTATTGCCAAAACAAAACAGACTTATCCACCAGCAGTGAAACAAGGTCGGCGGTGGGTTGTGGATGAGGAGGCTAAATTCATTGGCATGACAGATCGTGTCGAAATATCAAACCATTTGCCGCCCAGCGCCCGCTCTTTAGTGGAGAAAGCTCTCAATGGCAGCAAGACCCCGTAAACATAATATTTCGACGCCTAACCTTTATTGCAAGCTGGATAAACGGAACAGCAAAATTTACTGGCAATACCGCCATCCCGTGACGGGAGTGTTTGTAGGATTTGGTACCGACGAAGATGCCGCAAAGGCGGCGGCAGAAGAGATGAACCGCATTGTAGCCGAACAGGAAAATAATCAGTCATATCTTCTTGTCGATATGGCCATAAAGGCGCAGGCCAAGCGCGAGCCAGGTATCAGAGTTAAGGACTGGATTATCCGTTACATGCTTATACAGGATGAAAGGATGGCCGATGGGGAGATAAGAAAACCAACACATAAAAGTAGAAGAAGTTGCGCGAATACGCTCAGTAAAAGAATGCCAAACCTGCGGCTTCATGATGTCGATACGAAAATGCTGGCCACAATTATTGATGAATATAAGGCTGCAGGAAAACCCAGGATGGGGCAATTATTACGCGGCGTTTGGATCGACATATTTAAAGAAGCTCAGCATGCCGGAGAAGTACCAGCGGGTTACAATCCGGCCCTTGCAGTACGTAACCCGAAAGCTAAAGTAACAAGGGCAAGGTTAACATTCGAGCAATGGAAGCAAATTTATGAATGCGCCGCTGATCTGCCGCCTTTTGCCCAGAACTCTATGTTGTTAGCTCTGGTAACAGGCCAGAGGCGTGGCGATCTATTTAAGATGAAATTCAGTGATATCTGGGATGGACATTTACATATTGTCCAGTCGAAAACTGGAATGCGCCTGGCATTGCCTTTGACCCTGAGATGCGAAGCACTCAACATGACCCTGGGTGAAGTGGTTTCGCGGTGCAGAGATCGAGTGGTCAGCAAATACCTTATTCACAGCCACCGCACTCATGGAACAAGCAAGGCTGGAGATAAAGTTGCGGCAAATACCGTGAGCCGTGTATTTATGGAAGCGAGAGATAAGGCAGGAATAAAGTATCCGAAAGGAGCAACCCCCACCTCTTTTCATGAACAGCGATCTCTTTCTTCCCGTCTTTACGGGGCTCAGGGGGTCGATGTTAAAACCTTGTTAGGACATAAGACAGAGGCAATGAGTGAACAGTATAAAGATGATCGCGGTCTGAGTTGGGTAACCCTGGCTGTGTAGCTACGTGAAATCTGGCGGGTAATGTGCCGTAAAAAAGGTTATTTTTCAAAATTCATTTTGGGGAGGAATTTTGGAGATAATTTGGAGATAGAATTTACATATTGTAGATCAAGGCGTTAGCGCTCCGTGATGTGTTCCAGAAGCAGACCAGCGACTCTCATAATTAACCCAGATAAATCAGCCAGTTAATTTAAATTGACTGGCTGATTTTTTAGCCTCTATTTACCCGGGTCCTTGTACGGATCCTTCGTATCATCCTCGCTGTCGTCTCGGGTGCGAGGTATTTCTCCGTGTTTCTTAGGCTCATCCCTGATCGAACGATCGTCTTCTTCGTGAGCGTTACCGGCTTCAGGCGCTGCCTCCGGCAGACCTTTGCTGACCTCGCCCTCTTTGCTTCGATGTTCGTTTGAATCAAGTTTCGACATAACGTTCTCCTTTAGCTTCCTGAACCTTAAGTCTAGACGATAATGCCGCACGGTTTAGCGCCCGACGGGAGAAGGTAAGCGCTATTAGATCCAGGGAGTTGTAGCTCGTAACATTCCGCATGTATATTTTTCACTGATACAACATGGGCTTATTACACAAGAGCAGGAATAATATGAAAAAATTGATTATGGTTATTTTGGCTGCCACGGCCATTTCCGGATGCGCACAGCAAACCTTCTCCGTGAACAAAGGCGTCACGACTGCACCTCAGCAAGTCACCACACATCACTTCTTCGTAAGCGGTATCGGACAAAAGAAACAAATTGACGCGGCCCAGGTTTGCGGCGGTGCTGATAAGGTCGTAAGCACCGAAGTCCAGCAGACGTTTGTTAATGGCCTGCTTGGGGTTGTTACCTTCGGCATTTACACCCCGCGTGAAGCACGCGTTTATTGCGCTAAATAATTTAAACTACATAGCTTATTAAAGCCCACTAAACGTGGGCTTTTTTGTGTTATTTCGGTACACGCAGTACCTGTCCCGGATAAATTTTATCCGGGCTTTTGAGCATCGGCTTGTTGGCCTCAAAGATTTTGTTGTACTGGTTTGCGTCGCCGTAAACCTGCTTAGAGATTGCGCTCAGGGTATCGCCTGATTTCACGGTGTAATACTGGCTTTCTTCAGCCGCTTCCTTCACCGTCACTTTATCTTCTACACCGGCAATGCCCGCAACGTTACCAACAGCTATCAGGATTTTCTCTTTCGCTTCCTGGCTTAGCCCTTCGCCCGTTACGACGGCTTTACCGTCCTCAACTTTTACATCGACTTTATCTGCATCCGGAACGCCGGTTTTTTTCAGGTGTTCCTTCAGGAGTTCATTTTGATCGGCGGCATGCGCCGTTCCGGTAACAGCATGGAGTATTTTCTCGCCTGCTTCTTTTACAAAATTGATTAATCCCATATCTTCTTTCTCCTCCTGATAATTTTAGTTTGGGTAGCGACAACACTTTCGAGTTAAAAGTCTAGCAGACGAAAGCGCTATGCGAGCAAGAACGCGCCAGAGCGTACAGATGAATACAGAACGAATGGCCACGTTGCCGCTACAGTTGAGATGATAACTTTAGTCTAATTTGTAATCAATCTATAAAAATCAAGTTAATAGATATGAAGATTGTCTGTTTTGGCGGCTAAGCCGCTAAACGATGGCTTAGCATCAAAATTAGCCTTCCCTTTCTTTATCCGCTTTCAGAATATCTATCAGCTTTTCGGCCTGTATCACCGTTGCATAACGCCCGGAAAACGACAGGAAAAATCAAAGCAGTGACCTTAATGTTATAAGGTGTTATTGCCTGCATCTTAAATTTTCCTTTTTATCCTCGCCGGTTAGCAGGCAGTAACCAGAAGCACCCGTGACGATGATTTCTCTTCCCGCAATTAAATTCCCCTCACCTATACCTAAAAAGTCTTAATCAGCGCCTTATTAAAAGTATTTCTTATGGATTTTGAAATAATTTCCATAACAAACTGTTTTTTA
>Ga0308165_1003429_pt1 | contig 17028 bp, 9 predicted proteins | sample PhyWR2_FD_201032 | JGI IMG/M metagenome (GOLD analysis project Ga0308165, IMG submission 201032) | Phyllosphere microbial communities from UC Gill Tract Community Farm, Albany, California, United States - DLSLW.R2 | ecosystem: Host-associated > Plants > Phyllosphere > Unclassified | place: USA...
CCAGCTTGCAGACTTTGTTGAAGTCGCGGGCGCCAGCCTCAAAAATGGCTTGCTCCACATCGACCTCAAGCGCGAAATCCCTGAACAGATGAAGCCGCGCAAGATCGAAGTCAGCAATTCTTCTGCGGCTGATGGCCAGCAGATTGAGGCCAAAACCGCCCACTAACCTCTGCTTGACTATGCATAGATAAAGAAAGCGGCGCATTGAGCGCCGCTTTTTGTTTAAGTGCTTCCACGAATGAAAGATGTCAGGCGATAAGCTTGCCGAACTGATCAACTTCCTCTTCCGTATTGGCAAAGCTTGTAACGAAGCGCGCGAAAATTTCGCCTTCGCTGATACGATTGACTTCGGAGTGTGGCGGGTTCCAGTCGTAGAAGATCGCACCTGCATCACGCAGACGATCATAAACCGACTGCTTCATAATTGCAAAAACCTCATTGGCTTCCGGCTTCCATGCAAGCCGCATCTGGCTCGATGCATCAATGTGACGAGCGAGACGTGCGGAAAGCGCATTGGAATGCTTCGCTAACTCGATCCAAAGATCATCTTCGAGATAGGCATCAAACTGCGCTGCAATGAAGCGCGTTTTTGAGAAAAGCTGTGCTGCACGTTTGCGGATGAACGGAAGATCCTTGGCGCGGGTAGGGTCCATGAAGACGAGCGCTTCTGCACACCAGCAGCCATTCTTGGTGCCGCCAAAAGAAACAATATCGACGCCTTGTTTCCATGTCATTTCTGCGGGCGTCATATCGAGTGAAACCAGCGCATTGGCAAAGCGTGCGCCATCCATATGCAGCGGCAGGCCTGCGCCGCGGCAGATTTCTGAAATCGTCGCAATATGTTCAGGCTGGTACAGCGTGCCGACTTCCGTGGCCTGCGTAATGCTGACAGCCATCGGCTGACCGGCATGAACGAAGGCCGGATTAAAGCGCTTGAGTTCACGCTTCAAAAGCTCGGGGTCGATGCGACCCATCGCGCCATCAATCGGGTGCAGACGCGCACCGCCGGTGAAATATTCCGGTGCGCCGCACTCATCCTCGATCACATGCGCTTCACGATGTACCAGCGAAACACCGCCGGGACGGTTGACACTGGCTAGCGCCAAGGAGTTGGCCGCTGTGCCCGTGCCGACAAAGAAAACCGCAACTTCGCGCTCGAACAATTCGTTGAAACGCTGCTCCACGCGCTTGTCGATCTCGCTTGCGCCATAGGCTGCAGCAAATCCGTTGGCGTGAAGGGAAAGGCTTTCAGCAATTTTTGGGTGGGCGCCTGCCCAGTTGTCTGAAGCAAAATGCACGATGTTCTCCACTGGCGGTATGACCTTATGGAAACGTCTATAACGGGACTTGGTAACAGGTGTAAGGCCCGTAAGTACTAAAAAACAGGCAGTGTCTGTCACTTTTTAGAGCTTTGGATGCAGGCCATGAGCCGCGCCAAACTGACGCAACAAGCTCTTTACGCAATTAAAGAATGATTTGGCGCCTGAGTGCGACATTTTGTTTCGCAATCAGCCCGAAAAAATCACGTTTCCATCTTGTGACCGAATTTGAATTCTGCCATACGTTATTAGGACAGCAATGCTGACTAATTCAGCCTTGCTGTCCAATTCTTCACTGTAATAGTCAGGTTTTCTGGTCAGGATTTCCAGCGTTGCAGAAAGAGAGTGTCGCGCGGATCGGGATAACCCGGCGGAATGTGGTGCTCAAGACAGGCAGGGGAGTTTGGTGCGCCGCCATGCGGGCCGAGGTCGCTTGTCGAGCCTGAAAGACTAAGGCGAGAAAGCAATATTCCTTTCGATGGCCATGCCATCGGCCACGGAACGTCGTTCAGCGCCTTCTTCGACAAGGCTTTCCATAGACATAAAACACAGCGCATCCCGAAAAGTGCGAAGCAGTTTTCGGATAAGATGCGCGGCAGAAATAGTTCGGAACGAATAGCCGTTCCGGTTCATTATCGTATCGCGCAGGGTTGCGCGCTCACTGGAGGGAATGACGATGCCGCATTTGACGCCATCTGTATCGCATGTGGATTTACACAACGGTCAGAACGGAACGGTCAAAGCTGCGACCAATTCCACCAATGCAACCCGAAAAACGCGAACTTCGGCGGGTACGCCTCCCGCCCAAGGCCTCTATGATCCACGCAACGAACGCGATGCCTGCGGCGTTGGCTTCATTGCACATATGAAGGGCCAGAAGTCGCATCAGGTTGTCGAAAACGGCCTGAAGATGCTTGAAAATCTTACCCATCGTGGAGCGGTTGGTGCCGACCCTCTGATGGGCGATGGCGCGGGCATTCTGGTGCAGATTCCAGATCGCTTTTTCCGTGAAGAAATGGCGCGTCAAGGCATTGATCTGCCGGAGCCGGGTCATTATGCCGTAGGCTACCTGTTTATGCCGCGCGATGCCGAATTGCGGGCGCATATCGAAGAAATCGTCAAGGAAGTCATTGCTGCTGAGGGCCAGACCTTCATCGGTTTCCGTCAGGTGCCGGTTGATAATGAGTCTTTGTCGAAGGCTCCTGAAATTGCCGCGACCGAACCTTTCCATGTTCAAGTTTTCATCGGCCGTAGCGCAACCATTGAGAGCGACGATGATTTTGAGCGCCGTCTATTCGTGCTGCGCAAGGTTATTTCGAACCGCATCTATCAGGAAAACGACGGCGACGATAAGGGCTTCTATATCGTCTCTATGTCGGCGCGCACTGTTGTTTATAAAGGCATGTTCCTTGCCTATCAGGTTGGCGCTTATTACAACGACCTGAAAGACCCGCGCTTTGAAAGTGCTGTGGCGCTCGTTCACCAGCGTTTTTCGACCAACACTTTCCCGTCATGGCGACTGGCGCATCCATATCGCATGGTTGCGCATAACGGCGAAATCAACACGCTGCGCGGCAACGTCAACTGGATGGCTGCCCGTCAGGCGTCGGTGGATTCGGAGCTGTTCGGCAACGATATTTCAAAGCTTTGGCCGATTTCCTACGAAGGCCAGTCGGACACAGCTTGCTTCGATAACGCGCTCGAATTCCTGCATCAGGGCGGCTACAGCCTCGCACATGCGATGATGATGCTGATCCCCGAAGCATGGTCTGGCAACAAGCTGATGTCAGACGAACGTCGTGCGTTCTACGAATATCATGCGGCCCTGATGGAGCCATGGGATGGTCCAGCAGCCGTTGCCTTTACCGATGGTCGCCAGATTGGTGCAACGCTTGATCGTAATGGTCTGCGTCCTGCACGTTATATCGTGACAGATGATGATTTCGTCATTCTGGCTTCTGAAGCTGGCGTTCTGCCGGTTGACGAAAAGAAAATCATCAAGAAGTGGCGCTTGCAGCCGGGCCGTATGCTGCTCATCGATATGGAAGAAGGCCGCATTGTTTCCGACGAGGAAATCAAGTCACAGATCGCGCAGAAGCATCCTTACAAGCAGTGGCTTTCCAACACGCAGCTTATTCTGGAAGACCTGAACCCGGTTGAGCCTCGTGCGCTGCGCAAGGATGTAAGCCTCCTCGACCGTCAGCAGTCATTCGGTTACAGCCAAGAAGACACCAAGCTTCTGATGTCGCCAATGGCGACCACTGGTCAGGAAGCCATCGGTTCAATGGGTACGGATACGCCGATTTCGGCCATGTCCGACAAGTCGAAGCTGCTTTACACCTATTTCAAGCAGAATTTCGCGCAGGTTACGAACCCGCCGATTGATCCGATCCGTGAAGAGCTGGTGATGAGCCTTGTCTCCTTCATCGGACCGCGCCCGAACATTTTTGACCTTGTTGGCACCTCGCGCCGCAAGCGTCTGGAAGTGCGTCAGCCGATCCTGACCAATGGCGATCTCGAAAAGATCCGCTCGATTGGTCATACGGAAGATCGTTTTGATACCAAGACTCTCGACATTACCTATAATGTCGGCGAGGGTGCTGCCGGTATGCATGGCGCGATTGAGCGTCTGTGCGACCGTGCGGAAGCCGCCGTACACGGCGGTTATAACATTGTCATCTTGTCGGATCGTCAGGTTGGTCCGGATCGCATTCCGATCCCGGCTTTGCTTGCAACGGCTGCCGTCCACCATCACCTGATCCGTAAGGGTCAACGCACGTCGGTCGGTCTGGTTGTTGAATCGGGTGAGCCGCGCGAAGTGCATCATTTCGCCTGTCTCGCTGGTTATGGTGCGGAAGCAATCAATCCATATCTTGCTTTCGATACGCTGCTCGACATGCATCGCCGTCGCGAATTCCCGCCGGAAGTGGACGCTGACGAACTGGTCAAGCGTTACATCAAATCGCTCGGCAAGGGCATTCTCAAAGTTATGTCCAAGATGGGCATTTCGACTTATCAGTCCTATTGCGGTGCGCAGATTTTCGATGCGGTTGGCTTGCAGACGCGCTTTGTCGATCAATTCTTTTTTGGCACGGCAACGACCATTGAAGGCGTTGGTCTTGATGAAATCGCGGAAGAAACTGTGCGTCGTCACACCGATGCGTTTGGTAATGACCCGGTTCTCTTGACGTCACTCGAAGTCGGTGGCGAATATGCTTACCGTATGCGCGGCGAAGCCCATCTCTGGTCGCCGGATGCGATTGCGAAATTGCAGCACGCCGTTCGCACGTCGAACCCGGACACGTTCACCGAATATACAAACACGCTTGATGCAAAGTCGGCGCAGGCAAAGACCATTCGTGGCCTGTTCGATATTCGCTTTGCCGAAGCAAGTGGTCGTAAGCCTGTCGCAATTGATGAGGTTGAATCGGCGGTTGATATCGTCAAGCGCTTCTCGACGGGCGCCATGTCGTTTGGCTCGATCTCGCGTGAAGCGCATACCACGCTTGCGCGTGCGATGAACGCTATTGGCGGCAAGTCGAACACTGGTGAGGGCGGTGAAGAGCCGGATCGTTTTTATCCGCTGCCGGATGGCAAGCCAAACCCTGAACGCTCTGCGATCAAGCAGGTTGCATCAGGCCGGTTTGGTGTAACGACCGAATATCTGGTCAATGCTGATCTTATCCAGATTAAGGTTGCACAGGGTGCAAAGCCGGGTGAAGGCGGTCAGTTGCCGGGCCATAAGGTCGATGCGACCATCGCCAAGACACGTCACTCGACGCCAGGCGTTGGCCTCATTTCGCCTCCGCCACACCATGACATCTACTCGATCGAAGATCTGGCACAGCTGATCTATGACTTGAAGAACGTTAATCCGGCTGCTGATATTTCGGTCAAGCTGGTTTCGGAAGTGGGTGTTGGTACAGTTGCGGCTGGTGTTGCGAAAGCACGCGCTGACCATATTACCGTGTCAGGCTATGATGGCGGAACAGGTGCGTCTCCGCTGACGTCTCTCAAGCATGCCGGTTCGCCGTGGGAAATCGGCCTTGCCGAAACTCACCAGACCCTGGTGCTTAACGGTCTTCGTTCGCGTATCGCATTGCAGGTCGATGGCGGTCTTCGTACTGGTCGCGACGTGATTATCGGTGCGCTGCTCGGTGCCGACGAGTTCGGTTTCTCGACCGCGCCGCTGATTGCTGCCGGCTGCATCATGATGCGCAAGTGCCATCTCAATACTTGCCCTGTTGGCGTTGCCACGCAGGATCCGGTTTTGCGTAAGCGTTTCAAGGGGACGCCTGAGCATGTCATCAACTTCTTCTTCTATCTGGCAGAAGAAGTGCGCGCATTGCTAGCGGCCATGGGCTTCACCAAGCTTGAGCAGATCATTGGTGAAACACAGCTGCTCGAAAAGCAGAGCATGATTGATCATTGGAAGTCGAAGGGTCTCGACTTCAGCCGTATCTTCTACAAGCCGGAAGCCGAGAAGCACGAAATCTTCTGGACTGAGCGTCAGCATCATCCGATTGAAGATGTTCTGGATCGCACGCTGATTGCTGAAGCCATGCCTGCGCTGGAAAACAAGACGCCGGTGAAGATCAATGTCGACATCAAGAACGTCGACCGCTCAACAGGTTCGATGCTTTCGGGCGAAGTGGCCAAGCGTTTCCGCCACAAAGGTTTACCGGATGACACCATTGCCGTTACGCTACGCGGTACGGCTGGCCAGTCCTTTGGTGCGTTCCTTGCACGCGGTGTCTCGTTCGAGCTGATAGGCGATGGCAACGACTATATCGGCAAGGGTCTTTCGGGTGGCCGCATTGTCATACGTCCGCCAGAAGACACGCGTATTGTGGCCGAGAATTCCATCATCGCAGGCAATACTGTGCTTTACGGTGCGCTTGAAGGCGAGTGCTATTTCCGCGGTGTGGCAGGCGAGCGTTTCGCAGTGCGTAACTCCGGTGCTGTCACGGTTGTCGAAGGCGTGGGTGATCACGGCTGCGAATATATGACGGGCGGTGTCGTTGTCGTTATCGGTCAGACGGGCCGTAACTTTGCAGCCGGCATGTCGGGCGGTGTCGCTTACGTGCTGGATGAAGTCGGTGACTTTGCACAGCGCTGCAACATGGCGATGGTCGAGCTGGAACCGGTGCCGGAAGAGGATGACATCCTCGAAAAGCTGCACCATCACGGCGGCGACCTGATGCACAAAGGCCGTGTGGATGTATCGGCAAATATGACGCGTCACGACGAAGAACGTCTGGTGCAGCTGATTGCCAACCATCTGCATTATACCGGCTCTACGCGTGCCAAGGACATTCTCGACAATTGGGAAAGCTATCGCCCGAAATTCGTGAAGGTCATGCCGGTCGAATATCGTCGCGCTCTGGAAGAGATGGAGCGCATGCAGATCGGTGTCGCAGCTGAGTAAATAAATACCATAACGCGGTGCTTGTGCGCCTGAAATGGCGCACGGCACGGTGATAGGAGCATAGAATAATGGGTAAGGTTACTGGTTTTCTTGAGATCGACCGGCAGGTAGCAAAGTACCAGCCAGCATCAGATCGCATTCGTCACTTCCGCGAATTCACTCTGCCGATGACGGATGGTGAAGTGCAGAAGCAGGCGGCACGCTGCATGGATTGCGGTATTCCGTTCTGCCACGGTGACACCGGTTGCCCGGTGAACAATCAGATCCCGGACTGGAACGATCTCGTCTATAATAACAACTGGGATCAGGCGATCCGCAACCTGCATCTGACTAACAATTTCCCGGAATTCACGGGTCGCGTTTGTCCCGCACCTTGTGAGGAAGCTTGCACGCTCAACCTTGAAGATACACCTGTTGCAATCAAGACCGTTGAACAGGCGCTGGGCGATAAGGCCTATGAGTTAGGTTATATTGTTCCGCAGCCTTCGGCACAGAAAACCGGCAAATCGGTCGCGATCATTGGTTCAGGACCGGCAGGTCTTGCTGCTGCACAGCAGCTGGCACGCGCTGGTCACATGGTTGATGTTTACGAGCGTGAAAGCCGCCCCGGCGGTCTGCTGCGTTATGGTATTCCTGACTTCAAGATGGAAAAGCACCTGATCGACCGTCGTGTTACGCAGATGGAAGGCGAGGGCGTTCGTTTCCTTTGTGGGGTCAATATCGGCGTTGATAAGCCGCTGCGCGGTTTGCTCGATACTTATGATGCCGTGCTTTATTCAGGCGGTTCAGAAAAGCCGCGTCCAGCCGGTATTCCGGGTGCCGATCTTGAAGGCGTGCATGATGCCATGCCTTATCTCGTGCAGCAGAATCGTCGTGTTGGCCGCGAAAACATTGAATCTGTCGCATGGCACGAAGCACCAATTCTTGCCGGTGGCAAGCACATCGTGGTTGTCGGCGGCGGTGATACAGCTTCTGACTGCGTTGGCACGGCTTTCCGTCAGGGCGCTGTTAATGTCACGCAGCTCGATATTCGCCCGCAGCCGCCTGAAAGAGAAGACAAGCTCAGCGTCTGGCCTTACTGGGCAACCAAGATGCGTACCTCCTCCAGTCAGGCTGAAGGCGCCAACCGCGAATTTCAGGTGGCAACGCTTGAGTTCATTGGCGAAGACGGCAAGCTCACCCATGTGAAGTGCTGTCAGGTTGATGATCAGCGCAAGCCGATTGCTGGCTCCGAGTTCTTCATCAAGGCTGATCTGGCTTTCATAGCGATTGGTTTCTTTGGCCCGGCAGAAAACTCTGTGCTGAAGGAAATGAGCGATAAGCTCGAAATAGCAACGGATCGTCGGGGCGGAACATCCGTAAAGGCCAATGAGCGCGATTACCGCACCAGTGTCGATAAGCTCTATGCAGCAGGTGACGTGCGCCGTGGTCAGTCTCTGGTTGTTTGGGCAATTCGTGAAGGTCGTCAGGCAGCACACGCCATTGACGCGGATTTGATGGGGTCGTCTGTTCTACCGCGTTAATTAAACTGCAATTCAATAAAAAGCCCGGCTCTAAGCCGGGCTTTTTGTGTTTAGTGTTGCTGGCGTTTCTTGCGAATTGCCAGATACACAATGCCTAAGAACACAAACCAGACGGGCGTTATCTTGAGCGCAACTGCGGTGTCTTGTTCTTGTGCCAGTGCCCAAAGAATGAAGGCAAAGAAGGCGAAGACCATGGCAACGGAAGCGCGACCACCAGGCAGCTTGAAGGTTGACTGCTCATGCAGATCAGGGCGCTTGCGGCGATACTGAATGTAAGACGCAAGAATGATCGACCAGATGAAGATGAACAGAAGCGCCGATATCGTTGTAACGATTGTAAACACTTCAATGATGCTATCGCCTGCATAAAGCAGAACAACGCCTGCAAGCAGGAAGATGCAGGAGAAGAACAGCGCATTCACCGGCACTTTACGGCTGTTCAGCTTGCCAAGTGTCTGTGGTGCGAGGCGTGATGTTGCTAAGCCATAGATCATGCGCGAGGTCGAGTAGATGCCGGAATTGGCGCTCGATGTTGCAGATGTCAGCACAACGAAGTTGACGACATGCGCCGCAATGCCAAGACCGGCCAGCGAGAACATGGCAACAAATGGGCTTGAACCCGGATCAACCTGATCCCATGGAATAACCGTGATGATGACGAACAGTGCACCGACATAGAAAAGCACGACGCGGATCGGGATCGAGTTGATCGCCTTTGGCAGGTTGCGGGTCGGGTTTTCTGTTTCGGCAGCAGCCGTACCAACCAGCTCGATACCTACAAATGCAAAAACTGCAATCTGGAAGCCAGCCACAAAGCCAAAGAAGCCGTTCGGGAAGAACCCGCCATTGGCCCACAGGTGCGTAATCGAAGCCTGTGTGCCGTTTGGCAGAGCAAAACCGGTAATCAGCATGTAAGCGCCAGCAAGAATGAGCGCGACAATTGCTATGATCTTGATGAGTGCGAACCAGAATTCTATTTCGCCGAAATTGCGAACATTCGGCAGGTTCAATAGGAGCAATACGCCGATTAGTCCGAGAGCAGGTATCCACAAAGCGAGGTCCGGATACCAGAACGAAATATAGCCGGAAACGGCGACAACGTCGGCAATGCCGGTCACAATCCAGCAGAGCCAATAGGTCCAGCCGGTGAAGAACTGCGCCCAAGGGCCGAGATAGTCACCCGCGAAATCAGCGAAAGAGCGATATTCGAGATTGGACAGCAGAATTTCGCCCAGCGCGCGCATCACGAAGAACAGCATGAAGCCGATGATCGCATAGACCAGCAGAATGGATGGTCCGGCGAGTGAGATTGTCTTGCCCGAACCCATGAAAAGGCCCGTGCCAATCGCACCGCCAATGGCGATCAGCTGGAGATGTCGATTGGTGAGATTGCGTGCAAGATGGGGTTCCTCCTCCCGGTTGTTATCAACGGGAGGCTTCGATGCGATGTTCATTCATATGCCTCTTATGCAATGCAGACGCGCGCGCGAAACGTCCTATTGGACTGCGCGACCTTCTGATAGACGAGGGAATATCAAATGTGAACCACAAGAAAATAAGCATTTAGGCGAAGAAATACCGCATAATTCACGGACGTATAGGCCAATATATAAAATCATATTTGCAAATATTATTATTATTCAGGGATTTACGCTTTTCTGGGGCCATGAAAAATCATCAGCACGGCCGGATGCAGCGCCGTTGCGTTTGTTGGGCATTTGATTGATTTTTCCCTTTGGCGCGATCACACCACCCAGCAAAACACCGCTATTATCGCGATCAACGTCGCGCAGACTAACCGGCGCAATGCGTTCTACTGGCTTCGCAGGATCAGTTGTTTGCACGGTTGGCAACAACTGTTCATTATCTTTGCTGCCGCCAAACAGCGTCTTTAGCGGCTTCTCTGCATAGAATGCGAGCTTGCGTTTACCGGCTGTCGTCGTGTTGATGCCGTCATTGCCGCGCAAACGTGCAGTCTGACCATTAATGTCGAAGCCTGTCTGACTGAAATTGCCTTCCTCATCGACAAACCCATCCCAGACATCGACGAATTTTGCCCCAGCCTTCTCGGAGGTGGTGCGGTAAATTTCGTTCAGTGCCAGCATATCCTGCGACATGCCGCGAGGACGGAATGGGGGCTGACCGACCCAGATCAGCGGATAATTCTTATCGGTAATCTCTTTCGCGAATTTTGATACGCGACTCTGATATTCCGCCGTCCATTCAGGGGAGCGTGCCGCGAGGCTTTGTCCCTTGATCGTGATTGCTTGCCGGTCGTTTGAGCCAATCATGACGACGACAGCAGCTGGCTTTTCCTCTTCGAGAATCTTGCCGATGTTTTCAGGCCAATCAAAATGATCGTCACGGGCGAAGCCGGAAGAGCCATTGATGCGGCTGACAATCCGTAGGTCCGTATCCGCGGCAAAGGCAACATCAAGCCCTTCCGCTAAGCCGTTGCCGATAAAATCACCGACGACAAGAATTTTTTTGGCGTCTGGCTTTTTCTCAACAAAGTTGATTTCAGGTTGTGGTGGCGTAGCCGGAACGGCACGAGCTGTGGGCGTTACAGCTTTCGGTGTGCGTTTTGGCTTGGCAGGGCGTGTGCGTTGAGGCTTCGGCTGCTCATACTGAGGCTGTGGCTGCGTTTGCTTTGGCCCAAACAGCATATCAAAAATTGTGCGTGGCCGGTTCTGTGCAGATGCCGAAGACAACGCAGCCAGCATTATCGCACAGGCAATGAGCATGGTGACCACAACGCCGCCAATCGAACTTTTGAATGGTTCTGCCTGCATGGGTCTCACTCTCCTGCGCTCAGAATAGTAACGTCCTTTGCCAAAAAGAAAAAGGAGCGCACATGAAATGCGCGCTCCGGGTTTATTCTCATTGCTTTTAACGGCGACGGAGAACCGTCAGCACTTCTTTGCTTGGGTGCCCATCTTGCTGCAAGCCGTTGCGCTGTTGGAACGCTTCAATCGCTTTGCGCGATGTCGAGCCGATTTTGCCGTCAATTTTGCCGTCATAATAGCCGAGCGCTTTAAGATGCGTCTGCAATTCTTCGCGTTCATTCATTGTGATCGGCGTAAACGGACGGTTCCAGTCCTGACGCAACCCCTGATAGCCGCCGATGCGATCTGCAAGCAATCCGACTGCGAGAGCGTATTTATCAGCATTGTTGTAGCGTTTGATCATGAAGAAGTTCTTGGCCATCAAGAATGCTGGACCTTCGCGACCATCCATCACTTTCAGGGTGACTTTTTCATTGGCATCCGGGAATGGACGACCATTGGCGCGAACCACACCGAGCTTCTGCCATTCGGCGGTTGAAAGCGAGCCAGATGGGAATTTACGGCCTGCTGGAAGTACGACTTCATAGCCCCATGTGCGGCCCGGCTGCCAGCCATTGCGATGCAGAAGGTTTGCAGCAGTTCCAAGCGCATCAGGAACCGAATTCCAGATGTCGCGCTTGCCGTTGCCATCCATATCAACCGCATAGGCCTGATAGCTTGTCGGGATGAACTGGGTATGACCCATTGCACCCGCCCACGAACCAGTCAGATGTCCGCGATCAATGTCGCCGGTCTGGAGAATTTTCATCGCAGCAATCAACTGCGTGCGGCCAAATTTGGCGCGGCGCTGATCGGCATAGGCAAGGGTCGCAAGCGAGCGGATCGTATCCATCATGACGTCTTCGCGTTTGAGAATCTCGCCGTAATTGCTTTCCATCGACCAGATGGCAAGCAGGATATTGCGATCAACCGAGAAACGCTGTTCGATGCGCTGGAGCCACGGGCCCCATTTTTTCGCCATGCTCTGGCCGATAGCCACGGAATGCTCATTCACGCGGTTATCAATGTAGTTCCAGACAGGTTCGCTGAATTCGGGCTGAACACGTGCTTTGCGCAAAACTTCAGGATCTGGAGAATCGACGCCGCGGAACGCGCGGTCGAATGTCGACGGTGATACGCCATTTTGAATGGCTGTCGTTCGGAAACTTGACACCCATTTTCTAAAATTGGCATCGGCAAAAGCGGCGCCGGTAGACAGGCCAGATGCAAGCATTGCCACCGCAACGGTCGCTGTAATCTTGGCGCGCATTCCTCGTCCCAGAGTGAATGGAAATCGCAGCATTCTGTGTTTCCCTTCTGCAATCATGTTTTGCCGCTTCAAACGGCGAGTTGCCTTTCATGCCGAGCCTAGTTCAGTTAGATTGCATCAAGTCTTTAATACTATCCAGTGTTGAATTTGGGGCCGACCCTTATGAAGCATTAAATTACAGGCTTCAGGTTAGCATTTGGTTTACCATGGCGAGATGGCTTGAAAAATTGCGAGAAATTTTACAGAATTTTTGAATCAAGTAAGATTAAGGTAAAGTCACTGAATGTGATGAAGAAAGCGATATAATTTCGTCTTTCCTTAATCAAAACGCCCTATTTGAAATGCAGTGGTTTCAATGCTTTAATAATACAGCAGCATTAGTGAAAAAGTCGAGGAGACGAATGAGTTCGATCCGTAAAATCCGCAAGGCAGTTTTTCCTGTCGCAGGTCTTGGCACCCGTTTTCTACCCGCGACCAAGTCGATCCCCAAGGAAATGCTTACCGTCGTTGACAAGCCAGTTATCCAGTATGTCGTGGATGAGGCTCGTGAAGCCGGCATCGAACATCTGATTTTCGTCACTGGACGCAACAAGGCTGTGATCGAAGATTATTTCGATGCGCAGGTTGAACTCTATGCGACGCTTGCTGAGCGCGGCAAAAAGGCTGAGCTTGAGCATTTGCAAGAGTTGCAGCCGCAGCCAGGCACCACAAGCTTTACCCGTCAGCAGGTTCCGCTCGGCCTCGGCCATGCGGTCTGGTGCGCGCGCGAACTGGTCGGCGATGAGCCATTTGCACTGCTTCTGCCAGATATGGTGATGCAGTCGAAGAAGGGCTGTCTCAAGGAAATGGTAGAGCTTTATGAGCAGACCGGCGGCAATGTGATTGCTGTGCAGGAATGCGATCCTGAAGAAGCCCATAAATATGGCATCGTCGGTAAAGGCACTGCTATTGGCAACGGTTTTGAGATCAACCAGATGGTTGAAAAACCTGCCAAGGGCACGGCACCTTCCAATCTCTACATCAATGGCCGCTACATTCTTCAGCCGGAAATCTTTGAACTGCTAAGTAAGCAGGAAAAAGGCGCTGGCAATGAAATCCAGCTGACCGACGCGATGCTGAAGCTCGCTGATCAACAGAAGTTCTATGGCTTTGACTATCATGGCCGGACGTTCGACTGTGGTTCGAAGTCAGGCTTTATCGAAGCCAACGTAGCTTTCGCTCTTTGGCGCAAAGATATCCGTCCAACGGTTGAAGTTTCAATCGCTGAATTGCTGAAGACGATCAAGTCCGCTTAAGCTTGACTGCATAAACGATCAAAAGCCCGCTTTCAGCGATGAAAGCGGGCCTTTGTTTATGGCTATAAGCCCATACGTCGGCACATCGCGATGAAGCTCTTAACGGCCTGTGAAACTTCGTTTTTGCGAAATGCCAGCGCCACGTCTGATGTGGTTGGAACTCCTGTTACATCGATATAACGAATGCCGGGCAAGCCCACTGCACTTAAGGATTTGGGGGCCAGAGCGACGCCCATACTTATCGCGACCCGGCTTGCAATTTCGGTAAAATCAAGTGCTTGTGCACTAATGCTAGGATCAAAACCAGCGCTGTGGCACGCTTCAATCGTTGTGCCATGAAAGCCGATATCGGCAGGCTGTCGCGGGGTGATGAAGATTTCATCCTTGAGTGATGGAAGCTCAATGGTAGCCTGATGCGCCAGCGGATGCGTTTCGCTGAGAACTGCAATAAGGGGTTCTTTTCTCACCACGAGGCTGGTCAGGCCCGGCAGAAGTGGCGCTGGCCAGCGCACGAAACCCATATCGAGAAGCCCTTCGGAAATGCGTGTTAACTGCATTCGCAATTCCATCTCGACCAGATTGACCGAAACGTCGGGATATTCCTCTTTAAATTTACGAATGGTTTCGAAAACAATGCCTGAATAGGCGGCTGATGCGACATAGCCGATGGAAATCTGTCCTATTTCACCGCGCCCGGCGCGGTTGACCGCAATCATCGTCGCATCGACCTGCATCAGGATTTTGACAGCCTCGCGATAAAGCACTTCGCCCGATTGTGTGAGCTGAACAGCGCGGCGTGAGCGGTCAAGAAGTGGCGCACCGAGAATTGTTTCCAGCGCCATGATCTGTTGGCTCAAACCCGGTTGGGCGATGCCAAGTTTTGCAGCCGCCCGTTCGAAGTTCTTCTCCTCAACTAGCGCGCAGAAATAACGCAGATGTCGGAGTTCAAAGGATTTGGACGTGAGGAGCTTGCTGCGCTGTTCCGGCATGGATGTTTCTTTGAATAATTCAAAACTATGGCGATTTTGATTATTATAAATGAAACTTATGAAAAATACGCCCTTGAATTATTGGATAGATTACGAAAAGATGATTAATGGGGTCCAGTTTAAACCTTGAGGGGATCAAAGTGAAAATCCTGGCCCGAAATCGCCACACATTATCGGTTGTTATTCTTTCCGGCACGACGTTGGCTTCCATCGTTGCAGTCAATGCGCAGGAAGCAGCGAGCACCACTGTGCTCGCACCGATTGTTGTGAATGGCGGTTCGGAAGATCCCACAGCACCGATTAAGGGCTACGTCGCTAAAACCAGTATCAGCGCAACCAAGACCGGAACGCCACTCGTTGAAACTCCGCAGTCAATCTCTGTCGTGACAGCGAATGAAATGGCGGCGCAGGGAGCGCAGAACCTTGGACAGGCGCTTGGCTATACTCCAGGCGTGGTTTCCGAACCCTATGGTTCTGACCCGCGCTTTGATTCACCGCTGATCCGTGGTTTCGATGGTCGTCAGGTGCAGTTCTTAAACGGCCTTCGCCTGATGCGCACTGCGGGTGCCTCGGCCACTGATCCCTATATGCTTGAGCGTATCGAAGTGGTGCGCGGGCCTGCTTCGGTGATGTTCGGTCAAGGCAATCCCGGTGGCCTGATTAATATGATCAGCAAGCGCCCAACGTTTGAGAAGTTCGGCGAGATCGGTGTTCAGGCTGGCAGCTATGAGACTTATGGCACCTATTTTGATTTTGGCGGTCCTGTCGCGGAAAGTGATCAGTTTGCCTATCGCCTGACGGGTATGGTTCGCAAAGCTGGCACACAGACCGATTATCTCGACAATGATCGCTATTTCATCGCGCCCGCTTTCACATGGAAGCCGGATGAAGACACGAAGCTGACCATTCTCACCAGCTTCCAGCACGACAATCCAAGCTCGCCTTCGGGATTGCCGCCGGAATTTACGCTTAATTCCACTGGTTATACGCTACCGCGCGATTTTTCGCTGGGCGATCCTGATTTTGACCGCTCAAGCCGGAATGTTATTAATCTTGGTTATGAACTTGAGCATCGTATCAATGAGACGTGGACCTTCCGTCAGAATGCGCGCTACTCCAATCAGAGCTGGCAATATCAGGCGCTTGGCTATTCAAATTCTGGACGAATTACGGATGGCCGCACGTTAAGGCGTATTGCGACATATCAGGATGAACGCCTGAACACGTATAATATCGATAATAACCTTGTGGCGGAATTTAATACCGGACCGGTTGAGCATAAATTTCTCGCTGGCCTCGATTATCGCTATTTCGACAATAATGTAGAAACGCAGTTCTGGCGCTGGGCACCGCTCGATATTTATAATCCGATCTATGGTCAGCCGATCAATCTGACGGAAAGAAATCTGGCGACTAAGGTCGATTCAAGCCTGAGCCAACTTGGTATTTATGCGCAGGACGAACTCGCCTATGAAAACTGGCGTGCTACCTTTGGTCTGCGTCAGGATTGGGCGAGCACCAAGGGGACGTCCACCAATTTGAATACGCTTGTATCGCGTCCACTCGACAAGGATGATCACAAGCTGACAGGTCGCGCCGGTCTTGGCTATGTGTTTGATAATGGCATTGCACCGTATATCAGCTATTCCACGTCGTTCGAACCGCTTGCTGTGCCAGCCAGTGGTCAGTTGCTCGAACCAACCACAGGTAAACAGTGGGAAGCAGGCATTAAATATCAGCCGAATGGATGGGACGGCTATTTTGCAGCAGCCATTTACGATTTGCGCCAGCAGAATGTTGCGGTTTCGGTCCTTGAGAACGATAAAACTTTGACAAAGCAGATTGGTGAAGTGCGCGTTCGGGGTTTGGAACTTGAGGGTGTTGCAAGTCTCGCACAAGGCCTCGATCTACGTGCAGCCTACACATACATGGATGCTGAAAATATCGAGGGTAATTATAATGGCAAGCGTCCTGCCAATGTCCCTGAACATGCGGCGAGTGTCTGGCTCGACTATACTTTCCAAGAAGGCTCAGTGCTTGAAGGTTTCGGCGTTGGCGGCGGTGTACGCTATGTCGGTCAGCGTTATGGGGATCTAGAAAATAATTATGATCTTGATGCAATCACGCTTACAGATGCCGCGGTTCACTATCAGAAGGATCACATCAGGGCGTCGCTCAATATCAAGAATATTGCGGACAAGAAGTATGTCGCAAGTTGCAGTTCTTTCGGATGTAACTATGGTGACGGCAGAACCTATATGAGCAAGCTGACATTTACATGGTAACAGGCCCGCAACGCGGATCGATAGTCTCTGCATCTAAAATCAGCCGCCGGAAAGCCCTTGGCCTTCTGGCGGCTTTGGCTTTGCCGAATGTGGC
>Ga0308165_1003430_pt1 | contig 17023 bp, 12 predicted proteins | sample PhyWR2_FD_201032 | JGI IMG/M metagenome (GOLD analysis project Ga0308165, IMG submission 201032) | Phyllosphere microbial communities from UC Gill Tract Community Farm, Albany, California, United States - DLSLW.R2 | ecosystem: Host-associated > Plants > Phyllosphere > Unclassified | place: USA...
CGATCGATAAGCTCATTTGGTTGCTAGCATATTGCTTGCTTGTTAAAAATTGTTGTTTGTTTTTACCGTTGTAAAAACAACCTACACATTTGGTTCGTCTTACTTTGTTCAGTTTTCAAAGGTCTACCGTGTTACCTCGCAGCAACTTTTATATCATATCAAATCTTTGATTTGATGTCAACACTTTTCTTCAAAAGTTTCAAAGTTTTTTTCTGCTTGATGTTATCGAATGTTTCGCCGACAACTTCATTAGTTTATCAGGTTTGTTGTTATTTGTCAACAACTTTTTCCTGATTTTTCAAGTTTTTTTAAAACCCGAATTGTTATTTTATTTCTTTTTCATTGCCATTCATTTCTGAGACAACTTCATTAGTTTATCAGGTCAGTTATCATTTGTCAACAATAATTTTTCTGATTCCTAAAGTTTTTTTCACCCGTTAGGATGTTATGTTATTTCTATCGTTCGGCGTGTTTCATTGGTGCCTTGCGACAAGATATAATATACCAAGTTTCTGGGCTTAGGTCAACTAAAATTTCTATTTTTTTCAAAGTTTTTTCCGTTACCGATTATTCTATTACTTTTGTTCTTTATTGTTCGTTTTTAAGCAGAAAAACCTATTTTTTTATGTTATTTCTTAATTTTTAGTAACAGATTCTAAATTTCCCATAACTTCGCTTTGTTTTTGTCAATTTTCTCAGTTTTTTGTTAGAATGAAGGAGAAGAATTCTACTATATAATGGGGGAAATGAATGATATGAAAATTTTAGTTGCTGATGATGACAAAGAAATTGTAGAACTGCTGAGTATTTATATACACAACGAAGGCTATGAAGTAGTAAAAGCTTATGATGGAAAAGAAGCTTTGTCTAAGATTCGGACAATAGCAGATATCGACCTTCTTATTTTGGATATCATGATGCCGATCATGGATGGGATGCAAGTTGTGAAAGAATTACGAAAAGAGTCACAGATCCCGATCATCATGTTAACCGCCAAAACAACTGATATGGATAAAATCAAGGGACTTGTAGCCGGAGCAGATGATTACGTTACAAAACCTTTTAATCCATTAGAAGTCATGGCACGTGTTAAATCTATTTTGAGACGTAGCCAAATGCAACTTAAAGCGGATGAACCTGATATTCTTGAAACTGGTTCATTGATCATCAACAAGGATTCCCATGAAGTAAAAACCGTTGATGGAAAGGAGATTCAGCTAACCGCCTTAGAATTTGGTATTTTGTATCTACTGGCTAGCCATCCGAATCGTGTTTTTAGTGCTGATGAAATTTTTGAACGCGTCTGGCAACAAGAAAGTATTGTTTCTGCAAAAACAGTAATGGTTCATGTAAGTCATTTGCGGGATAAGATAGAAGAAGCAACTGGTGGAGAAAAAGTCATTCAAACAGTTTGGGGAGTTGGATATAAGATCGATGCTCGTTAGACAAAAGAAAATTGAAAAGCAAAAACGAATTACCTTAACATCAAAGGAAATTAGTGAATTACTTGCTGAAGGAATTGTCACGATTATCCTGTTACTTCTATTAAATGTCTCAATCACAGTTATTCTTAGCGGCAGTCAGACATTACAAGGAATCATCTGGGCAACAAAAGGCGCCTTTGCCCAAGAACTAAACACAGACTTATTTTGGAGCTTAAGTAAATTTGTGATCCCTATCTTTTTTATTGTTGATGTCGGTGTCTTGTATTGGCGCTTGATTCGCCGTTACCGTCAAATGCAGTTGCGTCATATTATTAGTGAACTTCATTACATTGCCGATGGTAACTATGATCATCGTATTCCTTTTGAGTTAAGCGGTGATTTAGCAAAAGTCGTAACCAGTATTAATGGTCTGGTAGACAGTACTGTTGCCGCAATTGAAGACGAACGGAAAATAGAAAAATCAAAAGATGAATTGATCACAAATGTAAGTCATGATATACGAACACCGTTAACTTCTATTATAGGTTATTTAGGATTGATTGAAGATCGGCAGTTTCATAATGAAGCAGATCTGCTGAAGTATACCCATACAGCTTATGTGAAAGCAAAACAAATGAAACTACTCGTTGACGATTTATTTGAGTATACAAAGGTTCGTCAGCCTTCTGTTCCTATTAATACAATTAGTTTTGATATGGCACAATTGATTGAGCAACTTGCTGCTGATTTCGAATTGGAAGCAAGCAAAAATGCTATGACAATTCAAGTGAATGCTAATCCGGCCTCCATAAAAATGGATGGTGACACTGAAAAACTAGTACGGGTCTTCAATAACCTTTTATCAAACGCACTTAAGTATGGGAAAGGCGGGAAAAATATTGTCATTGATGTAGAGAAAGTGGGCACTGAAGTGGTGGTAGCGGTTAGAAATGATGGTCCTCCGATTCCGAAAAAATCTTTAGATCAATTATTCGATCGTTTTTATCGCGTAGAAGAATCTCGTTCACAGGAAACCGGCGGAACAGGTTTAGGTTTGGCTATCGCCCAAAGTATTATAGCCTTACATGGCGGTTACATCTATGCTACTTCTGATGACCATTGGACATCTTTCATCATCCACTTACCTCTACAACGAAACTGATTAATTGAGGTTGACATTCAAAAGAAAGTTTTGTATCCTAGTGACAAGCAAAGAGAAAAAGTATTTGTAGTCTTGAATCAAAGAGAGTTTGCGGTGGTGAAAGCAAATATTCTACTATAAAGAAGTCCGTCTCTATTACTATGCGTTTGATGAAATAAGTCAAACCGGCCTGCAGCCGTTACCTGCATAACAAGGGCAGCGTACAGCTGAACTTGGGTGGTACCGCGAAATTCAAGTCATTTCGTCCCAAGATTTTTTTCTGGGGATGGAGTGGCTTTTTATTTTACTGCAATTCTAACCAGCTAAGCGAATGTCCTCCTCAGAAAAACCAGATGTGCCTGTGATGAAAAGTGCTACATCCTATTTTTTCAACTAATGATGAACCACTCGTTACACTTCCATGAGCTTATAGTGATTGGTATATGGTGGCTGAACGAAAGATTGCTTCCAATTTTTCATTTGAGGTTAAAAGCACAAAATGTAGCACAGTAAAATATTGTTACCTATACATTAAGGAGGAGTTATTATGTTAGATGTAAAAATGATTCGTCAAAATTTTGATGACGTGCAAACAAAGTTGAAAACCCGTGGTGTAAAAGAAGAGATATTAGTAGAATTCTTACGATTAGATGAAAGTCGTCGTAACTTATTAGTAAAATCAGAAGAATTAAAAAAATACCGTAATGATGTCTCTGCAGAGATCGCACAACTAAAACGAAACAAAGAAGATGCTACAGCAAAAATTACTGAAATGAAAGAAGTTGGCGGCAATATTAAGGCGCTAGATACTGAAATCGAAGAAATCGATGCTAAACTTCTAGAAATTTCTACCACCTTACCCAATCTTCCACATGACTCAGTGCCTGTCGGAGCAGATGAAAACGATAATGTTGAAGTCCGTCGCTGGAGTGAGCCTAGAAATTTTGCCTTTGAACCTAAACCCCATTGGGATGTAGCAGAAAATTTGGACATTCTTGATTTTGAGCGAGGAGCAAAAGTTTCAGGTAGCCGTTTTGTGTACTATAAAGGTTTAGGTGCTAGATTAGAGCGCGCATTATATAACTTTATGCTGGACATGCATGTCTATGATCATGGCTATACTGAAATGATGACGCCGTATATCGTAAATAGCAATTCTATGTTTGGAACTGGGCAATTCCCTAAATTCAAAGAAGATGTTTTCCAACTAGAAGGAACAGATATGACCTTGATTCCAACCGCGGAGGTTCCTCTAACCAACTATTACAATAATGAAATTTTAGATGGGAAAGATTTACCAATCTATTTTACAGCACTAAGCCCATCTTTCCGTTCTGAAGCTGGCAGTGCTGGCCGTGATACTAGAGGTCTGATTCGTCTACATCAGTTTAACAAAGTAGAAATGGTGAAATTCAGTGATGCAGAACATTCTTATGAAGAATTAGAAAAAATGACTGCTAATGCGGAAGATATTTTACAAAAATTAAATCTACCGTATCGTGTTATGTCACTTGCTACTGGCGATATGGGCTTCTCTGCTGCTAAAACTTACGACTTAGAAGTGTGGATTCCAGCTCAAAATGCCTATCGTGAAATCAGCTCTTGTTCAAACTGCGAAGATTTTCAAGCACGTCGTGCCATGATCCGCTACCGCGATGAACACGATAAGGTTCAATATGCGCATACCTTGAATGGTTCTGGTTTAGCTGTTGGTCGGACTGTCGCTGCTATTTTAGAGAACTACCAAAACGAAGATGGTACTGTAACGATTCCAGAAGTTTTAGTGCCTTATATGGGTAATTTGAAATTAATTAAATAAATAAAAAAGAATCACTAATTTAACTCATTGGCTGTTGAAACTATAAATCAATAATGATACATTTGGATTACTAAAAACAGTCAAATTTATAATTAGAAGGATCAAACATTATGCATAAAAAAAATCACTCACGAATTACTCGAAACAGTCGGCGTGAAAAGAATAAACATAATATTACAAAAAAAATAGTTCTGACATCAATTGCTGGACTTTCACTCATTTTAATCTGTGGTGGTGTTTACGCAACTTATGCTATACAACATAATCCAAAACAAGAAAGTCAGGCTGAGGATATTAGTCAATACGAACACAAAGAACATGCATTACTGGAAAAGATCAGAACCTCTCAAAAACATGATGAACTTGAAAGTACTGAGCAAGAAAAAACAGATAAAAATATTCAAACACTGATTTACGAACCTCTTACAACTGAGGCTATTCCTCAACTACCAAAAATCAATTCAGAATTAACAACTTTGATAGAGGCAGCTCACAAAGAGAGTTCAAAAGAAACACCTATCAAACTTGTTGGTCATATAAAGAGGATAAAAGTAAATGAACAATTGGTTGGGTACCAACCAATTCTTGATACCTATACATGGAATCAAGAAAAAAACGAGTGGTCTGAGAAAACTGAGCTGGGAAAACAGCCCGCATTCGTCAATCAAAAAACAAAACAACCATTGACACTGCAGGATATTTTTATAAGTGAAGCAAATGCCTTAGCTGTTCAACAGGTCATCGAGCAAAAATTACTGTCAGAAAGCCCTGACGGTAATGCTATTATTGATGGCATTCTCAATATGCCAAGCATTTCTTTAGCTGAAACGGCCTTCACCTATTACTCTGATAAAATCAGTCTTACTCTAGCAGAAAATTCATCTGGCAAAACAGAAATCACATTGCCTTATAAAGAGATTGCTGGCTATGTAGATCCTCAATTTATCGATACAGCTTCTATTAAGGGTGTAGTACCAGAGCCTTTGGATCCAAACAAAAAGTACATTTCACTCACTTTTGATGATGGCCCCAATCCTGACACGACACCTAGACTTTTAGATATCCTAAAAGAAAAAGGCGTTACAGCTACCTTCTTTATGTTAGGGCAAAATGTTGTCAAACATGAAGCACTAGTAAAACGGGTAGCAGAAGAAGGCCACGAAGTAGCTAGTCATTCCTATTCACATCCGCAATTAACTAGTGTTGATGCTCAAAGAGTGACAGAAGAAGTTCAAAATACAGATAAAGCCATTTATCACGCTATCGGAAAATTGCCAACTGACTTTAGACCGCCATATGGAGCAGTCAATAAAGAAGTAGCTACTATAATTGGTAAGCCGATCATTCAATGGTCTGTAGACTCGCAAGATTGGCAAAGTCATAATGCTGAGGCAATCATTAAACGGATCGATGAAACGGCCTACAATGATACGATCATCTTGATGCATGATATTCATCCAGAAACTGTGGATGCTGTATCAACCGTAATCGACCACTTACGCAATGATGGCTATGAGATTCTACCTTCCAAAGAATTGTTAGGAAAAAAGGCCAAACCTTTGCACATGTATTATGGTTCAAAAGACGAGCGACCAGTCCAATAATAAAAAAACCTCCTATACCAGAATTCTTTGGCGTAGGAGGTTCTTTCATTTTCTTACTGTTCTACAGAGTAATTAGGTGCTTCTTTAGTAATTTGTACATCATGAGGATGAGATTCTTTTAATCCATTCCCGCTCATTTGAATAAATTGTGCTTCTTCACGCAATTGTGATAAATCTGCCGCACCAACATAGCCCATCCCAGATTTTAGCCCACCAATCAGTTGGAAAACAATATCTGATACGCTACCTTTATAGGCAACACGGCCTTCAATACCTTCAGGAACTAATTTATTTGCTTCATTGACGCCACCTTGGAAATAGCGATCACTTGAACCTTTTTCCATTGCGCCTAGTGAACCCATTCCGCGATATGTTTTGAAACGACGACCTTGATAAATTTCAAATTCGCCTGGCGATTCGTCTGTTCCTGCCAGCATACTTCCTAACATAACTGCATGTCCACCAGCAGCTAAAGCTTTTACGATATCACCTGAATACTTGATCCCGCCATCAGCAATAATTGCTTTTCCATATTTACGTGCGACAGAAGCAGCGTCATAAATCGCAGTCAGTTGAGGAACACCAACACCTGCTACAACACGAGTCGTACAAATAGAACCAGGTCCGATCCCAACTTTAACAACATCCACACCTACATCATAAAGTGCTTTAGCTCCTTCAGCTGTCGCGATATTTCCTGCAATCAATGTCGCATCTGGGAATGTATCACGAATTTCCTTGATTTTGCGAATCACACCTGCACTATGCCCATGAGCTGTATCAATAATGATTGCGTCTACTCCTGCTTCCAATAAAGCTTCCGCGCGTTCAAAGGTGTCACTTGTCACACCAACTGCTGCTGCCGCTAGCAAACGACCATGCTCATCTTTCGCCGCATTTGGAAATTCGATTACTTTTTCAATATCTTTGATGGTGATCAAACCGCTTAAACGATTATTTTCATCAACGATTGGTAATTTTTCGATTTTATGTTTTTGTAGAATCTTTTCAGCATCTTTTAGAGAAGTGCCAACTGGGGCTGTTACTAAGTTGTCCTTGGTCATTACTTCATCGATTTTCATTTGATAATCTGTTACAAAGCGCATATCACGGTTCGTGATGATCCCAACTAATTTACGATTTTCCATCGTTTCGACAATCGGAACGCCACTAATACGATATTTACTCATTAGATTTTCAGCATCTGCTACCAAATTTGTTGGCGTTAAGAAAAATGGGTCAATAATCACGCCACTCTCAGAACGTTTTACTTTGCGAACTTCGTCAGCTTGTTGTGCGATGCTCATATTTTTATGAATAACGCCTAAGCCGCCTTGACGAGCCATCGAGATGGCCATTTTACTATCCGTTACAGTATCCATACTTGCACTGATTAGAGGAATATTCAACTTAATATTTTTTGCTAGTTGGATACTCATATCCACTTCATTAGGCAATACGTGACTTTCTGCTGGAATCAATAACACATCATCAAATGTAAGACCTTTTTTCGCGAATTTTGTTTCCCAGTTAGACATTTTCTAGACCACTCCTCTATTTAATTTTATATAAGAAAATAACAGATAATAAAAGCTAAGTCAACCACATTTCCCCGTTTACAGAAATTTTCTTTCCTTTTCTCAAAACATGAGTATTTTCTCATTTTTTTGTTATCAAAAACAAAGGATAACTGTAGTTATTCCTTTGTTTTTAACTTAGTAAAACGCATGGGCGCAACTTTCCATACTATACAAGCCAGCAGAGTCAACACAGAGATACTTAAAGAAACTTTTTGAGCAAAAGTTGTCTGATAAGAAATAGAAACACGCCCTTTTTTAGATAATTGACTATCGACTAAACCATTTTGTTTATTTAAGGATGCTGAAATTATTTTTTCTTTACCCTCACTCACTATTTTAGCTTGATAGCCATAATAGTAGATAAACGGAATAGTAACAGTCGTTTCCTTTGTATTATTTGTACGATAATCGAAAGCCACTGAACCAAAGGTCATTTTAACATTTGTTACTTCTATTTCAGCAGCATCATAAACGACTTTTCGTTTTTTATTTTTTTTAATAGTAGTATAATCAACTTCTTTGGGTAAATATTCATGTCCCGCACCGATATAATAACTATTTGTTTGATCGTATGAATGGTGTGATAAGATACGATTTCCTTCAGTATCAATACTTTCTTTTTCATACAATCCAACTCCAATTAAAATAACCATAACTACGATTATCTGACTACTTGGAAATTTTTTAAATAATCCGATATCATCATTTGCAATAAGAAATGCTAGCAATAAGGTCACGATTGATAAGAAGCGCCAAGGAAACTGAATCGTATTAAGCGGTGTATGGTCGAAAAGCTTCCAAGGAAAAAGGTCTGTCGTCATAAACATAAAAAGCAAAGCAAGAATTACCAACTCACGACTGGGTGAATTGCCCTTAAAAAGCATCCCGGTGTAGATGACTAAACCAAACAACAAGATAACGCCTATATTTGCTGAAGACGCATGAAATACGCTATTTTTAAAGCTGTTGGCCACTAACTCACTCAAAGAGTAGCTTCTATCTGATATCAATGTCAATGGATTGGATGTTACTTGAAATGTCACATGACTCATTTGTTCAAAAACGGGCACTAAATAAAAAGCCAATAATAAAATAGTCACTCCGGCAGCCTTTAATAGTGCAACAATGACTTTTTTCTTTAAAAAGTGCTTCAAATTTAAAAGAATGTACATTCCTATAAAAATGCTGACAATTTCCAATGAAATGAAATGTGCTAAACCAATTCCTGTCATAGCAACTGTCAACAACAGCCACTTCTTCTCTTTTCCATTTTTCAATAGATATAAACTTGCTAGAACTAAGGGGAAAAAGCCCATTGCCAACAGCTCTCCAATAGCCTGGCGATTAAAAAAATCTTGTAAACGGTAAATCGATAACGTATACAATAATGAGAATAAGTAACTTTTTACTTTCGTTAATCCCATATACCTTCCAGATACATAGGTTAAACTAAATGTAGCAAAGTTGATCCCAATCGAAAAAATGACAAAACTAGTTGCGAGTGAAAAGCCCATGATACGTAAAATTGCTGGAAAATACAGATAAAAATCTGGATAAAACAAGCTGGATGCATACCCATATCCTCCAATAAAAAAGTAACTAACTTTGGGCAGCAATATGCCATGCCTTAAAGACTCCGCCAAGCCTTCGATCCGATTTTGATGGAAATGATAATCATCACCAATCATGATACGACCATTTTGGAGATAAACAATATATAAAGACAATACACTTAATATAAAAAAACTCAGAAAAACCAGGAAATGACTATGTTGTTTGATCCATTTTTTCATTGCTCCACCTCTTCATAATGAAAATAAATTGTAAATTTCATTCCTAGTTTCTATGGTAGCGTGATGAGGCTGTTCTTTCAAACATGAACCCTTTTAGTTTGAATTATTTTATATTAACGGTATTTTGATTTAGTCAATAAGAAAAAAGAGTCTTGATCAAAACTATCACTAGTTTTAAACCAAGACTCTTCTGGTTGTATTCTTTAACGCGCTAAACTGCTGCGCATATTATATTTTTTCTTTAATAAGTAACGAACACCTAAAGAGATTCCACCAATGATAATCACAATAACTGGATCTAAAATAGGATTGATGACCGCTGGCAGCATTGCGGAACCCGCAAAAACAACAAGCCATAAAAGCATCGCTCCAACCAAGATCGCACCCGTTTTAAACCAACCAGGGCGCTTCGATTTATCCACACCAGGACGATCATATTGGTAAACATATTTATACATTAGATAAAACACATACCCACCTGCCATCGAGGCCAATACCAAGGTTAATAATCCCAATGGTTGTGATTTTCCTTTAGACCACATCATCATAATTGAGAACATAATCGTCATTACTCCAAATAGTAATAACGTATTGTCCAGCCACATCAAAGCTGGGGTCGATTCAGGAAGTTCTTCGGGCTTACTTAAGATAGACTCTGTACGTTCAGCCACCGTTCCGAAAAGCTGACGTGCAGTTTTTCCGCTTTTTTGACCTTCTACTAGATGAGGTAGAATTTCATGTAAAGCAAGTGTCCGTGCTTCTTCTGAAAGATTAGCAGCAACTAACGATTTTTTTAAGTCAAAGATGTATTGTTCATTTCTCTTTGTTAATTTTTGTTCAAGTTCACGATTTTCTGAAACAATATCACGAAGTGCTTCTGATTCCATTATTTTGCGTCCTCCTCGCCCGTGGCCAACGGGGCAGTCTTTACCTAAAAAGTATTCTAACATATTTTTTAGGGAGAAAAACAGTTTTTAGCAATTTTTTTACTATACGTTAAAGCGGAAAAGCATAACATCGCCATCTTGCACAATATATTCTTTGCCTTCTAAACGAACTTTACCTGCTTCTTTTGCTGCCTGCATGTTGCCATACGTATTTAAATCATCAAATGAAACTGTCTCTGCACGAATAAATCCGCGTTCAAAATCAGTATGGATGATTCCGGCCGCTTGAGGAGCTTTGATTCCTTTACGGAAAGTCCATGCACGTACTTCTTGCTCACCAGCAGTAAAGTATGTTGCTAACCCTAACAAATCATAGGCTGCACGAATTAATTGATCTAAACCAGACTCTTCAATGCCTAAGGCTTCTAAAAAGTCAGCTTTATCTTCATCATCTAATTCAGCGATTTCTTCTTCTGCACGGGCGCAAACAACAATCACTTCTGCCTGCTCATTTGCTGCAAATGTTCGAACCTGCTGAACGTACGGATTATTATCTGAATCTGCCACCTCATCTTCGGATACATTTGCTACGTATAAAATAGGTTTCGCTGTTAGTAAAAATAAACTCTTCACGATCTTTTGTTCATCCTCAGTAAATTCGATCGTTCTTGCTGATAAGCCTTCTTCTAAAACAGGCTTAAGTTTATCTAAGACAGCAAGTTCTGCCACCGCATCTTTGTCTTTTGTTTTAGCTATTTTAGCCACGCGTGTATAACGTTTTGTAATCGAATCCAAGTCAGCCAATACTAATTCCAAGTTAATGGTGTCAATATCTGCTAAGGGATCTACACGTCCTTCAACATGAGTAATATTATCATCGTCAAAACAACGTACCACATGACAAATCGCATCTACTTGTCGAATATGACTTAAAAATTGGTTTCCTAAACCTTCACCTTTACTGGCACCTTTTACAATCCCAGCGATATCTGTAAACTCAAAAGTAGTTGGTACTGTTTTTTTAGGTTTCACTAACTCTGTCAAACGCAGCAAGCGCTCATCTGGTACTTCAACCATTCCCACATTCGGATCAATTGTTGCAAACGGATAGTTTGCTGCCTCCGCTCCTGCTTTTGTAATTGCGTTAAAAAGGGTAGATTTCCCTACGTTAGGTAAACCTACGATTCCAGCTGTTAATGCCATCGATCATTCACTATCCTTTATTAGTTTTTTTTCTAAAATTTTTTTCATCTTTTTTTCAAAGTCTCGGCGTGTCATCATCACGATATGACCGCAGTTGGTACATTTTATTTTAATATCAGCACCCATTCGGATAATTTCCCAACGATTTGCCTGACAGGCATGGGGCTTTTTCATTTCTACAATATCACCAAGATCATACATAACAGACATATCCCTTCTAAAAATAGTCGTTAATAGTCAGAAAATCAGACATAAACATACAAAGATACAATACCATTTTTTGGGCAATCAAGCAAAGCTATTTTATTGATTCACCTTTTTTATGTATTTAATAATTGTCTACAAGAAATAAATAGTATTATTCCTCAAAAAAACAAAAATAAACCCTTTTAATTTAGATTGTGTTTACCGTATTTATGTTGGATAATGAGGTCATTGTCATTGCGGACAGAGATGGAGCGAAAAGGGGTTTGTCCTTGATAGTAAAGGCTTTTTTTGTGATTTCTTATTCATGTAACACTGTAAAGCCGTACTTTCCCTTTACCTCATACTGGCATTTAAAGGAGTTTTACTATGAGAAAATTTGACTTACTAGAAAAAGTGGAAGTTTATCAAATTGACTTATTGATCTATTTGAGCAATGTTGGTGGTACTGCAACAAAAAAGGAGCTTTTGGCTCATTTAAATATTGGTGATTATTTTCTTTCAAAACTGATTGAAGGATTAGCCACCCTCGCAAAAAAATCAAATGGATGCTTTTCCATTGAAGTAAACAAACAAACTATTACATTTCAAACAAAACCAGATTACTCTCTCCACACTTTATACAATGAAATGATTATCCATGCACCGATGTATAGAATATTGGAAGAGTTATTACTATATGGAACCATTGATACTAGCCGTTTGTGTGAAAAAATTGGCATCAGTTACTCAACCTATTTTAGAAAACTCAATGAATTGAACAATTTATTAGCTGAATTTGATTTATCTATCCAAAATGGATATTTGTTAGGTTCTGAGTTACAGATTCGTTTTTTTTTCACCTCTCTTTACTTAGTTACGGATCCTAAACATCAGTTGAAAGTTCCCAATATTGATCCTCGAATCTATGAAACAGTCAATAGTATTCAACAGATTTTAGGCACACCGATTTCGTTTTTAGCACGAAAAAAGTTGATTATTTACTTAAGTTTATTAAAAAGAAGAAATGCACAAAAAATAATACAGGATTATAACAAGCAAGATTTTTTTTTCAGTAATAAGACAGCTATCAATAGTCAAAAAAGATTTATAGAGGCCTTAAGAAAGACTCACTTATTTAAAAGAATCGATCAAGTATTAGGATTATTTTTAGTCTACTACTCCTTTAAAATGCTTCCTAGTGAAACTATATTACTATTGCTCTTCATGCTTGGTGAAGAAATCATCCCTGCTAATGCTCATTGTCTAAAGGAACTTGACCTGATCGAAAGATACAGTAATTTTTTTATCAGAACCTTAAATCAAGAATTTTTAAAATTTATGAAAGAAATTTACCCCGATACTTGCTTAAATCATACGCACAGCTCAATTCTTCATTATTATCTAACTTCTACTGGTTATCATCACTTGATATTCAAAGGTCATATTGATTACTATTGGGAATTGAATGATACCAAGTGGGCACAATCTAGACATTCTATGACTGTCTATCGTTTTATTGATTATTTAAAGGAAACCTATCCAGTAATTTTTGTAGATGAGACCCGTGATACTGTCCTTATTACTAAGTATGCTCATGCCATAAGTTTCTATGAAGAATGTATCAAACCTAAAATTTCTGTCGGAATATTTCTTGAAGGTGATTTACTCTATAAAAAAAAAATTACGGACTGGTGGATCCAATATATAGAATTGACCGCTTTGGCACAAGCAGAACCTTTAGTAGACAATAAATTTTATGATTTGATCATTAGCAATGTAGATTGTTCCTATTTAAGAAAACAAGGAAAGTATTTTTTTATCTTGACCAATTACAACGAAAAAAAGGACATCACTGATCTGGATCAGCTACTTTATACGATTTTTTACTCTTCTACAAAATCCTGATATTTTGATACTGCTCTGTCTATTATGAAACACAAAGCAGTATCTATTTTAGCTATCTCCATAGAGCATTAAACAAATTCTAATTTTTCTACAAGCTGTCGTTCTTCTGAAAAAAATGAATTCGTATAACAATCTAGTGTCATTTTTGTTGATGAATGTCCTAATAGAGAACTGATTGTTGCAATGTTTCCTCCAGCCTCCAAGCACCGTGTAGCAAACGTATGCCTTAAAGAATGGAAAGAAAAATTTTCCAAACCAATTTTTTTCCGAATAATTTGAAAGCGATACGCAATCGTGCGCGGCTCAAGAGCCTTATGCTTATTTGAAATGACATAATCACTCTTTGATATCGCTTTAAGTTCCAATAATTTTTTCCTTAAAGACTTACTAATAGGAATTTTTCGTTGAGAATTAGTGCTTTTAGGCGTTACTTCTACGATTTCCGTCTTTCTTCCAGATGTATCTTCTATCTGGATTCTAAGCACTGTTCGATTAACACCCAATGTGTTATTTTCAAAATCGATATCTTCCCATTTTAACCCACAAATCTCTCCGATTCGAAGTCCAGTTTGCAATGCAAGCATAATCGAAAAAAACTTTTGGCTCGTATTGATTTCTTGGACTAACTTTGCTTGATCTTTAATAGATAATGCTTGAACTGTTTTTCTTCTTATTTTTGGAAGCTCTAAACCTAGGCATGGATTTTCTATTAATAATTTTAAGGAGACTGCTTTACTTAGACAGTTTTTCAACACAGAGACGATTGATCTAATTGAGCTTGCTTTTAGTGTTTTATCCATCTTTTTAAGCATAGAATCAATATCCGCCTGCGTTAGTTTTTGTAATTTAATTGATCCAATTCTTGATAATACGTGGACGTTCATTTTATTTTTATAGCTCGCGTATGTACTACTTTTTACGGTTGGACGAACGAATGTCTCTAACCAATAATTCGACCAATCTAGTAATTGCCCTTCATAAGGAAGCAGATTTTTACTATGGTTTGTCTGTTTCTCGTATTTTTTTAAGATAAGTTGATGCTTTACTTCTGAATATTTATAGCCATAAATATAGCCATAATGAATTTTCCCATTTTGCTGTCTGCCTTTTATGTATCTGCCTTCCCAACGCCCATCTTTTCTTTTATAAATATTTTCCCCTCTTCTTGCCATAACAAAGATCCTTTCTAAAATTTAATTTTTAATGCTTTAAGAATCAACAATCCTTACAAATTTCTAAATTGTTATATGTTATTTTTACAAACCCAAAAACTGTTTATTTAAAATCGATGCAGTGGATTTCTTTTCTCGTTTACTCCCAAATAAGTCCAATCAAGACTTTACAATACGTTCAATTTTCTTAACTAAGTATGCATTATATTTTTTTTTACTCAGTTTCAAAAATTTCGGAAAAAAAAGGAATTTTTGGAAGTTTAAGGTCATGTTTTTGTTGTACACTTACTATTTAGATAATATTATGCTGAAAAAGAAAGAGAGCCCATACATCTGAAACCGTTCTAGTTTCTTGTATACCACCCTTTCCTGCAGATCAATTATTCATTAAGCATTGTATTTGTATTAAACTTTAAAGCGTTACTTAAAAAATCTTTTAGTACAGCATATCCTTCTAGTTTGACCAACATCTCTTGCGAACAATACACCCAATAACTAAATATTGTCGGACCTGTAGCCACCTTTTCTACACTTTCCATAAACTGACCTAACTCTTCAATCAGCTTCCGACAACTCAGTTTATCCGCAATAATAATTTCTTCTTTCCCTTCTAGTTCCAACAACATCCATAAATAATCAATAAATTCTACTTTTGCTTTTAAAGTTAAAAACTTTTTTTTCGGTACCATGTGTTTCTTACTTCCCTCTTCACCTTCTGTGAAACATTTTAAAACATCCATCTCAAGTTTTGTAACTGCTTTTTTTAATCCTTCTTTTTTTGTTGTTTTTTCTCTCTTTGTGCTCTTTTTTAATTGTTGAGTTGATACCCAACGCTGGACTTCTAAAGCTTCTGACGATTGCTTAGAACGATCGAGCATATATTTACGTACTTGTGTGTTCTCTTTCTTCACCGCTTTTTTCTTGAAAGGTGCTTCTACAACCTTAGGGGTTATTTCTTTAACTCGTTTGTTCTTTTTAGCATTATTTGGGGCATTCTCTGTACTAGAGTCTACTTGGTGTAGTTGTTCTTTTATTGTTTGACTTACCTTTGTAAGTTCCGTTTTCAATAACTCACCAGAATCCATAACGATGGATTCATTTTTTATCAGTTTGTCTTCTAACGCTTCCATCTTTTTCGTTAATTGTCCAAATTTTTCTAAAGCGCTATAAAGTTCTGTTTCTTTCTTGTTATACTCCGCTTCTTTTTCCTGTTTGACTAAGTTGTCATATGTTTCAATAAGTTCTTTGGCGCACTCTTTTAACTCCCTTAATTGTTTTACATGAGCTTCCTCATAAAAACCTATAGTAAACGTTAATACGATATAGGCAGTCGATGTGTATACATTGATTTTCTTTATAAGTAACTGGTTGTTCTTTTTTGTCCAAGTTTCATAAATTTTTTTTGTTATTTGCTCAAGTTCTGTTAATGAGCGAATATCTTTTTTAAAAATCAATTTACACGATAAATATGCTTCGTGTGGCGTATCTAAATGCTTATTCAAAAGTTCGACTCCTAAAAGTTTAGGGTTAACTTTTTGATGGAGAATATATTTTTTGATTATTCTTCTTCCTAATTTTGAGGTATTTTCCTCAGCTTCGTTCATATCCACCAACTCCTAAAATCGCTATACTAAAAATCCTTTTTTCATGATTCAAAACCATTGATCCATAATTTTCTGATAATCAATTCTGTTATCTAAAACAATAACAACAGATTTCACCTAGCTTTTCTCTTTTTCAGTAGATCTTTTAGTCTGAATCTATTTTGATTGTTTTTTTAGGCCTTCTCGGCTTTTCAGAACTTATAGGACGTTTTTTCCTAGTACTAACTAGTTTATTATTTCTTGGTCTCTGAACCTGTTGACTAGCTTTATTGGTGCGTCCTCTTTTTTTCTTTTTTTGGTATAGAGCCTCTACGTAGCGTTTTTCTTTGCGTTTCCTTGAAATCAACAGTACTAGTAAAAATATTAGCAATGCACTAAGTGTCATAACACAAATAGTGATGTACAGCATTAGGTTACTTTTATCCGAACCTATAGCTGTATTCGTTGTCTTTTTTTCTTCATTCTTTGTAATTTTAAATTCCTTATCCCATTCCCACTCCTGATTCGTTGCTTTAGATTTAGCCGTCAGATGAATTTGATATGTTCCATCTTGAAATACTTGCTTTTCCTCAGCGATATGAAAAGTAAAACTTGAATTAGGAGCCATTCGATAACCCGTTACTTTAGCCTGATGGATAATTTTATCTGAGTTTTTTTTATAAATCTTTGCTATATATTCAATATCTTCTACATTTATGGCTTGAT
>Ga0308165_1003431_pt1 | contig 17022 bp, 14 predicted proteins | sample PhyWR2_FD_201032 | JGI IMG/M metagenome (GOLD analysis project Ga0308165, IMG submission 201032) | Phyllosphere microbial communities from UC Gill Tract Community Farm, Albany, California, United States - DLSLW.R2 | ecosystem: Host-associated > Plants > Phyllosphere > Unclassified | place: USA...
AAAACTAGGTTATCAATACCTAGCACAATCTCAAGCACGACCAGTGTTGCCAGCCCTGCCCAAATAGTCGGATCGGCGATCCATTCCATACGCTTCGTTATACCTTCAGAGTTGTTACAATTATTCTGAGAGAATGATCGGTGGTTAGAGCGATAAATTCAAGTGCAAGCGTACAAAGGGCTTGTGGTAACTATGGATATTCAACAAAAAGTTCAATTTGTATGTCAATTTGTGCATTTCTAAAACAGCTAAACTTTTTGTGCGTATTTATCCTTGTATCAGGCCGCTAGAAGTATGAGAATTAGCCCGCACCGAAAAGTGTAAAAAATAGTGAAAAGAGGGAAAGTTCCTAAAAAGGGACTGGATTAAGAATTATCTGAGGTGGGGGCATCCGACAGGAGTGTACCCTGCCAGCAGCCTCATAAGGCCTACATCGCCGCGATTTTTAACAGTGCATTGGTAGCTGACGAGCCAAGGGCGGTAGCGTGTTCAGTTCAAGTTCTTTAATATAAGTATTTTTATATAGGCAAAGCTTGTAGGTAGAGCTAATTAAATCTCTATACAGTGTTCTGCTATATCACTGATTTTCTTTATAGTGCCGGATTGATGTATTGCTATAGTAATTATAAAGTTTTTATATATCACATAAACTCTAAACAGCTGCGAAAGCTCTATTTGGAAAGTTAATACATTTAATGAATCATTTAGCTTCCTCTTTGGGGAAATAGCGGGATTTAAGATATGAAAGGTATAATTTTAGCTGGTGGCTCTGGTACTCGTCTTTACCCGATTACAATGGGCGTTTCAAAACAATTATTACCAATTTACGATAAGCCAATGATTTATTATCCGCTATCAGTACTTATGTTAGCGGGTATACAAGATATTTTGATAATCACAACACCTGAAGATAAAGCTAGTTTTGAACGGTTACTTGGTGATGGAAGCCAATTGGGTGTCAAACTTACCTATGCAGTTCAAGCAAGCCCAGATGGGTTAGCACAAGCTTTTATTATCGGTGAAGAATTCATAGGAATGGATTCTGTTTGCTTAGTACTAGGCGACAATATTTTCTTTGGTCAAGGATTTAGCCCTAGGCTTCGAGCAATTGCACAGAAAACTGAAGGTGCAACTGTTTTCGGGTATCAGGTCATGGACCCTGAACGATTTGGCGTAGTTGAGTTTGATGATAATTATAAAGTTATGTCTATAGAAGAGAAGCCAGAAAAGCCAAAATCAAACTGGGCAATCACTGGACTATATTTTTATGATAATAAAGTTGTTGAATACGCCAAAAAAGTAAAACCATCAGAACGTGGAGAACTAGAGATAACATCACTTAATGAGATGTACCTCAATGACAATAATTTAAATGTCGAACTTCTAGGGCGAGGTTTTGCATGGCTTGACACCGGCACTCATGACAGTTTAATTGAGGCCGGAAGTTTTGTCGAAACAGTTCAAAAAAGACAAGGGATGATGGTTGCTTGTCCAGAAGAGATTGCTTGGCGTAACGGGTGGTTGAGCAATGAAGAAATTATTGCAATAGCTAAGAAATTACAAAAAAATGAGTATGGGATATATTTATCAAGGCTATTGGAAAATACAAGTAAATTTTAATTTTGACTTATTTTAGGCTAATTACATGGATATAAAATTAATTCAACTGCAAAAACATGGCGATGAAAGAGGGCAATTAGTTGCGCTTGAAGAGGCAAAGAACATCCCATTTCCGATTAAGCGTGTTTATTATATGTTTGAGACGGGTGAGGATGTGAGACGTGGTTTCCATGCTCATTATAAGTTGCGCCAACTAGCTGTTCCGGTCCGTGGGTCCTGTCGCATCATATTAGATGATGGAATAGAGAAAATTGAAGTGTATTTAGATAATCCGGTTCAAGGCTTAGCTATTGATCCTATGATTTGGCATGAAATGTATGATTTTTCTAGAGACTGTGTTTTGATGGTTCTTGCAGACGATTTTTATAATGAATCGGATTACATTCGTAATTATGACGATTTTCTGAAGGTTATGGCAAAAAATGAATAATCTAAAAGCAAAAACAATCAAATTTCGATTGGCTGAGCCTGATGATGCTAGGTTTGTTTATTCTCTTCGGATAAACAAAAAACTGAGTGAACATATATCAAAAGTAACAGGTACAGCATTACAACAAAGAGAGTGGCTCGAGGCATATAAACTAAGAGAAAATTCTGGCAGTGAGGCATATTTTATCATTGAAAGGTTAGATACTAGCATACCTATTGGCACGGTGCGTTTGTATGGGTTTGTTGGCACTGAAAAATTTTGTTGGGGAAGTTGGATTCTAAATGAAAATAAAACCAGGACAGCAGCAATTGAAAGCGCATATCTAGTCTACAAATATGCTTTTGAATACTGTGGATTTGAATTGGCTTATTTTCAAGTAGATAAAAATAATGAGTTAGTAATCTCGTTTCACGAAAAAACAGGCGCCATATTAGTGAGCGAAGATGATGTTAATAAAAATTATGAATTCACATCAGATTGCTATGAAGAGTTTAAAGCTAAATTCAGTTTTGTACTAAAAAGCGAATAGAAAAGGATAATAGTTATTGTTTTTATAAATAGTAAATAACAAGATAAAATATTTTTGTGAAAAATGGTTCAGTAATGATTAGCTTACATTGCAGAATCGTCTATTCAGCTATGTTTTGGGTTGTTGCAGTAACGGTATAATAGTTTCTGTGAATTAAAAGAAAATGTCTTTTCACAATATGCTTCTGTATTAACTTGGTGTGTCATAATATAAATTGATATGTCGGTAAAAGTTAAGAATGGAAACGTTTCCACAGTGCAAATGAAAGACTATGCTTATTAATAATAAATAACTTTATCGAAGGCGCATATGATAAATTTTCTTAACTTAAAAATGATAAATCGCAAATACGAAAACGAACTCCTTGATGCTTGCAGGCGTGTTATTGCATCAGGTTGGTATATCCTAGGTGATGAAGTAAAGAACTTCGAAAAAAACTTCTCTTCGTACTGTGCAGTGGAGCACACCATTGGTGTTGCGAATGGCCTTGATGCGTTAACCCTAGTGTTACGAGCTTGGAAGTTAATGGGAAAAATCGAAGCTGGTGACGAAGTTATTGTGCCTGCTAATACTTATATCGCTTCGATTCTTGCAATTACTGCGAACGAACTTATCCCCGTACTTGTTGAGCCTAACAGCGATTCATTTAACTTATGTCCTAAAAATGTCGAACAAGCTATAACTCCAAGAACGAAAGTTCTGCTACCTGTTCATTTGTATGGGCAAATTAGCCCAATGGATGAATTAAATCTAATTGCTAAAAAGCATAACCTGCTTGTGTTGGAAGACTGTGCGCAAGCTCATGGTGCATCAATTAATGGACGGCGAGCTGGTTCTTGGGGCGATGCAGCCGCCTTTAGTTTCTATCCTGGTAAAAATTTAGGTGCGCTAGGCGACGCTGGTGCTATTACTACAAACGATGAAAGTCTTGAAAGAACTGTTAGAGCACTTGCAAATTACGGCTCTCATAAAAAATATGAAAATCTTTACCAAGGGGTAAATAGTCGGCTTGATGAACTACAAGCAGCATTACTCAATGTTAAGCTAAAATATTTAGATGAAGATACTGAGATTCGTAGGAATATAGCAAAAAAATATTGCAATAAAATAAGCAATGAATATATTAAGCTTCCTAAGTTTTCTGCGGAGGAGCAACATGTATGGCACTTATTTGTGATCAAGACGCATCATAGAGCAGCGCTACAAAAATTTTTGGAAGATCGAGAAATTCAAACATTAGTGCACTATCCAATCCCACCACATAAGCAAGTTGCCTATTCGGAATGGAATAATCTTTCGCTACCTATTACTGAAAGAATTCATGAACAGGTGTTATCGATTCCGATGGACCCAACGATGACAGAAGATATGGTTTCTATGGTAATAAAAGTATTGAACGAGTTTAGACCATGAAAGCATTGCTTTCAGTGACGTTTTTCACTGCGCTGTTGACTGCCTTACGAATGCTTGCCGGATTTGTAACCGCGAAGGTCGTTGCCATTTATGCAGGGCCTTCAGGTATTGCGATGGTTGGTCAGCTCCAGAATTTAGTGAATGGTTTGGCTGGATTAATGAATTCCCCTGTTGGGAGTTCGGTAGTAAGATTTACGGCTGAAAATCATGAGGATGGATATCAGTCATGTGCACCATGGTGGCGGGTCAGCCTGCGTGGTGTTATATGTCTGTCTCTTCTCATTATGCCGGTTATTGGCTTTTTCTCTAGTGAGGTTTCAATCTGGCTATTCGACGATGCCAAATACAGATGGCTTGTGATGGTAACAGTTTTTACATTACCATTTACGGCTGTAGGGACTTTGGTTACCTCTGTTATAAATGGCCAACAGAAATACAAGCAATTTGTATGTTTAGGCACGGTATCAGTGCTTATATCATCCTCAGTTATGTTATTTTTAGTGATATCAAAAGGATTAGTTGGGGCACTTCTGGCGGCGGCTATTCAAAATGGATTGATTGGTATTGCGATATTATTATTTGCATTGCGACAGCCGTGGTTCAAAATTGAGTATTGGTTTGGTGCTGTAGATAAATATCGAGTTAAAGTAATAAGCGGATATATATTAATGGCTGTTGCATCAGCCATTACCATGCCAATGGCAATGATATATATTAGAAAAATACTGGTTGCATATGTTGGCTGGGAAGTTACTGGGTATTGGCAATCAGTATGGAAAATATCTGAAGCATATCTTGCTATTGTTACTCTATCGTTATCCACATATTATTTCCCACAATTATCAAAACTTCACACCTATGCTGAAATAAAAAAAGAAATAAATTCTACGGCGAAGATTATTATGCCGATAGTGTTTTTTATGGCCGTAGGTATCTACTTATTTAGAGATATAGCAATATCCCTATTGTTTACTGAGAAGTTTAGAGCTGCCCGTGATTTGTTTGCAATACAGCTTACTGGCGATGTAATAAAAATATTCTCTTGGCTATATGCTTACCCCATGCTTTCTCGTGGGGCAGTAAAATGGTTTGTACCTTCAGAAATATTTTTTGCCATTTCTTTAACATTACTATGCTGGCTATTTGTTAAAAGTTATGGCGTGCAGGGTGCGAATATTGCATATTGTGTCAACTACATACTATATTTTTTATTTGTTATATTTAATATAAAAAAATTTGCTAGATGATGAATAAAAATAAAGTTATTTGAATGAACTATGTATTGGTAGGATAAAATGGAAAAAGAATTAATATCTGTCTGTGTGGTCTCATATAACTCCGAGTCTACAATATTAGAAACACTTGAAAGCATACTTGCGCAAACATATGGCTCTGAGTATATCGAACTATTAATTTCAGATGATGCATCAATTGATAATACTGTAAGCCTCATTGATGAGTGGGTATGCGCTCATAAGTCAAACTTTGAGAGCGTAATATTTATAAAGCATGAACAAAATATTGGGATTACTAAAAACTGCAATTCTTTATGGAGATTAGCCACACAATCCTGGATCAAAAGTATTGCAGGGGATGATATCTTAATGCCAACATGCTTAAAGCAAAATGTAGATTTTATGCACGACAATAATATCGAAAGTGTGATTTTTTCGAAAATGCGTGCTTTTAATCGAAGCCCTGATGGTAGCTATCGTAATCTAGAAGTATATCCTTCTATTTTTCAACAGAAAATTTTAGAAAGTGATAGAGAAAGCCAGTATAACTACTTGATTAATGCTGGTGGCTTACCTGTGGCGCCTACCTCTTTTATTAATCGCGAATTACTTGCTAAAGTTGGTTTTGCAGATGAGCGATTTCCAATGATCGAGGACTACCCTCTCTGGATAAAAATAATTGAGAGTGGTCAGGAGTTTTATTTTTTAAATGAAATTACAGTTAAATATAGAAAAGGAGACTCGGTATCACAATCGACCTCCTTATTATTTAATATTAGACATTTTTTGCAGCATCTGACAATTGAGCTAATGCTAACAAATAAAAAAATATCTATCTTAAATAAAATAAGGAAGTATATATACACAATGGCGGTATTATGTGTCTATGTTTTCTTTGATGCAAAACCAAGCATCCTATCGAGGTTTATATATAGACTTGGATTGTTGATTAAGCCATATTGGTTAGCTGATAGGTTATCAAAAAAATAATAATAGTAATCTTTATGGAGCAATATTATGAATTCCCTGCTTGCTTTGATGCTTTTTATGGCAGTTTTTAATTTTTATATACCTAATGTTGGTCCTGCTTTATATATATCAGTATTCATAAGTTGTACCTATCTTTTTATTCGGGTAAATAAACTCATAGAAAATAGAAGTACAGTTCTTAATGCACTGCGCTGCTATTTAGTTTATTTTCTCGTCCCGTTCATTTTTTTAATTTTTATCATTTCGATAAGAACCATTGCTACAGGTGGAGTAGACTCTAGCTATGTTTTTTTAATGATAAAATCTTTTATTTTCTGTATTCTGACACTTTCGGTTCCTCTAGCAATTTTTTGCTCAAAAAATAAATGTAAAGATATATTTACTTTTAACAAATATATGTATATTGCCGCTGCAGTTCAATCATTGATAATTATCTGCGCCGTTCTTTTTCCTAGTATTGGGGAAATTGTAAAAATTTTTCAAAGTAATGACTCTAATTCTTCATCTTTGGTTAGCGAAGGATTACGAGGGATTGCTCTTTCTAGCATGCAGTACTATGGTTTAGCATGTTTTTATTGCTTAGTTCTCGTTTTTTTGGCAAATGATTTTGTAAACAATAATGTTTCAATTAGAAATACATCTATTCTATTAATATTGTTGAGTATTTCAGCAATTTTTGTCAGTCGAACTAGCCTTTTGGGGGTCTTGATATTTTGGGCTTATTTATTAAATCCATTGGCCGGGTTTAGTAAGAGGCGGTCATGTATTTTACTGCTTGTTTTCTCTTTGTTTTTTGTATGCACCCTATTAATGGCTTTGTTAATAGTACCAGGCAAAATGATTATAATTACTGAAAAAGTATTGCCATGGGCATTCGAGTTTATCTATCGGTACCAAGAGAATGGGAGTATTTCTACAGCCTCAACTGATCAATTAAGCCAAATGTATTTTCCACTGAGTGAGTCAACTCTTATTTTTGGTGATGGTCGTTATGCTGGTCTATCGCAAGGATCATATTACCTAGATACTGATGCCGGTTATATGCGACCAACGCTATTTAGCGGGATGGGTCTTATGGTAGCTATGCTTCTAGTTTGGTTCTTTTGGTTGAAAAGAATCGCACGCGCTGAAAAAAGTAAGTATTATTTTATTTTTTTATTTATGCTATCTCTTTTATTACAGTATAAAGGCGAATTTATAGTCACAAATTATATCGTTTTGATTGTTATATCTATGCAACTGTTTTTCTCTTTGTTGACTAGAGAGCTTGATTAATGAGGTCGTGAAGTGGACAAAATTTCATATTTGAGTGATAAGCAAAATGGAAATATAAATACCAAGAAAAAAATATGTTTCTTTGCATTGGATATGGTCGAAAAAGGTGGAATGCAGCGAGTAGTTGTTGAATTAGCCAATATCATGCAGATTGACTATGAAGTACATATTTTGACATTCCCAAATTCAAGTGGCTATATTGACATACCTTATGAGTTTGAAAAGAAAAACATCTTAGTTTCCGAAGTCTGTTCTTACGAAAATTTTTTTATTTTCAATAAAATTAAAAACTATCTTTTAATAATAAAAAGTATCAGAGAGTATATTCAAAAAAATAATATCAGCGTATTTCTCAGCATCGGCATGGGCACGGTTGTTTGGTCTTGTCTAGCGCAACTTCGTTTACCTTGCAGATACATCTGTTGTGATCACACTAGTTTTCTTAGGAAAGAGCGCTGGGCAGTCCGTGGCCGTTTTTTGTCTAGGATTTTTGCGGATAATATCGTCGTATTGACTTATCAAGATGCAGAGTCTTGGCGCTGCAGAAAGGTGTCAGTGATCTACAATCCTTCACCTTATGCCGGTGAGCATCATAGGATATTATTTAATCCAGAGATTAAAAAGAGAAAAATCATCGCTCTTGGCAGATTTGTAGAGGTCAAAGGTTTTGAACGGTTATTAGATATATGGTATGAGATTGAAAAGAATAATTGTTATGATTATATTTTGGAAATAGTGGGTGAGGGGCCTTTAGAAAAACATCTTAAAAATATTGTTGATGATAAAAAAATGAAGAACGTTTCAATCTTACCATTTAAAAAAGATGTGGCGAATTTATACCAGGAGTCAAAAATACAAGTCTTAACTTCATATTTCGAGGGGTTGTCTATGGTGTTGGTTGAAGGCCAATCATTTTGTCTACCAGCAGTTTCTTACGATATACCCTCTGGGCCTTCAGAAATAATAAAGGATGGTGAGACTGGCTATTTAGTTAAAAATGGAGACAAAGCAGCATTTGTAGATAAACTGACAACATTGATGAAATATGATGATATTCTAAATAGAATGGCACAAAACTGCATGGCTGAGCGAGAGCGCTTTAGTTCGCAGAAAATTCTTCTGAAATGGAAGTCGATATTTGAATCTAAATAAAATACGTCAGATAGCTGAGTTATTATTATGAATATTGTTATTTTGTCCAATGCCTCTGGTTATGGTGGGAGCGAGCGAACTATAGAAATTATAGCAAAAAAAATCGCTGAGCAGCATAATGTGCATATATATGCCGAGAATAAGAATCACTTTAAAGTTTTGTTGGGGCATGGTCTAAACGTTGATACCACTAAATCTGGTATTCTTGGAATGATTAGCAATTTATATTTTATGAGAAAAAAATTATTAGAGAGTGATTGCGTCATAGGGAATACTAATAAAGCTGGTTTTTACATTGCTATAATGAATTGTCTGTTTCCTTTTATGCGACGGAAAAGGACTTTGATTTTTGTTAGAGATTTTCAGTGGCGTTTTTTACGTTTTATACGATTCGCCTTAGGGACTAATGCCAGTTATTGTGTCACTACAAAGGCTGCCTTTGAGTATTTACTCAATCAGGGTATCCATTCTGATATTATATCTAACCCGGTAAATTTACCTTCTTATTTAGAGCCAAATCAAAAATCACATCCTCCGATTATATTATGTCCTGCGATGATATCTAGATGGAAAGGTATTGATTTGTTAATTAGATCGCTTTCGCTTACAAAAAATGACTGTCAGTTGATTGTTATTGGTAACCATGTTGATGGAGCCTATCTAAGTGAGCTTAAACTTCTTGTCGAACACCTCGATCTAAATAAAAGAGTCCTCTTCTTAGCATATTCAAAAAACATCGATTCATATTATAGTCAATGTACTTTAGTTGTTAATTCATCAATTTCTGATTTTGGCGGACCTGAAACATTTGGTCGAACGATTATTGAAGGGTGGGCTTTCTCAAAGCCAGTTGTCTCATTTGACTGTGGTGGGCCAAGCTATCTAATTGACAACGGCATAAATGGTTTTCTTGTATCCGAAGGAAATGTAGAAGAGCTTGCATTAACCATAGACAATATTTTGTCAGATAATGAACTAGCAAAAAAACTAGGTTTTTTTGGTTACCAAAAAGTCTTATCTGAATATTCTGTCGAAATAATCGTTAATAAATTAATTGAAAAAATAAATTCTCAGTAGATATGTTATTGCGTCTAAATAGGATAGGACCATGTTAATTGTTATTGATGCTAGGATGATATGTGCATCAGGAATTGGAACTTATATTAAAAATCTGATTAGAGAAATCATAGAGTCAGGTGATGCTAAAATTCATTGCATAATTAGTAATGAGGACCGCGCATTAATTTTAAGCTTAGGTGTAACAGAATATACTATTTTTAAATCTAAGTATTTCTCACCTCTTGAGCAGATCGAATATATTTTTAGATTACCAAAAGGCGATGTTTTCTGGACTCCTCATTTTAATAGCCCAATGTTTTTACCTCCAAGAAAATACAAAGCAAGAGTCGCAACAATACATGATATGTTTCCTTTTGCATATGGAAATAATTTCTCATTTTTTAAGCGGTTTTATATACATACACTTATTAAAATGACATGCTTATTAAGTGACAAAATATTTACAGTATCAAACTTCTCTAAAAATGAAATAATTAAATATTTGCACATAAACGCTGAAAAAATACACTCATTCCCATTGGGTGTAGATCCAGGTTTCACCTTGGATAGTGTCCAGTCACAAAAAAATAGCAAATATATCCTGTGTGTAGGGAATATTAAACCGCATAAAAATCTTAAGCGCGCTATTATCTCGTTCTTGGATGTTATGGATAATATTCCAGATTATAAACTTATTTTAGTTGGTAAGTCTGAAGGCTTCTATTCACCAGAAGTTGGTTTAAGTGATATATTAAAAAATTCTGACAGAGTCGTATTTACTGGTTTTGTTTCATTTGAAGAACTTAAAGAGTATTACGCCGGTGCATCAGTTCTTCTTTTTCCATCTTTATATGAGGGGTTTGGGTTGCCTATCTTAGAGGCAATGGCATTTAATCTTCCAATTATTGCCTCTGATAGAGCTTCAATTCCTGAAGTTGGAGGGGATGCGATAGTTTACATCAACCCTGAAGATATATCGGATATAAGTAAAAAAATACTTGAAGTTGTTCGTGGCAATGCGCAATGTGATATCGCCAGCTATGAACTTATCATGTCTAAATTTACTTGGAAAAATTGCGCACAAAATACAATAAACGTTATTAAAAATCTTATTGGGTGATACAGTGAAAGTTCTTCAAGTCGGGAAATTCTATTATCCCATTATCGGTGGTGTTGAAACCGTAGCATTTGATATTACAGAGATGCTTAATCGTAATGGGGTTACGTGCGATGTTTTGTGTACTGATATAGGTAGAAAAAGCAGCGTAGAGTCATTCAATGGCTACAATATCTATCGTGCTGCTTCGTTCGCGAATATTTTTTCAACTTCAATATCATTAGAGTATATTTTTATACTTAGGAATATAATAGAGAAATATGATATAATACATATTCATTTACCCAATCCACTAGCTAATATTGCATTATTAGCATCGAAGTTGGAAGGGAAAAAAGTTGTCCTGCATTGGCATAGTGATATTATTAAACAAAAAAAATTATTAAAGCTTTATAGGCCTCTGCAAACTTGGCTTCTTAAGCGTGCTGATGCCATAATCGGCACGTCTGAAAAATATATTAGCGAGTCAGAAGAAATTAAGCCTTATAATGAAAAATGTATTCCTATTCCAATAGGAATAGATGATTCACGATTGCAATCTGATCCAGATATTGTGAAAAATATTAAAGAAAAGTATAAAAATAAAAAAATAATCCTCTCTCTTGGGCGACATGTTTATTACAAAGGGTTTGAGTACCTAATTTCAGCGGCAAGTCTATTGGATGAAAGCTTTGTCGTGTTAATTGGCGGAGACGGACCTTTGCGGTCGGAGTTGCAAAAGCAAATAAATGCAGAGGGTTTGGAAAGTAAGGTTTATTTAGTTGGTAAAATACCTAATCATGAATTAGGTAGTTATTTCGAAGCTTGCGACATATTTTGTTTGCCATCGATACTTAAATCTGAAGCGTTTGGTGTTGTTCAAATTGAAGCTATGAGCTTCGGAAAGCCTATTGTAGCAACTAACATTAAAGGCTCAGGTACTAGTTGGGTTAATCAACATGGAGTTAGTGGTTTGAATGTTGAAATACGCGATCCAATAGAACTTTCCCAAGCAATATGCGCTATTACAAAAAATGAAGAAGTTTATTCGAAGTATAGTTTAGCATCAAAAGCAAGATTTAATAACATATTCAAACGAGAAGTTATGTTTGAAAAAATAAAGGAACTATATGATTCCCTATCTAGATGAGCTTTTTTAAATAGCGCAATATAAACTCCTAACACTTGTTTTATGCTGACTTATTGGAAAGTATTATGATACAACCTATAATAATGGCAGGAGGTACTGGTAGTCGCCTTTGGCCTCTTTCTAGAACGCTCCATCCCAAACAATTTTTATCGTTAATTAGCACTAACACGATGCTGCAAGACACCGTTTCAAGGTTAGACGGTGTTGCTCATGATGATCCTATAATTATATGCAACGAAGATCATCGATTTATTGTTGCCGAGCAGCTTAGGGCGAAGAATTATAGGCACAATGGGATTATATTGGAGCCTGTGGGAAGGAATACTGCTCCGGCTGTAGCTTTAGGTGCATTACATGCCATTGCCTCTGGTAATGACCCAATTTTATTTATTCTAGCTGCCGACCATTCTATAACTGATATTGATGCATTTAACCTCTCTGTTAATCAAGCTATTAATGAAGCCTCTGAAGGTAATCTAGTTACTTTTGGGATTTCTCCAACTTCGCCAGAAACAGGATATGGATATATCAAAAAAGGTAAGCCTGTATCTGATTATTCCTTTGCTGTCGACAAATTTGTAGAAAAACCAAATCTGGCTATTGCTCAAAACTATATTGATTCAGGCGATTATTTTTGGAATAGCGGGTTGTTTATGTTCAAGGCATCAGTCTTTTTGAGAGAACTAGGTAAGTTTAGACCAGACATTCTGTTAGCATGTCAGCGATCGTTTGATAATAGTAAAGAAGATCTCGACTTTATCCGCTTGGATGAATCTGAATTCAGAGAGTGCAGCGATGAGTCGGTTGATTACGCAGTGATGGAGCATACAGAAAACGCGGTAGTTGTGCCATTAAATGCCAATTGGAATGACGTTGGATCTTGGTCTGCTTTGTGGGATATAAGCGATAAGGATTTAAATGGAAATAGTTCTCGTGGCGATAATTTATTGTTCGAAACATCTAATAGCTATGTGCACTCACAGAGCCGTCTTGTAGCTGCTATTGGCCTAGATAACACGATTATTGTTGAAACAAAAGATGCTGTTCTAGTTGCTAATAAGAACTCTGTGCAAGAAGTTAAATCTGTAGTGAACGAATTAAAGCGCCTTAATCGACACGAATATATACAGCATAAAGAAGTTTATCGACCATGGGGGATGCATGAAGAGATAGCCAATGGAAGTCGTTATCATGTCAAATATGTAATTGTACAACCCGGGAAAAAAATAGATACTCAGGTCCATTATCATAGAGCCGAACATTGGATTATCGTATCGGGCACTGCTAAAATTACTAATGGTGATAAGACATTCTTAGTTACTGAAAATGAATCTACGTATATTCCCGTTGGGGCATTACACTCATTAGAAAATCCAGGGAAAATTCCACTTGAATTAATTGAAATTCAATCAGGCACATATTTGAATGAAGACGATATCGTCCGATTTGTAAGTAATGGCATGAGTAAGGAACAGATATGATTGTCCAAAAACTAGTTTCTAGAGATGTGATTAATAATAGTAGTATCTCTTTTGGCACTAGCGGTGCCCGCGGCTTAGTGGTGGATTTTACACCTCAAGTATGCGCGGCCTTTACTCATGCTTTTGTCGCTGTGCTACGCGATGAATTTGCTGTAACTCAGTTGGCTCTTGCAATTGATAATCGCCCAAGCAGCTATGCCATAGCGCAAGCTTGCGCTGCTGCCTTACAACAAGTTGGCATTGAGGCGATCTATTATGGAGTAATTCCCACGCCGGCGCTGGCCTATCAAGCTATGCAGGATAATATGCCGTGCATTATGGTTACTGGGAGTCATATTCCTTTTGATCGAAATGGCCTAAAATTCTATCGGCCAGATGGAGAAATTACTAAGACCGATGAGTTAGCCATTCTTGCAATAGAGGCTAAACTCCATGAATTGCCACCTCTTCCACAATTAATTGTCAGTACTCGCGCAGGTGAAACGTATTGTTCGCGCTACCGTTCTTTATTCACCCCTGATCTATTAGCAGAGAAGCGTGTGGGCGTCTATGAACATTCCAGCGCTGGCCGTGATCTATATAAACCCTTATTTGAACAGTTGGGAGCAACAGTTATTTCGCTTGATCGCAGTGATGAATTTGTCCCAATTGATACAGAAGCCGTTTCTCGCGCGGATATTGAGAAAGCGAAGCTGTGGTCTTCTTTGTATAGCTTGGATTTTATTTTTTCAACTGACGGTGATGGTGACCGCCCCTTGGTTGCGGATGAAAAAGGAAACTGGCTGCGTGGTGATATATTAGGGTTACTTTGTGCTGATGCATTGAGTATTGAGGCGCTTGCGGTTCCTGTTAGCTGTAATACGGCGATTGAGCTTAGTCATAAGTTTACGTGCGTTGAAAGAACTAAAATTGGTTCCCCTTATGTTATTGAAAAGTGCTCAATGTTATTAGATAAGTACAAATCAGTGGCTGGTTTTGAAGCCAATGGCGGTTTTTTACTAGGTAGCTCTACTGAGATCAATGGAAAACCATTGGCTGCCTTGCCAACTCGCGATGCTCTTCTTCCGGCACTAATGCTTCTTGCTTTAGCTAAAAAAAGTAGCATATCGTCTCTGGTTAATGAACTGCCGAAACGCTATACAGACTCTGACCGAATTCAAAATTTCCCAATACAGCGTAGTAAGTCAATTATTGAGCTTGGCATAAAATCACCACAGTTACTTATTGAGAAAATAGGTTTTAATGACTGTAAAGTCAGCTGTGTAGATAATACTGATGGACTGCGAGTTACATTCGAGAATGGTAATATAATTCATTTACGGCCATCAGGTAATGCCCCGGAATTGCGTTGTTATGCAGAATCTGATTCGGCTGAAGTATCAAAAAAATATGTCTCTGTATGCCTTAAGAATGTGCAATCTATCTAGAAAGAGATTTTTATTTTTATCAGAAGGCGATTTGCATGAATACTAACCTAAAAGCCGTCATCCCCGTCGCTGGCCTTGGCATGAAAATGCTGCCGGCTACCAAAGCTATTCCTAAAGAGCTTCTACCAATCGTTGATATTCCGCTTATTCAGAAGATCGTGAATGAATGCGTAGCTGCGGGTATCAAAGAAATTATTTTGGTAACTAACTCATCTAAAAATGCTATTGAAAACCACTTCGATACTTCTTACGAGCTTGAAGCTTTGCTTGAGGCTCGTGTGAAACGTCAGTTATTGGCTGAAGTACAGTCGATCTGTCCAAAGGGCGTCACTATCAACAGCGTGCGTCAGCACAAACAACTTGGCTTGGGTCATGCTATTCTTTGTGCCAAACCATTAGTAGGTAATAATCCGTTTGTGGTGGTGTTGCCTGATATCCTTTTGGACGACTCTACCTATGATGCTTCGAGAGAGAATTTAGCATCGATGGTACAACGTTTCAGTGAAACTGGCCGCAGCCAGGTACTTGTACAATCTACGCCTATCGAAGAGCTGTCAGAGTACTCGGTGATTAATTGCGACAACGAAGTCCTTGAGCCAGGGCAATCTGCGCGTATGACGTCTATCGTAGAAAAACCTGAAAATGCGGAGATGTATAATTCCGATTTATCAGCGGTGGGTCGCTATGTTCTTTCTGGCGCTATTTGGCCTATTCTTGAAACCACTGGTTATGGCGCTTGGGAACGTATTCAGCTTTCGGATGCCATTGCAACGATGTTGCAGCATCTGCCTGTTGAAGCCTATCGATTAGTCGGCAAGGCATACAACTGTGGTGAAAAGATTGGTTATGCTGAGGCTTTTGTCGCTTATGGCCTGAATCATCCATCACAGGGGACTGCATTCAAAAATTGGTTAAAACAACTGCAGAAATCAATCTAGGTATCAATTAAGAATGAAATGATTTGTTAAAAGACTCTTTAGATTTAGAGTTCGTTAGATATATTGTTGATTTTTTAATATATTATTCGATACCTTAACAATTCATTTTTTCAGGGAAATTTTCATGAAAATTGCAATTAGTGGTACGGGTTATGTTGGGTTATCTAATGGTCTCTTGATCGCTCAAAATCATGAAGTTGTCGCGTTAGATATTATTGAATCAAAGGTAGAGTTATTAAATCAAAAAAAATCACCTATCGTTGATAAAGAAATTGAGAGTTATTTAGCCCACAAACCTCTCAACTTCCGTGCAACCATCGATAAAGAAGATGCATATTTAGGCGCTGATTTTGTCATCATTGCAACACCGACTGATTACGATCCAAAAACCAACTATTTCAACACAACGTCGGTTGAGTCAGTCATTAAAGATGTATTGGCGATAAATCCTGATGCGGTGATGGTGATTAAGTCAACGGTACCTGTTGGTTACACTCAGAAGATTCGTGAAGAGTTTGGCATTGATAACATATTCTTCTCACCTGAGTTTTTACGTGAAGGGCGCGCGCTTTACGACAATCTTTATCCATCGAGAATTGTGATTGGTGAACGCTCAGAGCGGGCAGAGAAATTTGCCGCACTGCTAGTTGAAGGTGCAATCAAAGAAGATATTCACGTTCTTTTCACTGATTCAACTGAGGCGGAGGCCATTAAGTTATTTGCCAATACCTATCTGGCGATGCGCGTAGCTTACTTTAATGAGCTTGATAGCTATGCTGAAGCGCTTGGTTTGAACACGCGCCAGATTATTGACGGGGTTTGTTTAGATCCGCGTATTGGCAACCACTACAATAATCCATCGTTTGGTTATGGTGGTTATTGCTTGCCGAAAGATACCAAGCAGCTACTCGCTAACTATTCATCGGTACCGAATAATCTCATCGGCGCTATCGTTGATGCAAACCGCACGCGTAAAGACTTTATTGCCGAATCGATTTTGTCGCATCAGCCGAAAACGGTAGGCATCTACCGTCTAATCATGAAGAGCGGTTCAGACAACTTTCGAGCTTCGTCGATTCAAGGGATCATGAAACGCATTAAAGCGAAAGGCGTTGAGGTAGTGATCTATGAGCCGGTGATGGAAGAAGATAGCTTCTTTAATTCGCCAGTGATGCGCGATCTGGACGCATTTAAATCACGTTCTGACATTATTATCTCTAACCGCAT
>Ga0308165_1003438_pt1 | contig 16994 bp, 12 predicted proteins | sample PhyWR2_FD_201032 | JGI IMG/M metagenome (GOLD analysis project Ga0308165, IMG submission 201032) | Phyllosphere microbial communities from UC Gill Tract Community Farm, Albany, California, United States - DLSLW.R2 | ecosystem: Host-associated > Plants > Phyllosphere > Unclassified | place: USA...
ACGTCAACATCCTCTCGGCGACGGTCTCGACGTCGAGCGACAGGGTCGCGCTGTCGAAGTTCGTCTTCGAGATGGCCGAGCCCGGGCACCTCGCCTCGGTCCTCACGGCTGTGCGCAAGATCGACGGTGTGTTCGACGTCTATCGCATCACCGGCTCCAAGGCTGCCGAGAACGTGGTGCACGCCTGACCTGAGTCTCCGACCAGCGGCTCCCGGTCGACCGGCTCTCTGGTGATCGGGGGACCGCTGTCCGGCTAGACGTCAGCCGTGCCGAGTGCGACCAGGGTTGCTGCCTCGATCCTGCGGACCGCCTGCAGCGACCCGCGCCAGCCGGTGACGCGCCTGAGCTCTGCCATCCCTGCAGGCAGGTCTGCCCCGCTCGTCCGCAGCCTGACGAGATCTCGGGCCGCCTCGGCACCTGTCGACCAGGTGGCGACGTCCATCGCGGTGCGCACCGGACTGGTGACTGGGAGGTCTCCGACCAGCACCACGTCCCAGGGACGCAGCGACGTCTGGACGGGCTCGAGACCAGGCATCGACCGAGGCCGTGAGGTACCCGGCCTGTAGACGACCCCGACCCGTCGCGGCGGGGTCGGAGGAGGTCCACCGGCGTGGATCCACACAGCCCAGGCCCGGGCGACCACCACACCTGCTGGCACGGCGCCCACCAGCGTCTGAGCACGGTCGGCAGGGGTCGGCGTGACCCCCGCGAGCAGCGCGAAGCCTGGGCGGAGCTCGACCAGGGCGCCGTCGCGGCAGAGCACCTGCCAGGTGATCTGTGAGCAACCCAGCGAGGCGGGGGAGAGCATGCGCCCCACCTCGGGCGGGCGACGGAGCAGCTCGCTGAGGGTGGGGGGCACGGGCTCACCCTGCCCGTCACGGCCAGCAGACGCCAGAGGCGGTGCCCGTCCTGTGGACGAGCACCGCCTCCGGTGCTGAGCTGTCTCGCTCTGGGGCTCCGGGTGTCAGCCCTGAGCGTCTTCGGCAGCCTTGACGACCTGCTCGAGCCAGGACCGGCGTGCCTCGAGGGCCGCCTCGGCGTCCTTGATCTTGCGAGCGTCACCCTTGGCCTGGGCCTTGGCGAGGTCTTCCTCGAGCCCGACGATCGCGGCCTCGAGCTGCGCGGCCGCGCCCTCGGCGCGCGCACGCGTCTCGGGGTTGGTCCGCGTCCACTTGGCCTGCTCCGCGTCGCGGACCGCAGTCTCGACGGCGCGCATGCGGCCCTCGACACGCTGCACGTCGCCACGCGGCACCTTGCCTGCGGCTTCCCAGCGGTCCTGCAGCGTGCGCAGGGTGACCTTGGCCTGAGCCAGGTCCTTCACGGGGACGAGCGCCTCGGCCTCGGCCAGGATGGCCTCCTTGACGACGAGGTTCTCGCCGTACTCGGCGTCGATCTCCGCGTTGGAGGCGTCGCGGGCCGCGAAGAACGCGTCCTGAGCGGCGCGGAAGCGGGCCCACAGCGCGTCGTCGTCCTTGCGGTTCGCACGGCCAGCGGACTTCCACCGGGCCATGAGGTCGCGGTAGGCACCTGCCGTCGCGCCCCACTCGGTGCTGGTCGAGAGCTTCTCGGCCTCCTCGACCAGAGCAGCCTTGGTGGCCTTGGCCCCGGAGTTCTGCTTCTCGAGCTCGGCGAAGAAGTGCCGGCGCTCACGGTCGAAGGTGGTCCGGGCGTGGCTGAACCTCTTCCACAGGGCCTCTTCGCTCGGGCGGTCCAGACGCGGTCCGTTGCGCTGGGCGTCCTTCCACGTGTCGAGGAGCGAGCGGAGCTCTTCGCCTGCGGGCTTCCACTGGATGCGCGAGGGGTCGGTCGAGGCGAGCTTCTCGGCAGCCTCGACGATCGCGGTGCGGGCGGCGAGGGCCACAGCCTTGGCGGCCGAGCGCTCCTGCTCGAGCTCGGCGCGGCGACCGGCCGCGACCGTGCGGAGCGCCTCGACGCGGGCGCGGAGCCCGTCGAGGTCGCCGACAGCAGCGGGCTCGGCTACCTCGGCGCCGAGCTTGGCCAGCGTCGAGTCGATCTCCTTGGTGGTGAGGTCCGCGGTGCCGAGGCGAGCCTCGAAGAGCGCGACCTTCGCCTGGAGGTCGAGGAACCGTCGCACGTACAGGCCGATGGCCTCCTCGGTGGAGACACCGGGGAACTGGCCCACGGTGCGCTCTCCGGCGGCCTCGGTCACGTAGACCGTGCCGTCCTCCTCCACACGACCGAAGGCGAGGGCGGCCTGGGTCTGGGCGCTCTCGTCAGGGGCCGGTGCGGAGGGCTGCTCCGTGGCGGCGCTCGGCGTCGCGACGGCCTGCGGACGCGCCGCGGGACGTGGGACCGGGCGCGGGACGGGACGAGGAGTCGGGCGGGACGAGGCAGCGGGTGCCTCGGGAGCCGCTGCCGGCTCTGCGGTGGCGGTCGCTGCCTCGGGTGCCTCGGGCGCCTCAGGTGCGGCGCTGTCTGCGGTGGTCGCGTCCTCCGCGGGTGCGTCCCCCTCAGGCGCGGACGGCTCGGCTGCGGCCGGCTCTGCGGCCGAGGGCTCTGCGGCCGGCGCGTCGTCCGCCGGTGCGTCCTCGACCTTCTCGGCGACGACTGCTGCCTCGGCAGGAGCCTCGTCAGCCTGGGGCTGCTGCGTGGTCGACGCTCCCTGAGCGTCGTCTGCTGTCGCTGCAGCGTCCGGGACGGCATCCGTCGTGCTGTCGGTGCTCTCGCTCATTGGGGCTCAACTCCTTGGATGATGGCTCCTGCGCGCAAGACGAGCTCCCGCGGGGCCAGCGACTGCCTGGGGTGCCCCAGGCCGATGTGTGCGATCCGTCCGTGAGCGCGCGCAGGCCGCGCCCGCACCACGGACTGCCCACAGTCTAGGGAAGTATGCGCCGATGTGCTGACGTATTTCACAGTCGTCGCGCGCCTGAGGGCTCGCGAGGGTCGCCCAGGGTGCGGCGGGGGCCGGTCACCGTGCTCGGAGGGGACCGGGAGTTCTGGAAGAATGTCGTCTCATGGCACGCCCCACACCCCTCTCCGGCTTCCCCGAATGGCTCCCCGCGGCTCGCATCGTCGAGCAGCACGTCCTGGACTCGGTGCGTCGCACCTTCGAGCTCCACGGCTTCGTCGGCATCGAGACCCGCGCCGTCGAGCCCCTCGACCAGCTCTTGCGCAAGGGTGAGACCTCCAAGGAGGTCTACGTGCTCAAGCGTCTGCAGGCGACGGAGGACGAGCAGGCCGAGGCGAACCTCTCGGCGGCCGACAAGCAGGGGCTCGGTCTGCACTTCGACCTCACCGTGCCCTTCGCGCGGTACGTGCTCGAGAACGCCGGCCACCTCGCCTTCCCGTTCAAGCGCTACCAGATCCAGAAGGTGTGGCGCGGCGAGCGCCCCCAGGACGGCCGGTTCCGCGAGTTCGTGCAGGCCGACATCGACGTCGTCGGAGCCGGTGCGCTGCCCTACCACTTCGAGGTCGAGGTCCCCCTCGTCATGGCCGAGGCGCTCGGGGCGCTGCGCGCCGTGGGCGTGCCGCCGGTCCGCATCCTCGTCAACAACCGCAAGGTCGCCGAGGGCTTCTACCGCGGGCTCGGGCTCGAGGCTGTCGACGGTGTCCTGCAGATCATCGACAAGCTCGACAAGATCGGACCGCAGAAGGTCGCGGCGGCTCTCGTCACCGACCTCGGGGCGAGCGACGAGCAGGCTCAGGCGTGCCTCGAGCTCGCGTCGATCTCGGGTGAGGACCTCACAGTCGTCGACCGCGTGCGAGCGCTGGCCCAGACGCACGGCGTCGAGTCCGAGCTCCTCGACGAGGGCCTCGTCGAGCTCGGTGCGCTCATCGAGGCGGCTGCTGTGCGCGCCCCGGGTGTGGTCGTCGCCGACCTCAAGATCGCCCGCGGCCTCGACTACTACACAGGGTCGGTCTACGAGACCGTCCTGGTCGGCCACGAAGAGCTCGGCTCGATCTGCTCGGGCGGACGCTACGACACCCTCGCCTCCGACGGGGCGAACACCTATCCGGGGGTCGGTCTGTCGATCGGCATCTCCAGGCTCGTCTCGCGGCTGCTGGGCGCAGGCCTCGTCCAGGCGTCACGGTCGGTGCCGAGCGCCGTCGTGGTCGCCGTGACCTCCGACGAGACCCGCCCAGCCTCCGAGGCCGTCGCGACAGCGCTGCGCGGGCGCGGCATCCCCGTCGAGGTCGCCCCCGCTGCGGCGAAGTTCGGCAAGCAGATCAAGTACGCGGACCGCCGCGGGGTGCCCTTCGTCTGGTTCCCGGCCGGGCTCGGGCACGACGGCGAGCCTGTCCCGCACCAGGTCAAGGACATCCGCTCGGGGGAGCAGGTCGAGGCCGACCCCGCGACGTGGGAGCCCTCGGCCGAGGACTGGTGGCCGCGGGTCCTGCCCGTCGGCTAGCACTAGACTCGACCCCGACCGTCCGGTCCGACCGGACGGGAACCCTACGTCTGAGAGGCTTCTTCGTGCTACGCACCCACACCGCCGGATCGCTGCGCGCCGAGGACATCGGCACGACCGTCACCCTGACCGGGTGGGTCGACCGTCGTCGTGACCACGGAGGCGTCGCCTTCATCGATCTGCGTGATGCGAGCGGTGTGGCCCAGGTCGTCATCCGTGACGAGGCCGTGGCGCACCCGCTGCGCGCCGAGTTCGTCCTGCAGGTGACCGGCGAGGTCTCGCGCCGTCCCGACGGCAACGAGAACACGAACCTCGCGACGGGCCAGATCGAGGTCGTCGCGGCCGAGGTCGTCGTGCTCAACGAGTCCGCGCCGCTGCCCTTCCAGGTGTCGACCGCTCTCGACGGCACGGAGACCATCGGTGAAGAGGCCCGTCTCAAGCACCGCTACCTCGACCTGCGCCGCCCGGCGCCCGCCCGTGCCCTGCGTCTGCGCGCCAAGGCCAACGCTGCCGCGCGCCGCGTGCTCGACGCGCAGGAGTTCGTCGAGATCGAGACGCCGACCCTCACCCGGTCGACCCCCGAGGGTGCCCGCGACTTCGTCGTGCCCGCGCGCCTGGCCCCCGGGTCCTGGTACGCGCTGCCGCAGTCCCCGCAGCTGTTCAAGCAGCTGCTCATGGTCGCCGGCATGGAGCGCTACTACCAGATCGCCCGCTGCTACCGCGACGAGGACTTCCGTGCGGACCGTCAGCCGGAGTTCACCCAGCTCGACGTCGAGATGAGCTTTGTCGAGCAGGACGACGTCATCGCCCTCGGCGAGCAGCTGGTCGTCGCCCTCTGGGACCTCATCGGGGTCACGATCCCGACGCCGATCCCGCGGATGACCTTCAAGGACGCGATGGAGCGCTACGGCTCCGACAAGCCGGACCTGCGCTTCGGACTCGAGCTCGTCGAGCTGACCGAGTACTTCAGCGAGACCCCCTTCCGCGTGTTCCAGGCGCCGTACGTGGGTGCCGTCGTGTTCCCCGGCGGTGCCTCGACGCCGCGCCGTGGCTTCGACGCCTGGCAGGAGTGGGCCAAGCAGCGCGGCGCCAAGGGCCTCGCGTACGTCACCTTCACCGAGGACGGCGAGCTCGGTGGCCCCGTCGCCAAGAACCTCTCGGACTCCGAGCGCGAGGGCCTCGCGGCTGCGACGGGCGCCAAGCCCGGTGACGCCGTGTTCTTTGCTGCTGGCAAGCCGACCGACGCGCGTGCCCTCCTCGGTGCGGCTCGTCTGGAGATCGGCAAGAAGGCCGAGCTCATCGACGAGAGCGCCTGGGCCTTCGTCTGGGTCGTCGACGCCCCGCTGTTCAAGCCCACGGGTGAGGACGACGACGTCGCTGTCGGCGAGGGCGCGTGGACCGCGGTCCACCACGCCTTCACGTCGCCCACCCCGGAGTGGATCGACACCTTCGAGGAGAACCCGGGCGAGGCTCTCGCCTACGCCTACGACATCGTCTGCAACGGCAACGAGATCGGTGGTGGGTCGATCCGTATCCACCGCCGCGACGTCCAGGAGCGCGTCTTCGCGGTCATGGGGATCGGCGAGGAGGAGGCGCAGGAGAAGTTCGGCTTCCTGCTCGACGCCTTCGCCTTCGGTGCACCGCCCCACGGCGGCATCGCCTTCGGCTGGGACCGCATCCTCGCGCTGCTCACGGGCTCGGAGTCGATCCGCGACGTCATCGCCTTCCCGAAGTCCGGTGGCGGCTTCGACCCGCTCACCCAGGCTCCTGCGCCGATCACGGCCCAGCAGCGCAAGGAAGCAGGTGTCGACAGCGTCCCGAAGGCCCCTGTCGAGTGAGGACCGTCGGCTCGCTGCCGACCCCGTGGGACGCGGACCCCTACCTGGTGGGGGAACGCGCTGACGACGAGCTCCACGCGCACGCCTGCGACGACGAGGCGTGCGTGCTGGTCCTCGACGGCCACCCGGGTCGGTCGCTCGTCGGCATCGGACGCCCGGAGGCCGTCGCCCGGCTGCTCACGCAGTCGGCGGCGGCCTTCGCCGCGCTCACGCCGCAGACGCTCACCCTCGCCCGGGGGTCGTGGGAGCTTGTCGACGGCGACGTCCGCGACCAGCTCGCCGGGCCGTCGACGACGACGTCGGAGTGGGACTGGATGTCGACCCGCGCACCGCTGGTCCTGCCCGATGCACCGCTGGTCCTGCCCGACGGGCCGGTCGTCCTGCCCGACGGGGCCGGGGCGTCGCGCGAGGTGACGGTCGAGAGGTTCGCCCCGGGGCCGGAGACCGACGCGCTCGTGACCGACTGCCTCGACAGGGCGCACCCGATCGCGTCGACGCTGCCCGGCGACCCCAGACTCACCGGCTGGTGGGGTGTGCGCGAGAGCGAGGACGGGGCTCTCGTCGCGACCGTCGGTGCTCTCGACATCTTCCCCGGCGCGCCCCCGCACCTCGTCTCGCTCGGTGTCGACCCTGCGCACCGCGGCCGAGGGCTGGCCGGTCTCGTGCTCGCAGCAGCCGTCGACGACGGTCTGCGGCGGACGCCTCGTGTCGGCGGTCCGATGGTCCACCTCGGGCTCTACGCGACGAACGACCGCGCCCGACGTGTGTACCAGCGGCTCGGGTTCAGCCTCGACCACCAGTTCATGTCGGTGCGGCGCGCTCCAGGCTGAGCCGGCCTGGCGTGCGCCTCAGGACGAGCAGGTGATGCTGGTGGGGTCTCCGTGCGAGGCCCCACCAGCTCACAGGCTCCCGCTCAGTGGATGATCGCCAGCCGCTCGTGCACCCTCCGCAGCGGAGCCGGAGCCCACCAGTTCCACCGGCCCAGGAGGGTCATGGTCGCCGGGACCAGCAGCATCCGGACGAGGGTCGCGTCGATGAAGACGGCGACGGCCAGCGCGAAGCCCACCTGCTTGATGATCAGCAGGTCGCCGAGCACGAACCCTGCGAAGACCACGATGATGATCGCCGCGGCCGAGGTGATGATCCGGCCCGAGCGCTGGAGCCCCAGGCGCACCGAGGTCTCCGGGTCGACTCCCTCGTCGTAGAGCTCTTTGATCCGCGAGAGCAGGAACACCTCGTAGTCCATCGCGAGCCCGAAGGCGAAGGCCACCACGAGCGCGACGACGAAGGTCTCGATCCCGCCCGTCGACGTGAAGCCGAGCAGACCTGACAGGTGCCCCTCCTGGAACACCCAGACGAGGATCCCCATCGACGCGGAGATCGAGATCGCGTTGGTGAGCAGCGCCTTGAGGGGGATCACCACTGACCCGGTCATGAGGAACAGCAGCACGAAGGTGGCCAGGACGACGATCGCCACGGCCCACCAGACCCTGTCGCCGAGCGCCGAGACGAAGTCCACCTGCGCGGCCGCCTGGCCGGTCACCCACGTGTCGAAGGCGGGGTCGAGGTCACGGATGCTCGTGACGACGTCGACAGCCTGCTCGCCGCCGGCGTCGCCGGACTCGAGGGTCACCCCGACGACGGAGTAGTCACCCTCGGTCGTGGGTGCGCTCACGGTGTCGACGCCCTCGATCTCGGCTACGTCGGCGGCCCAGCCCGCGACGTCGGCGGCGGGCGCCTGGGCGACGACCACGATCTCGGGGGAGGTGGTCGAGGGGAACTGCTCGGCGAGCCGCGTGACGAACTGCCGCTGGTCGGAGGACGTGGGCAGCATCTCGATGCCGGAGTTGCGCATCTGCAGCCCGAGGACCGGCGAGGCGAGCCCGAGCAGCACCACGACACACCCGGCAGCCACCCAGGCAGGTCGCCGCTGGACGCGTGCCGCGAGCCTGGAGAACACGCCCTCGTCGGTGTCGACAGCGGCGGTGTGCCGCAGCACGCGGTCTGCGCCCGGGACCTTGGTGAGCAGCCCGGGCCGGACCAGACGACGACCGGCGAGCCTGAGCAGCGCCGGCACGAGGGTGAGGGCTGTCGCGACAGCCACGAGGATGATCGAGAGCCCGCCAGCACCGATGGCCCGCAGGATGTCGGGGCGGAAGACCATGAGCCCGGCGATCGAGATGGCGACGGTCAGCGCCGAGAAGGCGACGGTGCGTCCTGCTGTGGCCATCGTGCGGACCAGCGCGTCGGCGACCCGGGTGTCCTTGCGGCTGCGACGTCGTGGTGCGTCCGCGGCCTCGGTGCCCTCGAGGCCGTCGAGGCGGGTGAGCTCTTCACGGAACCGCGAGACGATCAGGAGGCCGTAGTCGATCGACAGCCCGAGCCCGAGGACCGTGACGACGTTGACGATCGAGGCGTCGACCTCCATGAGGTACGAGAGCCCGAGCAGCACACCGAGCCCTGTGCCGATCGAGGCGAGCGCACCAGCCATGGGCATGGCTGCGGCGAGGAATCCGCCGAAGACGAGGACCATGATGAGCAGCGCCACCGGGAGCGCGACGGCCTCGCCCGTCGCGAGGTCTTGCTCGACCTGGTGGGTGATCGCATCGATGACGAGCGATGTGGACCCGACAAGACCTGTCGCGGCGGGCTCGAGCCCCTGGAGTGCCGCGGTCGTCGCGTCCAGGGCGGTGACCACATCGGTGACAGTCGCCGACGCCTCGTCCTCGCTCAGCGCCGGGTCGAGCGAGACGATCACCACGAAGCCGTCGCCGTCGGCTGCGGTCAGCAGCTTCCCGGCGTCACTCGTCGGGCCGTCAGGCAGCGAGACCGGGTCGAGGACGGTCTCGACCCCGTCGATCGCGATGACGGCTGCGAGGGCGGGCTGGAGGACCTCGGACACGCCCTCGGTCGTGGGCGGCAGGCCGTCGACGATGAGGGTCACGTCTTCGCCGTCGTCGCCGATCGCCGCGAGGATCTCCTGACCCTCCGAGCTCTCCGACCCGGCGACCGTCGGGTCGCCCGTCGTGAGCCTCGAGAACAGGCTCTCGCCGTGCACCCCGAAGAGCGCGAGCGCGATGCCCAGGACCGTCAGGACGGCCCAGACGGAGATGGTGGTGCGGGGGTGGTCGCTCACGCGACGTCCTAGGTTCTCGAACACGCTGGCCAGCATCCCATCCCGGAGGGGTCGAGGGCTACGCGAGAGGCCCGCGGTGTGCGGGGTCGACCGCCGGCGTCGGTGGGAGCGCCTAGGCTGGAGCCATGGACCTGTTCGACTCGACGACGCAGGACGTGAGCGGTGTCCCGAGGGTCGGTTCCGGGTCTCCGCTCGCCGTCCGCATGCGCCCGGCCTCCCTCGCCGAGGTCGCCGGGCAGAAGCACCTGCTCGTCCAGGGGTCGCCGCTGCGCAGGCTCGTCGAGCCCGCCGACGACTCCTCCCGGCGTGCCGCACCGGGCTCGGTGATCCTCTGGGGTCCGCCGGGCACCGGCAAGACGACGCTCGCGTACCTCATCGCGACCAGCTCTGGGCGGCGCTTCGTCGAGCTCTCCGCGGTGACGGCAGGTGTCAAGGACGTCCGCTCCGTGATCGAGGACGCCCGGCGGCGGCTCGCGACAGGGGGCTCGGAGACCGTCCTGTTCATCGACGAGGTGCACAGGTTCTCCAAGTCTCAGCAGGACGCGCTGCTGCCGAGCGTCGAGAACCGCTGGGTCACGCTCGTGGCGGCCACGACCGAGAACCCGAGCTTCTCGGTCAACTCTCCGCTGCTCTCCCGCTCCCTGCTGCTGACCCTCCAGCCGTTGACGACCGACGACGTGCGGGTGCTCGTGCGGCGCGCTGTGGCCGACGAGCGGGGGCTCGGCGGGACCGTCACCCTCGACGACGACGCCGAGGACCACCTGCTGCGGCTCGCCGGAGGAGACGCCCGCAAGGCGCTGACGATCCTCGAGGCGGCCGCCGGGGCGGCGCTCTCCGACCACGACAGGTCTGGTGAGCCCGTCGCTGGTGCCGACGACCCGCCTGTGGTCGTCGACCTCGCGACGATGGAACGCGCGATCGACGTGGCCGCTGTCCGCTACGACCGGGACGGCGACCAGCACTACGACGTCATCAGCGCCTTCATCAAGTCCATGCGCGGTTCCGACGTCGACGCCTCGCTGCACTACCTCGCCCGGATGATCGCTGCGGGGGAGGATCCCCGGTTCATCGCTCGGCGCATCGTCATCGCCGCGGCCGAAGAGGTCGGCATGGCGGACCCGAGCGCGCTGCAGACCGCGACGGCCGCGGCGAACGCTGTCGCGCTCATCGGCATGCCCGAGGCGCGGATCATCCTCGCCGAGGCTGTCGTGCACATCGCGTCGGCCCCGAAGTCCAACGCCGCCTACATGGCGATCGACGCGGCCCTCGCCGACGTCAGGGCCGGCAAGGTCGGTACGGTCCCGCCGCACCTGCGGGACGCCCACTACTCGGGGGCCAAGGCTCTCGGGCACGGGCAGAGCTACAGGTACGCCCACGACGCCCCGCACGCCGTCGCGACGCAGCAGTACCTCCCGGACGACCTGGTGGGCACGACGTACTACAGGCCGAGCGACCGTGGCTTCGAGCGGTCGGTGTCCGAGCGCATGGAGCGGGTCAAGAAGATCTTGCGCGGCGAACCAGGCTGAGCGGGTCGTCTCGTCCCTCCGACCTCTCCGACCACTCCGGCCGGAGCTGCCCGTCCCCGGTGCTAGACTTCTCAGGTTGCCCTCTGGGGCGACCGCCTGGGACCTCGGCCCGGTGAGACCCGCTCGAGCACGATCGTGGGTCTCCGTCGGCTGGTCCCGCACGCTGCTGCACCGCAGCGGCGTGTGATCGACATCCACGACAGGAACGGAAGAACTCTCTATGTCTTCAGTGACCCGTTCGCGCCGCCAGGTCCGCCTGAGCCGCGCGCTGGGCATCGCGCTCACCCCGAAGGCCGTCAAGCACTTCGAGAAGCGTCCCTACCCGCCCGGCGAGCACGGCCGTGCCCGCCGCCGCACCGAGTCGGACTACGCGGTCCGTCTCCGTGAGAAGCAGCGTCTGCGCGCCCAGTACGGCCTCCGCGAGAAGCAGATGGCCCGTGCGTTCGAGGACGCTCGCAAGGCTCCGGGTCTGACCGGTGAGGCTCTCGTCGAGATCCTCGAGACCCGCCTCGACGCCCTCGTGCTCCGTGCCGGCTTCGCCCGCACGACGCTCCAGGCCCGCCAGGCCGTGGTCCACCGCCACATCCTCGTCGACGGCAAGATCGTCGACCGCCCCTCGTTCAAGGTGAAGCCGGGCCAGACGGTCCAGGTCAAGCCGAAGAGCCAGGCCATGACGCCGTTCCAGGTCGCCGCTGCCGGTGCCCACCGCGACGTCCTCCCGGCCGTCCCGCCGTACCTCACGGTCTCCCTCGAGAAGCTCTCCTTCGTGCTCTCGCGTGCGCCGAAGCGTGTCGAGGTCCCCGTGACCTGCGAGGTCCAGCTGGTCGTCGAGCACTACTCGCGCTGACCCGCACCTGCTCCATCCACGACGCCCCGTCCGCAGACTCTGCGGGCGGGGCGTCGTGCATCCAGGCGCAGGTGGGGGAGCTGCGCCGACCCGCGTGCCCGCTCCTGGTCTGCCCTGGTGCCGCCGGGGCAGCGCGGCGCCGGGCGGCCTGCCTCGCGCACAGGTGCTCGCATGGATCGGACCGCCGTGGGCGGGTAAGGTCGCACCAGCCAACAGGCGGGTGGGGGCAGGGCCCCTGGTCGTCTTCGTCCCGGGTCCGGAGCGGCCCGGAGAACAGTGCAGGAGTACTCAGTGATCGGTGACATCGCAGGACTCATCGCGGCCGTCGCGTTCGTCGCTCTCGTCGGGCTGCTCGCCGTCCCGCTCGTCAAGCTCGGCAAGGTCTTCGACACCACGACCGAGAGCATCAAGGACCTGACCGCGCACTCGGTCCCGATCCTCGACGAGTCCGCGCAGACCGTCGCGAGCGCCAACTCCCAGCTGGTCAAGGTCGACACCATCACGACGTCGGCGGCTGAGGTCAGCCAGAACGTCTCAGCGCTCACGGGCCTGTACGCGGCAGCCTTCGGCGCTCCTGTCGTCAAGGTCGCCGCCTTCTCCTACGGGGTGCGCAAGGCCTTCGGCCAGGCTGCCTCGAAGGTCCGCGGCACCGGGAAGGACAGCTGATGTCGCGGCTGTTCTGGCTCGGGACCGGGGTCGCGCTCACCGTGGTCGTGGTCGTCAAGGGCCGACAGGTGGTCCGCCGCTACGCACCGGCGACCCTGGTCGACCAGGCGACCGCGACAGCCCAGGCGACGGGCGTCAGGCTCTCCGAGGCGGCCTCGGCGTTCCTCGACGACTTCCGCGCTGCGCGCGACGAGCGAGCCGAGCAGCTGAGCGACTCGCTGCTGGCCCGTACGCAGGGCTCGGTAGACGACCTCCGCGCCCGTCGCGACGCCTCACGTCCTGCTCCCGGGCACCGTGCCCCGGGCCGGCACCGCGACCTGGACGACCCCGAGGACGACGAGCTCGGCTACTCGTTCTGACGCTCTGAGGCGGCACGCGGAGCTCTTCGCGCAGCTGCCGTCCTCAGAGGCACCGACGGCACCGCTGTCCCACGGTCCGCTGCACGACCCTCAGGCGCCCTCCAGCGCCCGCCCTGCTCTGCCCTCCAGCGCCCGCCCTGCTCTGCCCTCCAGCGCCCTGCCTCGTCAGAGCACGCACGGAGACTAAGATTGATCGACGCCCGTCTGCGGCACGACCTGGTCGTGCCGTCCGCCGCCCCATCGCCCAGCCAGAGGACTTCATGCGCACCGCCGAGATTCGCCAGCGTTGGCTCACCTACTTCGCCGACCGCGGGCACACCGTGGTCCCGTCGGCGTCCCTGATCTCGCCGGACCCGTCGACGCTCTTCACCATCGCCGGCATGGTGCCGTTCATCCCGTACATGACGGGGCAGCAGACGGCTCCGTGGAAGCGGGCGACGAGCGTGCAGAAGTGCGTGCGCACCCTCGACATCGAAGAGGTCGGCAAGACGACCCGGCACGGCACGTTCTTCCAGATGAACGGCAACTTCTCCTTCGGGGACTACTTCAAGGAAGAGGCCATCGCCTACGCCTGGGACTTCATCACGGGCTCGGTCGACGACGGCAAGCTCGGCTTCGCCCCCGAGCTCGTGTGGGTGACGGTCTTCCACGAGGACGACGAGGCCCGCGAGATCTGGAAGCGCGTGGCCGGGCTGCCGGACGAGCGCATCCAGTCCCGCGGCATGCGTGACAACTTCTGGTCCACGGGTGCCCGTGGACCGGCCGGGCCCTGCTCGGAGATCTACATCGACCGCGGACCCGAGTACGGCGCCGAGGGTGGCCCCGTCGTCGACGAAGACCGCTACATCGAGATCTGGAACCTCGTCTTCATGCAGTTCGAGCGTGCCGACGGCGGCACCAAGGACGACTTCCCGATCATCGGCCCGCTCGCCTCGCGCAACATCGACACCGGCATGGGCCTCGAGCGCGTCGCGTTCCTGCTCCAGGGTGTCGACAACATGTACGAGATCGACGAGGTCTTCCCGGTCATCCAGGTGGCCCAGGAGCTCTCGGGCAAGGCCTACGGGGCTGTCGAGGACGACGACGTGCGCATGCGTGTCGTCGCCGACCACATCCGTTCTGCCGTGATGCTCATCGGCGACGGCATCCGTCCTTCGAACGAGGGCCGCGGCTACGTCCTGCGGCGCCTGATCCGTCGCTCGGTGCGCGCCATGCGCCTGCTCGGCGTGGACGAGCCCGCTCTGCCCGCCCTCGTGCCGGCCAGCATCGAGGTCATGAAGGCCTCGTACCCCGAGCTCGGTGAGAACTTCGACCGCATCACGTCGATCGCCTACGCCGAGGAAGAGGCCTTCCGCCGCACCCTCACAGCGGGTACGACCATCCTCGAGAACGCTGTCGGCTCGGCGCTCTCCTCGGCCGGTGCGGGCAAGGCGGTCCTCGGCGGTGCCGAGGCCTTCCAGCTCCATGACACCTACGGCTTCCCGATCGACCTGACCCTCGAGATGGCCTCGGAGCACGGGGTCGCCGTCGACGAGACCGCGTTCAGGTCGCTCATGCAGGCGCAGCGTTCGCGTGCCCGTGCCGACGCTCTCGCGAAGCGGACTGGCGGCGCCGACAAGGCGGCCTACGAGACCCTCCAGAGCGGTCTGGGTGCTCCTGTCGAGTTCCTCGGCTACACCGACACCACGGCTCGTGCCTCGGTCGTCGGTCTGATCGTGGACGGCGTCCCCGGACCTGTCGCGACGGCCCCGGCCTCGGTCGAGGTCATCCTCGACCGCACGCCCTTCTACGCGGAGGCCGGTGGTCAGCTCGCCGACCAGGGCACCATCGTGCTCGACGGTGGTGCGACCATCGAGGTCGACGACGTCCAGGCGCCCATCAAGGGCCTGTCGGTGCACCGCGGCCGCGTGGTCGACGGCACGGTGACGATGGGGGAGTCGGGCACCGCGACGATCGACACCGCCCGTCGCAAGGCGATCAGCCGCGCGCACTCCGCGACGCACATGATCCACAAGGCGCTCCAGGAGTCGCTCGGCAAGGACGCGACCCAGGCCGGGTCGGAGAACGCCCCGAGCCGTATCCGCTTCGACTTCAGGTCGAGCCAGGCCGTGCCCCAGGGCGCGCTGGCCGAGATCGAGGAGCGGGTCAACACCCAGCTCGCCGAAGACCTCGAGGTCACCGAGCAGATCATGAACATCGACGAGGCCCGTGCGCTCGGCGCGATGGCCCTCTTCGGCGAGAAGTACGGCGACAGGGTCCGCGTGGTCTCGATCGGCGGCGACTGGTCGCGCGAGCTCTGCGCGGGCACCCACGTGAAGCGCTCCGGCCAGCTCGGTCTGGTGACCCTGCTCGGCGAGGCGTCGATCGGCTCGGGCGTCCGGCGTGTCGACGCCCTCGTCGGTGACGGTGCCTACGGCTTCCAGGCCAAGGAGCACGCTCTCGTCGGGCAGCTCACGGGCATGCTCAACGTCCGCACGGAGGAGCTCCCGGACCGTGTCGGCGGTCTCATCACGCGCCTCAAGGAGGCTGAGAAGGAGCTTGCCGCGGTCCGTCAGGGGCAGCTGCTCGCTGCTGCGGGTCAGCTCGCTGCCTCGGCCGAGGTGGTCGGCGACGCCCGCGTCGTGACCCACGACGCCGGTGAGGTGGCCTCGGCCGACGACCTGCGCGCCCTCGCCCTCGACGTCCGCGGTCGCCTCGGCGAGTCTGCGCCGACTGTCGTCGCGGTCGCCGGTGTGAGCAAGGAGCGTCCGCTGGTCGTCGTCGTGACGAACGCCACCGCACGCGAGCGTGGTCTCAAGGCTGGCGCCTTCGTCAAGGCCGCCTCGGGTGTCCTCGGTGGTGGCGGCGGCGGCAAGGACGACATGGCACAGGGTGGTGGCCAGGACGTCACCGCCGTGCCCGCTGCGCTGGCCGGTCTGCGCGACGGCGTCGCGGCGCAGCTGGCGTGAGCGAGGAGCAGGCGCTCGAGCGCGGCGCACGCCTGTGCGTCGACGTGGGGAGCGTGCGCGTCGGGGTCGCCGTGAGCGACCCCGACGGGCTCATCGCGACCCCCGTCGAGACGCTCCCGCGCGACCTCGTCACGGCGACCAAGAACCCTGCTGCTGTGCCGACAGATCTTGCGGTCCTCGCGGAGCAGGTGGTCGAGCGTGGTGTGAAGGTTGTGTACGTCGGGCTCCCACGGCACCTTTCGGGCGCCGAGGGTGCAGCGTCGGCCTCGGCACGTGCGTACGCTGTCCAGGTCGCTCGTCTCGTCGCACCGGTCCCGGTGCGACTGGTCGACGAGCGGATGAGCACGGTGTCGGCGCACCAGGCGCTGCACGCCTCTGGTCGGGCCGGCCGCAAGCACCGGGCCGTGGTCGACCAGGTGGCTGCCGTGGTGATCTTGCAGTCCGCGCTCGACTTCGAGCGCGGGTCGCAGCGTCGTCCGGGGGAGCTCGTCGAGGTCTGAGCCTGGCTGGGCTGTGACTGCTGAGAGGCGGCGGCCCCGTGCCGTGGCGCTCAGCTCGAGCCCGACGGGCGGATCGAGCCGGAGCCACGACGCGGGCGACCGCGGTGACCTCGGTGCGGCGGAGAGCAGGCACGACCAGGACCACGACAGCACGACGCAGCGACGGCACAGCGACTGTGCAGGCTGTGCGATGACGGCGCGACGACGAGCACGACACGAGAGAAGAGAGAGCGACCAGCGTGGACGAGCGGGGCACGGCGGGACCAGGCACGGCGACCGGCGACGGTGCGGTGCCCTCTCGGCGCGACGCCCAACGGGCCGAGCGTGCCGCTGCGGCCCGGCACCGTCAGCGCGTGCTCCTCTCTGTCCTGGTCGGCATCCTCGTGGTCGGCGCGGTCTTCTACGTCATGTGGACCCGAGGTGCCGACATGTTCTCCGCCGACGAGCAGCCGACGCTGGTCGCGACGACACAGGCACCTGTCGAGGACTTCCCAGGGCCTGGCGGAGAACCCGTCCAGGTGACGGTCGCTGCTGACGTCACTCCTGAGGTGCTCGGTGCCTCGCTGGTGGATGCAGGCGTCGTCAGCTCGGTCGAGGTCTTCGTCGCCGCCTACGGGGAGAACCCCGACGCGACGACCATCGCCCCGGGGACCTACAACGTCTTCCGGCAGATGCGCGCCGCCGACGCGATCACGGCGCTCCTGGACCCGGAGAACCTCGCCGACCTCACCGTCGAGGTGACGGCGGGGCTGACCGTGCCCGAGATCAAGACCGAGCTCGCCCGCATCACCGGTGTCTCCGTGG
>Ga0308165_1003439_pt1 | contig 16989 bp, 15 predicted proteins | sample PhyWR2_FD_201032 | JGI IMG/M metagenome (GOLD analysis project Ga0308165, IMG submission 201032) | Phyllosphere microbial communities from UC Gill Tract Community Farm, Albany, California, United States - DLSLW.R2 | ecosystem: Host-associated > Plants > Phyllosphere > Unclassified | place: USA...
GTCAAAACGCCTGTCCTATGCCCACGTAGAATGCATAGCTCGGATCGCCCGAGCGGCGGTTAAGCGGAAGTGCCACATCGAGACGGATCGGACCCAGCCCCGTGAGGTAACGCAGGCCAAGGCCCGTGCCTATGCGCATTTCTTCCGAAAAGTCTGGATAGGATTGTTCGCCCACATAGCCAGCATCGACAAAGCCGACGACACCGATGGAATCGGTGACGCGCGTGCGCACTTCGCCTGACGCCTCGACCAGCGAGCGGCCACCAATCGTTTCGCCTGTCGATGTTTCGACGCCAATGCTGCGATAGGAATAGCCACGGATTGAACCGCCACCACCCGCAAGGAACAGCTGGTTAGGCGGCAGATCAGCAATATCAGCACCAACAACAGAGCCGAGCTTTAAGCGGCCTGCGAGAACAACGCGGTCCGTTGAACCAAACCCGTAATAAGTACGACCTTCCGCAGTAAAGCGCGTCGCAAAATTTCCGCGCTGGAATTCATAGAAAGGCTGGATATTGCCTTCCAGATAAACACCGGATGTTGGATCGGGCTTGTTGTTGCGGCCATCATAAAGAAGATTGCCTTCAAGCCCGCCTGTCGTGAACTCACGTTTTCCGAAGAAATCATCCTCAAAGCGGCCGTGACTTGCCTTGGCGTAGAGTGCGCCAGAAAGCTCATCGCTGAAAATCTGCGTAAAGCCGGTCTTCGCATTGACCGATGTTTCGGTATAAGCATCAAGCACTTCGCGCTTGGCATCAAGCGCTGCAACAAAATCCGTATCAGGGGTGTAAACGCCCGGCTTGGAGAAGCTCGTACCAACCGTATAAGTATAATTGGCTGGATCGAACGAATTATCCTGTGACCCGCCGACACCGCTCACTTTAGCATCGAAGCGTAAGCGCTCGCCGCGACCAAACAGGTTGCGATGCATCCAGTAGCCAGTGACGCCAAAGCCATCAAGCGTTGAATATTCAGCACCAAAGCCGAAGCGGCGCGGTTTACGCTCCTGCACATTCAGCGTCATCGGCAGACTGCCATCCGGCTCAATATTGTCTGCTTCCTCGAAAGTCATCGAACGAAAAACTTCCATGCGTCCGAGACGCTTTTTGGCGTTCTCAATATCGTCGGGATCGTATTCGTGCCCCGGTTTCAAGCCGGTCATCCAGGCAACGAATTGCGGATCCATACGCGCTGTTCCAACGACGCTGACAGGCCCATAGTGAGCCTGGCGTCCGGGATCAAGCCCAATATCGGCTGAAACCGTGTTGCCATCATGATCGGCAACGATGTCCTCATTGGTGATTTTGGCTTTGGCATAGCCCTGCTGACGCCATGCCTCGACCGCCAGACGTTCGGCTCTGAGAATCGTACCGGAACGCGCAAGCTCACCGGTTGCAAAGCCAGCCTTTTCGACGGATTCCACCTTGTCCTTTTTGTCTACAGGCGGTGGCGCAATACTAGAAATCGCCGTGCGCGAGAACAAAAACTGTGGGCCGGGATCAACCGAAATATCGATCTTAGCGTTGTTGGGAATATCGGCATCGACAGGAATATCGGCTGCCTCACGCCCATCGACCTTGATGGAAATTGTGCCGCCGTAACGCCCTTCGCCATAAAGCGCTGCGAGAATACGCCGATAATCACCGCGCGCCTTAGCCAGAAGACCGGCAGAACCTGATGCAGGCGTTTGCTCATCGGAAACAAGCCCAGATGCACCATCTATGACGGATTTGAGATCAGCTTCTGTGCCATCCGCATTTTTGCGATTACCAACAGCATTAACCTCGACCGTATAGCTCTTGGGATCGATAATGTCGGGATCGGTTTTCTTGTCCTCGCCCCAGAGCCGGACACCGAAAATCTCGAACGCCATTGCGGGCGATACCGTCATGGATGAAAACTGCACCGCTAACGCGAGTGCAATAATATCTCGTCCCTGTATCGTCCTGTTACGCCAAGTCATACACGTTACTGTCCGGTTTTTGAGCCGCACATCCTATCCGAGAACAGTTCTCGGGATGCACTCTATTTCACGACCGCCTTGGTAGCGCCTCGTCCCTCCCGTAATCCCAGGACGATTCAGGGATTAACATAGAGTGGTGGGAAGGCCAAGCTTCAACCAAAGCGCTGCATGACATTTCAGGTCTGGACGAGCATTTATCCAAAAGAAGCCGAACTTACGCGGCGGCTTGCCAAGAATCGCAAAGCTCCTCCAAAGCCTAAAGTCATTTATCCCCTATTGTGAATAGATTGAGTCAATGGAGCGTTAACGGGGAGCGTTAATGGAGAGCGTTTATAGCGTAAAATGATCGCGGCCCGCCGGAGGGAGGAGTATCCGGCAGGCCGCTTCTCAGGTCATGGGTCAGGGGAGGATAATGACCTGAAATGTGATATTTTTGTTGGGTTAGCGTCCGGAATGAAACGGGCGTACATTACCGAACTCTGGCCGAACGCCAGTTCCAATCCGGTAGTGGCCATTTGACCCTGACCAACCGGGTCGCCTTGACGGACCGACACCCCATGCTGGATTCCATGCACGCTGGCCAGAATTCGATCGCGCATAAGGATCATATCTTGGACCCGGCACTGGACGCCAACCAGGATAACCGCCGTGACCCATTCGACGGCCCCAATAAGGATCGCTACCCGGACCCCACCCGCGGTTCCAACCATAACCCGGTCCCCAGCCACCGCCACCAATAATCAAAGTCGTGCTGGACGTTGAGGGATAATAGTCCGAGGGATAAGGATTGTAAGGATAGGGGGTAGAAGGATAGCCGGGACCTCGTGCATATCCTCCAAAGCTTACGAAACGTGCTGAAACCCAACCACGGTTGTTTATCTGGCACCAACCACCACCACATGGTCCTGCATCAACTCGGATACCCGCAGGCAATGCGGCAAGCCGTCCATAATTCACCCCGGGACCGCTGCGGACATTTACATTCGCCGTTACTGTTGCGGGCGCTGCAAAAGCTAGTGCCGGAACAGCTATTACCGAAGCAAAAATCAATGCGCCGAAAATCTTATTCTTAAGTATTATCTTAAATAAAAACATTGCCAATTCTCCAAATATGCAGCAGTAAAATGCAACGCGAAGAAATCAATAATGCAATTCATACATCAAAAAATGGATAAATGCAAATATTTGCCAATCTATAGTAAATATAGATGCAATAATGAGCAAAATAGCATTTTTATTAAAATTATACATAATTTTTTATTTGAAGTAACTGGAAGCTTGCATCAACAAAAAGCGCCCCGGAGGGAACCGGGGCGCCATGCGGCTTTTTAAGGGGGAGAGGGAGGAAAAAAGCCGCAGAACCGGGCCGTCAGACCTGGTTTCCACTAGAGCGCCATGCGTCCTTTCGGACCCACAAACGACCTTCCAGATTATTAGGTTGCGCATCGTGCTTTGCCAAAAGCGATCCCTATTTTGGACCGGTGCGGTAACAGAAGGCCAACCGGAGAAGGCCTTCTGAAAATTGCTTATGGCAGATTACGCGCATCGTCCGGTGTCATATACATCGGCATCATATTGGTATCGAGATGATGCATGACCCAGATAGAGCCTGCAAGCACGATCGCCAGAATGATAACCGTGAAAATGAGCGCCAGAATATTCCAGCCATTTTCCGACTTCGGATCAAGGTGCAGGAAGTAAACCAGATGCACCACGATCTGAACAGCTGCCATACCAATGACAATCGCTGCGGTTGTTGCTGGCGTAAAATAGCCATTCATCGCCAGCATAAACGGAATGATGGTGAGAATGATCGCCAGTGTCAGACCAATCAGGTAGGACTTGAGGCTGCCATGTGCGGCTTGATCGTGTGTTTCGTGTCCAGAGCTCATCACAATACACCCAACAGATAGACAAGGGTAAAGACGCCGATCCAGATGATGTCCAGGAAGTGCCAGAAGAGGCTGAGGCACATCACGCGCGTCCGGTTTGTTTCAGTCAGACCATCACGCAGAAGCTGGGCGGAGAGCACCAGAATCCAGATCAGACCGGAAGTAATATGCAGACCGTGGGTTCCGACCAGCGCAAAGAAGGCCGATAGAAACGCACTGCGGCTTGGACCTGCACCTTCAACGATCAGGTGATGGAATTCATAGATTTCCATTATCAAAAACGCTGCACCGAGCAGGAAGGTAACGCCGAGCCAAAGCAGTACGCCTGCACGATTGTTCCTGTACATGGACAACGTCGCCAGACCATAGGTCAGCGAGGATGCCAGCAGGATCATCGTTTCGGTCAGTACGAAGTTCAGGTCGAACAGTTCACGGCCGGTCGGACCGCCCGCAAACTGGTGCGCCAGAACAGCATACGTGGCAAAAAGCCCCGAGAAGAGAATGCAGTCGCTCATCAGATAGATCCAGAAGCCGACCAGTGTGGTCGACCCTGCATCATGATGATCTTCGTGAGCCGGATGCTCGTTGCCGCCCTTGAAGGGAACTTTCAGATTAACGGTAGCGCTCATGGATCAGGCCTCCTGAGCATTCAATTGCCGTGTGCGTGCGTCTTCGACGCGCTGCACTTCATCGGCCGAGACATAATAGTCCCTGTCATTGTTGAAAGAATGGGCGATAGCGACAGCGAGAACACCAACAGATGCTGCGATTGCCAACCACCAGATATGCCATATCAGAGCAAAACCAAGCGGGATGGTCAGCATACCGATGATGAAGCCCGTGCCGGTGTTTCTCGGCATGTGAATGCGGGCGAACTTCTCAGTACGACGAACATAGCCGTTCTGCTTCATATCCCACCAACTGTCGTGATCACGAACATGTGGTATTTCAGCGAAGTTGTAGAATGGTGGCGGTGAAGATGTCGACCATTCCAGCGTACGGCCATTGCCCCATGAATCGCCATTGGTGTCACGCAGCTTTTCACGATCGCGGATGGAAATCATGATCTGGAGAACCTGGAAGACAATACCGCACAGAACAATCGCAACACCGATGGCAGCAACAATCAGATAGATGTGCCAGGCTGGATTTTCCGTGTGGTTCAGACGACGTGTCATACCCATCAGGCCGAGCACGTAGAGCGGCATGAATGCGAGAATGAAGCCAACGAGCCAGCACCAGAATGCTTTACGGCCAAGGCCTTCATGCAGCTTGAAACCGAAGGCCTTTGGCCACCAGAAACTAAGACCAGCAAAACAACCAAACAGCACGCCAGAGATGATCACGTTATGAAAGTGCGCGACCAGGAATACAGAGTTATGCAGCACGAAATCTGCAGGTGGAACAGCAAGCAGAACGCCCGTCATACCACCGACAACGAAGGTACACATGAAGCCGATCGTCCAGTACATCGGGGTGGTGAACTGGATGCGGCCCTTATACATGGTGAACAGCCAGTTGAAGACTTTTGCACCGGTCGGGATCGAGATGATCATGGTTGCAACACCGAAGAAGGCATTGACGCTTGCGCCGCCGCCCATAGTGAAGAAGTGGTGCACCCAGACGAGGAACGAGAGAACTGTAATCGCAACGGTTGCGTAAACCATCGACGTGTAGCCGAAGAGGCGCTTGCCGGTGAAGGTCGAAACAACTTCCGAAAACACACCAAATGCCGGCAGAACCAGAATATAGACTTCCGGGTGACCCCAGATCCAGATCAGGTTCACATACATCATCGGATTTCCACCAGCATCATTGGTGAAGAAGTGGAAATCCAGATAGCGGTCGAGTGAAAGCAGAGCGAGCGTAACAGTCAGGATCGGGAACGCAGCCACAATCAGAACGTTCGAGCAAAGTGCAGTCCAGGTGAAAACCGGAACCTGCATCATGCCCATGCCTGGCGCACGCATCTTAATGATGGTTGTGATCAGATTGACGCCGGAAAGCAGCGTACCCATACCGGAAATCTGCAAGGCCCAGATATAATAATCGACACCGACATCCGGACTGAACTCAATGCCTGAAAGCGGTGGATAGGCCAACCACCCGGTTTTTGCGAATTCACCAATACCAAGCGACAGATTGATCAGGATCGCACCAGCAACAGTCAACCAGAAGCTCAACGAGTTGAGGTATGGGAAAGCAACGTCGCGTGCACCGATCTGAAGTGGCACAGCAAAGTTCATCAGGCCAACGACAAACGGCATCGCCACGAAGAAGATCATGATCACGCCATGCGCAGTGAAAATCTGGTCGTAGTGATGCGGCGGCAGAAAGCCTTCATTGGCGCCAGAGGCAATTGCCTGCTGTGCGCGCATCATGACAGCATCCGAGAAGCCGCGGAACAGCATCACGAAAGCCAGAATAATATACATGATGCCGACACGCTTGTGATCGACAGAGGTCAGCCAGTCGTTCCAAAGAACGCCCCACTTTTGATAGTAGGTAATGGCTGCGAGAATAGCGAGTGCCCCACCGGCCACCGCGGTCAAAGTGACCATGATGATAGGCTCGTGATAGGGGATCGCTTCGAGCGTAAGTTTTCCGAACATTTCTATTCTTACTTCGATTGGAGTGCGATCAACGGCTTAACCCCGGACCAGATATCCGGGGCAGAGGCCGCGTCGGCAAATCAGTTTTCAAGCTGCGTCATACGCTGCGGCTGGGTCAGGCAAAGAATGTCATTTGCCCACTGGCTAAAATCGACTGGTGAAGACTTGCGCAGGTCTGCACGGGCTTCACGTACCATCTGCTCCTGATGCATCAGATCATCAATACAGACCGACTTACCATCCCAGCAACGATTTACGATGTTGTGAAACAGTGCTTTGTCGTTATAGGCGAAATACTGAACCGGTGCCTTTTCGCTCGGCTGAACCAACGAAGCGTAACGCTCACGCGACAATTCCTGACCGGAAGCCTTGGCATCGGCAATCCACTTATCAAAGCCAGCCTGATCAAGCGAAAGCGCCTTAAAGCGCATCTGGGCAAAGCCCTGACCGCTATAATTAGCGGAAATACCGTCGAAAACACCTTCATGGTTAGCGATCAGATGAAGCTTGGTCTGCATGCTTGGCATGGAATAGACCTGACTTCCGAGCACCGGAATAAAGAAGGAGTTCATAATATTGCTGGATGTCAGCTTGAAATTGACAGGAACATCCACAGGCATCGCCATCTCATTGACCGAAGCAACACCCAGATCCGGATAGATGAAGAGCCACTTCCAATCGAGCGCAACAACTTCGACATTGATCGGCTTCACACTGGATTCCAGCGGACGATAGGGATCAAGCTTGTGCGTGGCGATCCATGTCACCGTGCCAAGCACGACGATGATAAAAACAGGAATCAGCCAGACTGCAGCTTCAATCTTATTCGAGTGATGCCAGTCAGGTGCGTATTCCGCTTTTTCATTCGTGGCGCGGTACTTCCAGGCGAAGTAGAGCGTCATGCCGATGACCGGAATTACGACCAGCAGCATAAGGCCGGTTGCAAAATACATAAGATCGCGTTCCGCCAAACCGATCTCTCCCTTCGGAGAGAGCAGAACCTGGTTCTCGCAGCCGGCGAGGAGCGCCGTGAGGGCCAAGACGGCGAACGAAACGATCGTCCGGGGGGTGCCGTGTTTCATTTGTCTTTCCATCCTGCGCATAAAGCTTCAGCTCTAGCGCATGCGTCATTTCCTATATTTCGGTAAATTCTGAAAATTTCAAAAGTACCGTTATAACGAATAATTCTGTTTGTCACGTGCCAGACTAAAAATGTACTGGATCGAAATGTCGCGGCTGCACGCTCTTTGTGAGTCATCATCGACCGTTCCAGAATCAAACTGGATAAAACCAGCTCCCGTCGGCGGCTCTCTACAAGTTCAAATCTAAATTTTCAAGACGATATCCAGTGTTAAACTGATCGTGATTGAGGATTAATCAAAGATCGCGCTGATAAGAATTCATGAAGATTAAACAATACTAATGTAGGTTATTTTATATGATAAAAATTAACTGAACCAAATTTGAAAAGCTTACAGTATTGTAACTAGCACAAATTCCAGAATAACTCCACAAATTTTACAGACCAGTCGACTCTGGTCGATTCCAGCATGGATTTAATGTTATGGAGTACACTTGCAGGCAGTTAAATTAACGGAACGCTTATGATTTTTGGCAACTGGCCGATTGAAGAAACCGAAGGTGCGATGCTTGGCTATGCCGTAGCAGCAGGCACGCACAGCTTTCGTAAAGGCACCGTTTTAACCCGTGATCATCTCGATATACTGCAACAACAAGGCATCACGCATGTTTTTGCAGCGCATCTTGAAGAAGACGACGTCAGCGAAGACGAAGCAGCTCTTGCAATCGGCAATTTACTGATCTCGGAAAATATTGAACCCGGAAAAGCAGTGACAGGTCGCATCAATCTTTTTGCTCGTTATGATGGACTTTTCCGCGCAGAGACAAAGGACGTAGACGCGATTAACCTTCTTGATCCGCGCATTTCCGTTGCAACATTGCGCAATAATTGCCGCGTTAAAAAAGGCCAGATGGTCGCCACCGTTAAAATCATTCCGTTTGCGGTTCCAGCAAAACTCATTGCGAGCTTGCACAGGCCTTTAACCGCGCACAATATCCTTGATGTAAATCCGTTCAAAGCTTTGAAAATCGGAATTCTTCAGTCGCAATTGCCATCTATACGCGATACCGTTCTCGACAAGACGAGCAAACTGATCGCCCAGCGTGTTGCGCATAATAATGGTTCGGTAGGTGCTGAGCGGCGTGTCATTCATGAACAGAATGCACTTGCGCAAGCAATCCTTGAACTCTCACACATCTGCGATTTGATCCTCATATTCAGCGCCTCATCGATAGCCGATGAAGCTGATATTGTTCCCCGTTCCATTCTTGCATCGGGTGGAGAGATTTTGCGCATTGGCATGCCGGTTGATCCTGGCAATCTTCTCGTTCTCGGGAAGCTTGGTGACAAATACATTGTCGTCGCGCCGGGATCGGCAAGAAGCGCGCGCGAAAACAGCCTTGATTGGATACTGGATCTGCTGATGGGCGGGATTGATCTCAAAGCCGATGACCTGGGAAAAATGGGTGTCGGCGGGCTACTGCTTTAGTGATAATTTTGAACTGATTGAAGCAAGTCGGTGCTTTAAAGGCGCTGTCTTGAAGCATAGCTTTATCGATCATCGCTCCGCTCCAGTCAGACTATGCTCTATCTTTATTGTTTTTACGCACACCCTGTTCCGAAAACTGGTTCCCACTTTTCGGGATGTGCTCTAGAAACTATAATCGAACACAAGAATACCATCGAGGCCATTTTCTGCAAGTTCAACAAGCTTTGCACCCACAACCACATGATCGGGATGAGGAAGATAGGCATCACGCGCCGCTGCATCGGTGAAATCCACGACAAAGGCGTGCCTGAATCCTTTTTCCAAAGATTCAGGGCTAACATTACTTCCAGCATTGACCGTAACAATACCGTCTATCTTTTCCTGCAAAGCGACCACCTCACGAAAAGCGGCCTTAATCTCCACAGCTTCGACATCGGATCTGAACCGAATAAGAACGATGTGACGTATCATTGTGATTGTATCTCCATGAATGATGCGCGAGATTAGCTATCAATGAGACATCTGTGAAGCATTTCCCTGCAGTGCAAAACGAAAAAGGCCGGGTTGAACCCGACCTTCCGCTTTCATTCTGGTTGCGCCATTACATCCGTGGTCGCGTTACCGAATGAATTCCCGATACAAGACCAGAGTTAGCATCGTTCCGTTTCAAGATTGTGACATTTACAAGCAGATTATCTTTTTCTCAAAAAGCATAATCCGAAAGCTCACTGCCTACACGAAATACGTAGCTGGCGCACCGCATCCCGTCATAACCACAGCGCTCGCTCTATCTGTTTGTTTTCACGCATAGTGATATCGGATCAAAGCAGGAACAGAAATCAGTCCAGTTTGCTGATTTCCCCGCAAAGCTGATGCTCGCTTTTGGGCAATATGCTCTAAAGCGCTTTTCAATCCGATTGAATGAGATCAGGATCCCACTTTTTTTCAAGCGCACCCTTCTCCGAGAGCCGTTTCATACTTTCCGCGACACGCTCAGAGTTAAGCAGCCATCGGCGTTTGATCCGGCTGGGGATGATTATAGTTCCAGACTTCGATCAAACATTGGCGCATCAGATCAAGATCCACGGGACCTATCCTACTCAACACCAAATCGAGCTCATCAGGCTCCACGCCTTTATTGAGAAGCTCAACTATGGCTTCGATCAAAACTCTTTTATCATCAAATCTATAGCGCTGCATCGAACCTGCTCCGCCAAATGCCCCATTTTGATACAGACTAAACCAGCATGGTTAACCGAAGCTTACCATTCACGAGAGATGCAAAAAGGAATTGCCTCCCTCAGAAGATAAGTTTCTTTCCTCCCGCAGGTGCAGCCTTACCAATTTAAAAAAAAAGCAACACACGACTAAATATAAAATTTTAAATTTCCATATTGCGCCATAATTTTAATATATCTTGGAAGAAATACAAGTAAAATTATACATTGCCTTTGTATTAGCGACTTATATTAAAGAAAATTCATGAACTTCTTCAAAAGATACGCATTTTTTTCGCTTAGTCGTATTTGCCTGATTGGCCTCAGCGGAGTCGTCGGTTCGAGCTTTTTGGGCGGCTACCTCATAACGATCCAGTATAAAGGCAATGTCCACACAATCATTGACAGAGAGGCTTATCGTTCAAATCAGCCTGATCCTTTGCGGATTGCGCAGCTACAATCGCTTTACGGTATCAGGACAATTATCAATCTGCGCGGTGCCGAGCCGGGTTCAAAGTGGTACGATGATGAAGTTGCAACTTCAAATGTGCTGGGAATTCAGCATGCAGACTATGAGATGTCATCAAGCCGACAACTCACCAGTGAGCAAACTCGCGCTCTGATTGCCTTGATGCAAAAGGCCGAAAAGCCAATTCTCATTCATTGCAAAGCCGGATCAGACCGAACTGGTCTTGCTGCTGCACTCTATGTTGCGGCGGTTGCAAAACGAGGTGAGCGCAGAGCGGAGGGGCAAATGTCGATTTCTTATGGTCATTTCGGACTTCCATTCAGTCCGACCCACGCGATGGAAGACACGTTCGAGGCTATAGAAGCAGAACTTGGTTTTTCCAGCTCCTGAAAACTTCAGATACTCGGGCGTGGTGTGTACCTCCACACGAGCGGGTCCATAAGAAAAACGCCGGAGATATACCCCGGCGTTTTATTCAAGTGATATGAAAGATCAGTCGAGACCGACGATCTTGCCATCCGACCACTTAAATACGTCAAAGCTTGGTGAAGACAGATCACCCGTCTCACCATAGGTCAGCTTGCCAATAACCGTTTCGATTGGCTGACCGTCACGAAGGACTTTTGCAACAGCTGCTACATCGTCGGTTGTGCCAGCGCGTTCAATACCATCTGCCAGAACCTGAACAGCGGCATAGGCATTCATGGTGAATGCTTCGACTGGAATGTTCTTAGCGGTCAGTGCATCGACTGCTTCCTTGGAAGCTGGATTCTTCGTTGCATCAACGGCATTGGTGAAAAGTGTGCCTTCAGCATTCTTCTGACCAATCGCCCAAAACTCAGTGTTGGACAGGCCTTCACCGCCGAGAATCAGTGCATTCAGACCAGCATCATGCAACTGGCGGGCCAGAAGACCGCCTTCACCATGATAGCCACCGAAATAAACGATTTCGGTGCCGGCAGCTTTCAGCTTGGAGACCAGTGCGCTGAAGTCCTTGTCGCCCGGAGTAACCGAATCATACTGAACTTCAGTAACGCCGCCCTTGTTGATCGCAGCCTTGAAGGAATCAGCCAGACCTTTGCCGTAAGCGCCCTTATCGTGGACGACAGCGACCTTCTTGTCCTTGAAGTTCTTCAGGAAGTAGTCAGCCATAACGTCCGCCTGCTGGTCATCGCGACCACAGGTACGGAACACTGTTTCCAGACCGCGCGCTGTCAGATCAGGACCAGTTGCAGTTGGCGTAACCATCAGAACACCGTTTTCCGCGAACACATCGGAAACAGGGATCGCAACACCGGTCGTGACCGGACCAACGACAAACTTGATGCCATCGCCAACGATCTGGTTAGCGGCAGAAACGCCCTGCTTCGGTTCACCGGCATCGTCGGCAAATTTCAAAACGATCTTTTCGCCCTTGATGCCACCTTTCGCATTGATGACTTCAACAGCGGTTTCAGCACCCTTCTTGACCTGATCGCCGTAAGCAGCAACCGGACCTGTGAGCGGTGCGACGAGGCCAATCGTGATGTCCGCATAAGCAGCGCTGGCGAAGCCGAGTGTGGCGGCAAAAGCTACGCTGGAAAGAAGCTTGAGGTTCATTCTTTTTCTCCTTTGTGAGGCCTCGTTTTCCCGATGACCTCAGACAACCCATGCCGGTCAAATCGCAGCGTCTGTGCGCCGCCGTTTTGCCGGGCCCTCCCTTTGATTTCAATCATACGATCTTAAAGGGTCAATCCAAAAGCACGCCACCCCTTTACCCTTTTAAGGCGCCAGAGGCATAATATTATCCGAAATCACATTGCTCTTTCGGAATCGTGCTCCAGAACGGGAGCGCGCTTTCATGATGTAATAAGAATGCATTTCCGGCTTCCGATTGCAAGGGCTCAAGTGCCCGCAACTACAACGAAAATCGGCCTCCCAATAAATGCTTATCCTCCTCTTTTCCATGACGGTGAAACCTTTGCAAAATAGGCCGCGATTCCCTCTGCGGCCTCCTGTGTTTCCCATGTATCGGCAAGACGGGTCAGCGTCATTTCTATCACCGCCTCGTCTATCGGCGCGCTCAACGCATGTATGAGCCGTTTCGAGGCGCTCACCGCAGCAGGAGCCGTTGAGAAATAGGGTTGGATTTCCGCCTCTATGGCTTCATCGAGCCGCTCTGCCTCAACCACCTGATGCAGCAATCCGATTTGCTTTGCCTCATCGGCATCAAACAACCGCGCGGAAGTCAATGTGCGCAGCGCATGCGCCGAACCAATCCGCGCCACCACATAAGGGCTGATGGTTGCCGGGATCAGGCCAAGTTTTGTTTCCGTCAGCCCGAAGCGCGCGCCATCCACGCCAGTCGCTGCATCGCACACGCTGATAAGACCTATGCCGCCGCCATACGCCTGTCCATTGATCCGCCCGATCAAAGGCTTGGGCAGATCGCGCAAAGCTTTCAGCATCAAAGCGAGTTTACGCGCCGCCTCGATGCGTTGCGCACGCGTTGCATGAACCTGTTCCTGCATCCAGCCAAGATCACCGCCGGCACAAAAGCTCGTACCGCTGCCGGTGAGAACCACAAGGCGCACGGCGTTATCATTCGCCAGTTGCAAGCTTGCGCTCAGAAGCTCATCGATCATTTGACCCGAAAGCGCATTGTGCTGTTCAGGGCGATTAAGTGTCAGCGTTGCGACACCCCGCGCGTCAACATCAATCTGGATCGTCTCAAAGTCCATCATGCGGCTTTGTCCTGACGAAACACTTGTGCCAACAATGCAGCCGATCTGAGCTTGTCGATGTCAAGGCCGGTTTCAAAACCAAGTTGATGCAGCATTTCGACCGCCGCAACGGTATCGACATTTCCCTTAGCACCCGGCGCAAAAGGACAGCCGCCAAGACCACCCACAGAGGCATCGAAGACCCGCAGGCCCTTTTCGAGACTGACGCGGATATTGTCGAGCGCCCGACCACCCGTATCGTGGTAATGACCGGCAAGGCTGTGCGGCGTAGCGACGTTCAACACTGCATCGAGCATCGTGCCAATGCTTTCCGGCGTCCCGCGCCCGATGGTGTCGCCAAGGCTCACTTCATGACAGCCTAGCGAAAAAAGCTGCTCCGTCACATCTGCCACCGCCTGTGGTGCTGTCGGTCCATCGTAAGGACATTCCACCACACAGCTCACATAGCCGCGGATGGCCAGACCGTCATTGATGGCGGCACCTATGACCGGGGCCAGTCGTTCGATGCTTTCGGCTATCGAGCAATTGATATTGGCTTTGGAGAAGCCTTCGGAAGCGGAGATGAAAACAGCAATTTCATCGACATTGGCGCTCGCAGCCAGTTCATAGCCCTTCATATTGGGCACCAGCGCTGCATAACGAACGCTGTCGGCGCGGCGGATACCGGCCATGACTTCTACGGCATCGGCCAGTTGCGGCACCCATTTCGGGCTAACAAAACTCGTGGCTTCAATGCGGGAATAGCCGCAACTGGACAGGCGATCAATCAGAGCAATCTTGTCGGCAGTCGGCACAAAACCCTTTTCGTTTTGCAAACCATCACGGGCTACCATTTCAACGATTTCTACGTATTCAGCCATGTTGTTCCTCCAATTCTACGAGAACCGCGCCCTCATTGATCTGATCGCCCACCGCAACACCGACAGACAGAATTTTGCCGTCACGCGGCGCGGTGAGTAAGAGTTCCATCTTCATTGCTTCCATCGTCACCAAGGCATCGCCCTTGGCGACACTTGCTCCTTCAACGACAGAAACCAGCCGAACCAGACCGGGCATCGGAGCCAGAATGCGGCTTTCGCGGGATGTGTCCTCTTCCGCACCGACAGACTGCACATGATGAAATATGGCATCGCGACCATTCAACTGAACGCTCACGTCATGCTTGAGCCGAAAGACCGACGCTTGTTCAGTCCGACCATCCATCGAAAAGCGCACCAGACCATTATCGTAAGAACAGATTTCCAGATCACCAAAAGTAAAGCCAAAAAACCTGTCGCCTTTGATGGTAAAACTGATCGTCTGGCGCTCGCCATGATGGTCAAGCAGAATGGAACGCGATGCATCATCCCACAGGCGAAACCCGCGCAAAGCGCTCCATGGATCGCCTTTTTGCGGCGCATCCAGTAGGTCGAGTGCGCCAAGGGTAGCCAATGCAAACGCGACCTCTGAAGGCTTTTCATCCCTGAAAAGCACTACCGTCTCTCGCGCAATCAGACCGGTATCGACATCGCCTTTGCGAAACGCTTCGAGCTTGCAAAGTGCCGTCAAAAACTGCCTATTCGTGACGAGGCCTGCAATACACGTCTTGTTCAAGGCTGCATCAAGCCTGCTCAAGGCCTCGTCGCGCGTCGCGCCATGGGTGATAATTTTTGCAATCATCGGATCATAAAACGGCGTGATCGTATCGCCACTACGGACGCCCGAATCCACCCGCGCATTTTCAGGCGGTGCGAACAATGCAAGCCTGCCCGTTGCTGGCATAAAATCACGCGCCGGATCTTCCGCATAAAGCCGCGCCTCAAACGCCCAGCCATTGATCGCAAGCTCGTCCTGACGTTTTGGCAGCGGCTCGCCCGACGCCACGCGCAATTGCCATTCAACAAGATCAAGGCAAGTGATAGCTTCCGTCACGGGATGTTCGACCTGCAACCGTGTGTTCATTTCCATGAAGAAGAAACGGTCAGGCCGCAGTCCTTCCGAGACATCAGCAATAAACTCCACCGTGCCTGCGCCGGAATAGCCGATAGCAAGCGCTGCCTTAACCGCCGCCTCGCCCATGGCTGTGCGCATTTCCGGCGTCATACCGGGTGCAGGCGCTTCCTCAATCACCTTCTGATGGCGGCGTTGCAGCGAGCAATCGCGTTCGAAAAGATGAACTGCATTGCCAAAATTATCGCCAAAGATCTGCACTTCGATATGGCGCGGTTTGGTCATGTATTTTTCAATCAGCACCGCGCCATCGCCAAAGGAAGCTTCGGCCTCGCGTCGCGCACTTTCAAGTGCCGCGGAAAAATGAGCGGGATCATCCACGCGGCGCATGCCTTTGCCACCACCGCCTGCGCGCGCCTTGATCAGCACCGGATAGGTGATTGCATCGGCCTGGCTTTTGAGAAAAGCGTTGTCCTGATTGTCTCCGTGATAGCCCGGCACAACAGGCACAGCGGCTCTTTCCATCAGTGACTTGGCGGCATCTTTCAACCCCATGGCGCGAATGGCTTTAGCCGATGGGCCGATGAACACGAGCTCTGCTTTCTCCACCGCCTCCACAAAGGCTGGGTTTTCGGATAGAAAACCGTAACCGGGATGAATGGCTTCCGCGCCCGTATCATGGGCAGCTTTTATAATCGCTTCGATGTTGAGATAGCTTTGTGCAGACTGTGCCGGGCCGACACGCACCGCTTCATCAGCCATTTCAACATGCAGCGTATTTTTGTCAGCATCGGAATAGATCGCGACGGTCGCGATACCAAGCCTATGCGCCGTGCGAATGATCCGGCATGCAATTTCTCCGCGATTGGCAATCAGTATTTTTTGAAACATCATTTTTGCCCTCGCGGGATGCGGGCGGAAAACCGCTTTACATTTTTCCTCATTCCGCGCCCCCCCTCACATTCTAAAGACGCCGAAGCGCGTCGGCTTAATGGGCGCGTTCAGCGTTGCTGACAAGGACAGGCCCAACACTTCGCGGCTCTTGCGCGGATCGACAATGCCGTCATCCCAAAGCCTTGCAGACGCATAAAGCGGATGGCTCTGATGCTCGAACATTTCCAGTGTCGGGCGCTTGAACTCTGCCTCTTCTTCCACCGACCATGTGCCGTCATTGCGTTCAATTCCATCGCGCTTGACGGTTGCCAGCACCCCCGCTGCCTGTTCGCCACCCATCACCGCGATCCGACTGTTTGGCCATGTCCACAAAAAGCGCGGCGAATAGGCTCGTCCCGCCATGCCATAATTGCCCGCGCCATAGGACGCGCCAATCAGCATGGTAATTTTTGGCACATTGGCGGTAGCAACTGCCATCACCAGCTTTGCGCCATGCTTGGCGATGCCTTCGGCTTCATATTTTCGCCCGACCATAAAGCCGGTGATATTCTGCAAAAACGCAATCGGAATATTGCGCTGGCAGCAAAGCTCGATGAAATGCGCGCCCTTCAAAGCGGCTTCCGAAAACAACACCCCATTATTCGCGATAATGCCAACCGGCATACCATAGATACTGGCAAAGCCGCAGACCAGCGTGGTGCCAAATCGCACCTTGAACTC
>Ga0308165_1003440_pt1 | contig 16988 bp, 13 predicted proteins | sample PhyWR2_FD_201032 | JGI IMG/M metagenome (GOLD analysis project Ga0308165, IMG submission 201032) | Phyllosphere microbial communities from UC Gill Tract Community Farm, Albany, California, United States - DLSLW.R2 | ecosystem: Host-associated > Plants > Phyllosphere > Unclassified | place: USA...
AATTTAACGCAGCAAAATACCGTGAGAAAGAAGACTTTTTTAAAGATCGATCCTATCATGTTTTTTACGACCGTGAAGGCAGTTTATGGTTTTCCAACATTAACGGTTTGTCTCAGTTTTCGAAAGGAAAATTGATTAAACATTATGAAAATCATCCATTACTCACCAAAAGGATAAACGATATTAAACAACTTGCTGATGGAACTTTAATTTTAGCTACCGACGGATATGGTTTAATATTTTATAAAAACAATCAGATTACAAGACAGATTACGCAAAAAGATGGATTAACCAATAATATCTGCACCAAAATCTTTGTAAAAAACAACGAAATATGGGTTTTAACAAACAAAGGCGTAAACAAAATAGCAGATTATCCAGATCAGCCTAGGGTAGCCAATTTCGACTATGGAAAAGACCTTTTGAGCGATGATATCAATAGTTTGTTTATCGATGATAGCACAGCCTATTTTGCTACGAACAAAGGCTTGATCTTATTTAAATACAACAATAAAAATATTATTAAAAATCTTCCAAAGGTATATGTAACCTCTATTATTAAAGATAACGAGCGTTTACCTGTTGACCAGGGAAATTTTACTTTTGAAACAGGTAACAACACTATATTATTTACTTTTAGTGCAGTAGATTTTACCACCAGCGACATTACCTACCGTTATCGTTTAAATGAAAATTCGGCTTGGATAGAAACCAGAACAAGACGCTTGGATTTTTCTTCCCTGCAGCCTGGCGATTATGTTTTCGAAGTAAGCGCAAAAAGCCAGAATGGCAATTGGGGCGAATCGGCAAAAATCTCTTTCACCATAAAAAAACATTTTTGGCAAAGTTTATGGTTTTTATCCATTTTAATACTACTTGTTGCTTATATTTTCTACAAAGTGGCAGTTTATATTACCCGTAAGCAAAAAGATAAAGAACAAGAGCAATTGTTGTTAAAAAACAAAGTATTGATGCTGGAGCAACAGGCGTTGCAAGCAATGATGAACCCACACTTTGTATTTAATGTGATGAATTCTATTCAACATTATATAAATACTCAGAATACAGCTTCTGCAAACAAAGTATTAACAGGATTTGCAAGATTGATCAGAAAAAACCTTGAAATCTGTACAAAAAGTTATATTTCATTAGAAGAAGAACTCGAATATTTAAACCTTTACCTAAAACTGGAAAAAAACCGTTTCGGTGACAAACTAAAATACATTTTCAATATTGATGAAGAGATTGATAAAGAAGAAACATTTATCCCTTCTATGCTTCTGCAACCTTATGTAGAAAATGCCATATGGCATGGAATTATGCCTAAAGAAACCGGAGGAGAAATCCATATTAATATTAAACTACAGGATGAATTTTATTTAAATATTGAAATTATTGATGATGGTATTGGTATTGATAACTCTTTAAAGGAGAAAAAAGATACCCATATCAGTAAAGGCATGCAACTTACAAAAGAAAGATTACACCTTTTAGGGCAGATTGGAGCAAAACCTATACACTTAAACGTTAGGCAAAACACCATAAACGGTACCACAGTATCCATTTCTATACCGTTAAAATAAAAAATTTACCGTTTACTCAATTATTAATACCACTCACTAAATAGAATCATAATCCAACACGCTTTAGCCTTAAACTTGTGTTAGAAATAAACGATAGTGTTTATCAAAGACGTTCTTATAGAATTGATATAGATATTTAATAACCTAACCTAAAACTATATCTTAATTCAGGTTTCATTTGTGTGTTGAAAGCGGTCTTGTTTTTAAAAGCGAGACCGCTTTTTTTATGCCCAAAAATTCTATTTTTGTATATGCCCAATCACAACATCACCCGGCACATCGAAGCCCTCGTATTTTCTTCCAGTCAAAGTATCGGCACTCAAGAAATCATACTTGCCCTTAATGCCGTTTTCCAGGAAGAATTTGTAGAAACACAGGTATTTGAAAGCATTGAGCTTATTAAAGAAAAATACAGTCAAGATGATTTTGCCATCGAGCTAGTATTTCTGAACAATGGTTATCAGTTTCTAACAAAAAAAGATTATCACGAAACGGTTAATCAACTACAGCTACACCGATCTAAGAAAAAATTAAGTCAGGCCGCTATGGAAACCTTGGCCATTATTGCCTACCGCCAGCCGATTACCAAATTGGAAATCGAACAGATAAGAGGCGTAAATTCAGATTATTCAGTACAAAGATTATTGGAAAAAGAACTAATTAGTATTGAAGGGAAGGCTGAAACTCCCGGCAGACCGATTCTTTATACCACAAGTACCTTATTTATGGATTATTTCGGATTAAATAACCTTAGTCAGCTTCCCCAGTTAAAAGACATCGTAAAAGAAGAAAATACAGTAGGAGAAAGTATTGAATAAATAAATTAATTTCTTTGCTTCCAGATTGTTATTAAAAAAAGTTTTTTTGTATTTTTAAACTATAAAAGCAATTTTTATTTTTGTGTTATGAAAGCGCCAAAGAAACTCCCAACTAAGCCAACTACCAAGAAACAGGTAGATGAAGATGATGATCTTGAAGATGATGACGATATTCAAACAACGAAAAAGAAGCCTCAAGACGACGACGATGATGACGATTTTGATATGCCGTTAGATGACCTTGACAACTTCGATAATTTCGATGATGACGACGACGATTATTAATATTTAAAAAACATATATTTGAAAAAGCATCCGCCCACTTGGTAGGATGCTTTTTATTTTAAAATCTGCCCATGCAAGTTATATCCATAAGCAATTCATCATTAAAAAAAGACTTTCTAAATACGCCTAAACTCCTATATAAAAATGATAAAAACTGGATTTGTCCTTTAGACAGTGAAGTAGAAAATGTTTTTACTCCAGAAAAAAACACCTTTTTTGCACATGGTAAATGTACACGCTGGGTTTTAAAAGATGATGACGGAAAATTAATCGGTCGTGTAGCTGCTTTTATTAATGAGAAAAAAGCTTACCATTACGATCAGCCAACTGGTGGAATGGGCTTTTTTGAATGTATTGATGATGAAAAAGCAGCATTCCTTTTATTCGATACCGCTAAAGCCTGGTTAATCGAAAATGGAATGAAAGCGATGGATGGCCCGATTAATTTTGGAGAAAACGATACCTTTTGGGGATTATTGGTTGAGGGCTTCACCCCTCCTTCTTTCGGCATGAATTATAACTTTCCATATTATGAGAAGTTTTTTGAGAAATATGGTTTTGTTACCGAATACGAGCAATTAACCAACCACATTAACCTCACCATCCCCTTTCCTGAACGTTTTACAAAAATTGCCAACTGGGTAAGAAATAAACCTGGTTATACTTTCGAATATTTCAGCAAAGCCAACTCCAGCAAATACATTAACGATTTAATGGAAATCTACAACGATGGCTGGCAGGATTTTGAAAACTTTGTTCCCATCAAAAGGGAAACACTCGAAGAAAGCTTTAAAAGCATGGAGCCAATTATGGACGAACATTTGATCCAATTTGCCTATTTTAATGGCGAACCAGCATCTTTTGTAGTGCTTATTCCTGATGCAAACCAGATGATTAAAGGTTTTGATGGTAAACTGGGTTTAATCGAAAAATTAAAATTCGCTTACCGCCGCTGGGTCGGAGTTACGCGTATGCGTGCAATTGTAATGGGCACCAAACCTAAATTCCAAAAACATGGTCTGGAATCCGTACTTTTTATTCGTTTAGGCGAATATGTTTTACCTAAAAATCAATATAAAGAACTGGAGTTAAGTTGGGTAGGTGATTTTAACGATCAAATGATTGCTATCCACAAAGCCACAGGTGCAACTTTTGGCAAAAAGCATTTAACAATGCGTAAGGTATTTTAAAATAATCTAAAGCCCTGCCCCATGCAGGGCTTTAGATTACTATTACTTTTTGAAAGCGGCTTTAGCTTCAATCATCATACAACCACTGGCTTGAGCAGTGAGTTGCGCTTCTGCCAGAGGAGGTTCATTCCAAGAAGAGCCAAACAAGAGTGTTTTTGGATAAACACCTTTAGTCCACGCAATTTGTGCATTGTTATTAAAGAATGTTTCAAATTTAGTTCTATAGGCCTCGTTCAAATCACTTTGTTGAAGTAATATCAGAAAGTAACGCATGAAGATACCTTTAAACAAAGCATTGTCTCCATCACCTTCGTTTCTTAAAATATTGTTACTCGAGTCGATACACTTTGTCAGGGTGTAATTGGCGGCCTTTTGTGCATCATTTAAATAGGCTTTATCACCAAGCACCCTATAAATTTCGACAGCTGAAGCCATAAAAGTTCCCTGATTATAAGTCAGCGCAACAGTACTTACAGCATTCGTATTGCCGTTGATGTTATCATACACCGCACCACTTGATCTTTCAAATAAGGTACTTTTTTGCCATTCGTAAATTTTAAGCGCCCAGGTTTTATATCCCTCCTCTTTAGTGAGGTTATATAAACGGATCGCTAACAAACTCGCAGGGCCATTTGAGCAAGCATTTTTGCTATATGGTTGAGTTTTCATCCAAGCAACACCGCCACCCGCATACGTTTCATTCCAACCCGCAGCAATATCTACCCATAAAGCTTTTACCGCAGTAAGGTATTTTTCTTCTTTTGTAACTTGATACAGGCGTAACATAGTTAACGCATTCCATTCCATATCATCGTAGAACACATTGAGATAAGTACCTCCGTTTTTAGCTTTAACACCAGCAAACCACTTATCAAAATAAGCTTTGTAAGTTTCACTTCCAGTTCGGATATAGGCATCAATAACCACATCCATGGCATGCGCATTTGGCCAATATTGAAACCCTTTATTTGATCCGTTGCTACCGTAATTAAAATAGCCTTCGGCATTCCAAAATTGATTGATTAATACTGCAGTGCTGCTATTTGCAGCTGCTGCCCAGTCGACCGCCTGTGGCTGTTCGTATCCATATTCATCGTTTATCTTGCTGCAACTACATAAAAATAAACAGCCGATCAGAAATATTGAAAATATCCTCATAATTTTTATTTTAAAGCTGCGATTGACAAATGCCAATCGCAGCAAAGTGGTTAATTTACTTTTACTGTATGTGTGTAATCCGCATCACCTTTTAATACCAGAGAAATAGTATTTGATTTTCCATCAACCTGATCAGCAAATTTCCACTTGTCATCCCATTGGGTAACATTAGCCAGAAGTTTTACAAAGTAATATGATGGTGCAGAAGAATCGTTAGGCGGAGAATCGGTACCATTTAAAGTTCCAAATTGCTTTGTTACGTCGCTTCCGTTAGCAGATGTAACCAACTGGAATTTATAGCGCTGATCTTTACCCCAGCTTTCCACCCTAAAGTTTACCACGCCAGTGCCTGTCCAAACACCTTTACCTACATAAGGCATATTTAAAATAATGGCATTGTTAGGTGAAAACCACAATCCAACACTTTTAATCTCAGTATAGGCAAGTGTTGCGGTGGTGAAATCAAGGTTGATTTTGTATACGCCTGTTTTAGCTGCCGTAATTGATCCGGTAGTTGCTTCCTTTAATGTTGCGTTATCGCTTGAAACGAAAATTCGTGGTGTTCCGATTTTTCTATCCACAAAAGAATAGGTTTTACCCGATTCCAATTTAGTATAAATCTCAAACTCACCGGCTGCAGTAAGTTTAAAAGGTACCGCTGCCGAGAGCGTAGCGCCGCCCTCAGAGCCATCTCCTGTAATGTAAACTTCATCAGGAATATCAACAAATCCATTTAAACTGGTAATACTTATGGTTCTTTTCTGCGTAGAAAGCACACTGTTTATTCCTCTTGATGAGGTAACCGTCCAGATTAAATTCCCAGTAGCACCAGGATCGATACCGGCTAATGACGCAATTTTATTTAATACTTTATGTGTAATGGTTGCGCCATTGGCATAACCGTTATTATCGGAAGTGGTACGATAAATAGGCTTACTGAAATCGCCACCCACCTTATCGAAAATGACCTCATAAAGTGCGGCTCCGCTATCTTCTACCCTAACAGCTTCCCAATTAAAATATAATGATGCTGACGCAGAAGATAATAATTTGATTGTTTTATTATTTATCGGCTCGTATAATGCATTAACCGGACTTACGTTGGCATCTTTGTAGATCATATCATCAGACTTACATCCTACAAATGCACTGTACACCAAAAAGAAAAGCAATATATTTAGTTTTGTTTTCATGTTTTTATTTTTTTGAATTCTTAAAAAATTAGTTTGCGTAACCCGGATTATTGGGTTGTAAATTGTTATTCAAATCCATTTGAGACCGGGGAACTGACCATAGATAATCTCTTGTTTCATCAAACTTTCTATTATCTAATCGGATGTCTTCGGTATTATTATTAATAAATTTAGCACCATAAACGTAGCCGTTTAAAAACTCCGACCCTGATTTCCAGCGGGTGATATCAAAATAACGAAGTCCCTCTAAAGCTAATTCGCTTCGACGTTCGTTGCGGATGAGCGTGCGCATATCGGCATTTGCCAAACCTGAAGGAAAATTCAATGCTGCATTTGCAGTAAATCCAGCTCTTGTCCGGATGCTTTTGATCGTTTGGTTCCAAACAGTTTCATCCAGCTGACCTAATTCAAATTTTGCCTCTGCATACATTAATAAAATATCAGCATAGCGGTACATAATAATATTAAGACCTGAATCGAAAGTTGCGGTTGCAGTCTGATCGTAATATTTTTTAATGTAGTAACCTGTTGAGGTCGAGTTTGAACTTGCGCTTACATAGTTATCCAACTTCTCCGTATCAGTGGTTCCTGTACGAGGTCTAATATAAATGGTGGATTCAGTACCGTTAAAATTAGTCCATTTACCACCGTGAAATACGATGGTGGATGCCATTCGTGGATCACGATTTACATATGGATTCGTTGCACTGTAACTGGGATCTTTATCAATCGCCAGGCCGTTTAATGTTAAATAGCTATTCACTAATCCTTGTAAAGGCGCATAAGCGTTCAGCCTCGCTCCTACTGATAAAGGCGCAGCGTCATAAAATTTAGACCACATTTTAAGCGACGGAACATAACCATAATCCAGGATAACTTCTGCATTGTACTCATTAGCGGCTGTAAATACACCCGCATAATTTGGGAAAAGAGAATAGGCACCAAATTCGCCAGCGTTAGTCATTAATTTCTGGCAATATTCTATGGTTTTAGCCCAATTGTTTTCATATAAATAGGCTCTTGCCTGAAAGGCACAAGCTGCACCCTTGGTAATCCGACCTCTTTCTGCCGCAGCTAGATTTTCCTTTTTAGGCAATAACGGTATGATCTCGTCTAACTCCTGATGGATAAAGTTTAGTATGGTTGCTTTGGGTGTTCTGGCCAATGTATTTGCTTCATCTAAGCTGATATCTTTCGTGAAAAACGGCACGGCTCCATAAAAATTGATCAGCCTAAAGTAGATGGAAGCCCTGATGAAACGCATTTCTGCTTTTCTCCGGTTTTTTAACGCCGGGTCCATCCCAGGCACTAAATCTACATTTGCCAGATATACATGGCAGCTTTTAATACCTTGATAGCCCCATTGCCATTCGCCACTAAAAAGACCAAGACTGGGGTCAGCAGTGCCATTTCTAATTGAACGCTGACCCGTATTCGTTCTGCCTTCGAAGATATTATCACTTAATGCTTCATCATTCCACATTTTATCTGCCGAAAACATTTGATTATAGGCCATATTAACCATTTGTTCTGAGTTATCCACTGATTCCCAAAAGTTAGCATCGGTAAACTTATTGGTGGGTATGGTGTCCAATTTATTGCACCCATTCATTATCAATAGACATAAAGTACTAAAGAAAATGCCTACGGTGCGTTTAGTTCTATTTTTCATATTCTCTCGCATTTAAAGTTCTATGTTAAATCCTAATCCATAATATTTCAATGTTGGATAATTCCTGGCACTATTGGCCGAACCCGACATATTAGAATCAAATTCCGATGATTCAGGATCGATCCATGAGTTAGCGCTAAAAGTGAGCAGATTTTGCGCATTGGCAAAAACCCTAAATTTTTGCATACCAATTTTTTTAGAAATGGCTGATGGAATGGTATAGCCTAACTGGATATTCTTCAAACGAATATAACTTCCTTCAAAAAGGAAAAGGTTAGATCCCATTTGGTAATTATTTTTGGTTGATGCGGCACCTGGTGGCGACAACCTCGGTTGAGTGGCCTCTGTATTGGTGGGTGTCCAATAGTTAAGTTGATGCTGATAAATCACATAAGAATAATTTTCATGGAATGGCTCAACGAGCTCTCCACGTACCATCATATCTCTTTTACCTACACCCTGCCATAACATTCCAAAATCGAATCCTTTATAATTTAAATTATAATTGAAGCCAAATGTGTAGCGGGGAAAAGCATTGCCCAGCACAAAACGGTCTTTGGAGTCAATTACACCATCACCATTTCTGTCTGTATATTTAACATCGCCAGGTTTCAAATCTGAAGCGCTCATCCCTACCGGAAGCGCAGCTGTTTCAATCTCTTCCATGCTTTGGAATAAGCCATTTATTTTGTACCCATAATAGGAGTTAAATGGAAGTCCGACACGGGTGATTTTGCTAATATTGTCTGCTGTCGTGATTTGCTCATTGCCCACAAACTTTAAGACTTTATTTCTCGAATCGCCCACGTTAGCGCTAAAATCATGATAGAAAGCACCAGTTTTAAGCTTGTAACCTAGCGTTAATTCCCAACCTTGGTTATTCATTTGCCCAGCGTTTGTTTTACTTAAGGTCGTTCCAAACACAGATGGAATTTCCGGTGTAATCAAAATTTCCTTCGTGGTTTTGTTAAAATAATCAAACGATACCATTAACGATTTGTTGAAGAAATTGGCATCAACACCTATGTTCAGGGTATGTGTTACTTCCCATTGTAAATTTGAGTTTCCAAAAGTAAATCCCGCACCAGATACACCTGTATTGTTAAATCCGTAAGAATTAGTAAACGGTGTGTATGATGTAAGGAACTGATATGAATCGATGTCCTGATTACCCAATAAACCATAAGAACCGCGAATCTTCAAATCACCCACCTTTTCCTTATATTTTTTCAGGAAACTTTCTTCTGAAAGTGACCAGCCAATGGATCCGGACGGAAAGAAACCCCACCTAAAATCTTTCGCAAATTTGGAGGATCCGTCGTATCTGAAGTTAAATTCGGCGGTATACCTGTCATCATAAGCATATCCTGCACGCCCTAATAAAGAATTAATACTTGTTTCTGTCGTTCCACCTAAAGAGCCATAACTTCCTGTCGGGTCAATTTCAGTTCCTGTTGTGGGTGTGCCAAGAATTGGATCGGTAAATTTGAATTTAATTTCATTTGCCCTGCGGGTGTAGGATTCATTAGTAGCACCAAATAAGCCGGTTATTTTGTGCTTACCAAACGATTTATCATAATCCAGCAACAACTGATAATTCAACAGAGAAACCTGTTGGTTATAATCATCTGTGTTTCGGGTAGAATTTACGTAGACCAATGGCACAGTGGCGGTCTCGCTGGAATAAAGTGGAATTTGCTTTCTTCTGGTAAAACGATGATCAGCAAATACGTCTGCACCAAAAACACCCCGGAGTTTTAACCCATCTATTAATTTAACTTCTAGACCCAGGTTAACATTAAAATAGTTATTGTCAGCGTTTACATATCCACCATCTCTTAATTCTGCTAATGGATTCTGATCGGTTAAAACATCATTCACCAAATATTTGCCATTTGGCGCTACCATTTTATAATAGTAATACGTTGGAATGCGTGATGAATTTATGATCGCATTAGCTGCCGTACTTGCGTTGGAATTATTCCGCGTATAAGTCAATATAGACGTAAATTTCACTCGCTTATATTCGGCCGTAATATTCGAGCGCAAGTTGTAACGTTTGATACCGTAATCGCCAACAAAATTGCTTCCCTGATCGTAAAAACCTCCGGAAAAGAGGTAAGTGGTATGCTCACCACCTCCAGACACACTTACATTGTAATTCTGTTGCGTGGCTGTTTTGAGTATCTGATTGAAATACCAGTCTTCTTCTGATTCATGTGCATACAAATCTTGAATTTGTGAGGGGCTAAACTGAGGAGATAAACCAGCATTGGTAAGGGATAGGTTTTTTAACGTGGCATTTTGATAACCAGTTACCGGCGTAAACAAAATTTTTGGATCCTGAGCACCAATCTGGCCGTCGAGCCTAATGACTGGTGCTTGATTTTTAGCTCCCTTTTTTGTCGTCACTAAAAGTACTCCATTAGCAGACCGGGAACCGTAAATAGCGGAGGCACCGGCATCTTTCAAAATAGATACACTCTCCACATCGGCCGGATTAAGTTTATTTAAGCTACTTCCATCGCTAATCAATCCATCGATTACGATGAGTGGGGCATTACTGTTCATGGTACTTACCCCCCTGATGTTAATGTTCATGGTATTTCCGTTCGGATCCATGCTTCGCTGCTGAATACTTAAACTTGGTGCGGCTCCTTGTAGTGCCTGCGTTAAGTTGGCCGTAGGCCTGTTTGCCAGTTGAGAGGCCTTTACCTGATCTACAGCACCAGAAATACGTTTTCTGGTTGTCGTGCCATAGCCTACGATAATGACATCATCCATGCTATTTACGCTGGACTGCAATACCACTCTTAAATTTCCACCGCTAACGGTTTTTTCTTGCGTGTCGAATCCTATGGCTGAAAACTGCAATACCGCCTGTTCGTTGGGTACCTGCACATTGAAATCTCCAGCGTTATCAGTCTGCCCGATTAAAGCCCCGCCCTTCAGTCTGATACTGACACCGGGTACAGGCTGGTTGGTTTCATCGACAACCTTTCCTTTTATTGGAATTGCTTTCGATAATTCCTTTTTAATTTTCGCTATAATGACCACGTTATCATGAATACTAAAACTTAAAGATTTATCTTTTAGCATCATATCCATCACGTCTTTAAGTGGCTTGTTACTCACATATAAAGACTGATCCTGGTAGGTTGCCAGTTCATCAGGCTCATATAAAAATTCATATCCAGTTTGCTTCATCAGCGATTGGATAATATCAGTCATGCTCGCTTTGTTTAAGCTGAGTGTAACATTTTGTGCATAGGTTGCTTTTGCGCTTACCTCCACTACAAAAAATATCATAACAATAACCATAATTTTGGTGATGACGAGGGGCGTTAGCTTGGCCAGGAATCTCTGGCAACTATTTAGTAGGTAGTTTATATACATATTTAGATTGGAGCAAATATTTGGTTAACTAAATCATTTGATTGATTGGCTCGACCCATCGGAGCTACTCTGACAGGATTAATCGACGCATGCTTATTCAGAATTAAAGTAATTTGGATGCTGATTCATAAAAGTTAATTTGGTTAGTATGGGTTACCCGACATTGGTAAATCGTTTTATCGGCAATGAAAAAGTGTTGGCAAAACTGGCGTGACTAATTCTTCATTTTGAGTTCAATGACTTCATTATTTGCCACTACATCAAATCCTTTCAATTGGCCTATGTAGTTTAAAATTTGCATTAGGCTCCTTTTATTAGAGAATCGTCCTGCAACCGTTGAATTTTCAATCCTTTTATCTAATGTGATTTTTTTTCCGTACCATCTCGAAAGGGCATTCATTACCTCTTTTAAAGGTTGATTAAAAACAAAATAGCCTGATTTCCATGCAATCACACTCTCAATATTTGCTTTATATTTGGTGATAGGCTGGTTAGGAAGATTACTAATCGATTGTTCACCCGGAATAAGATTTAAGTTTTGATTTGCAAATCCAACGCGAACACTCCCCTCAAGCAAGGTGGTTTTTACTAGTGTTTGATCCGGATATGCATTAATATTGAATTCAGTTCCTGTCACTTCAATCTGGCTCTCCTTACTGTGTACAATGAAGGGTTTAGAAGTGTCTTTACTTACTTCAAAATAACCTTCTCCCGTCAAATAAACTTCTCTTTTGGCGCTTTGAAAAGCAACCGGGTATTTTAGTGAGGATGCCGCATTAAGCCAAACATTTGTACCGTCGGCCAATGTTATTTTAAATTGCTTTCCAAAAGGAACCGCCACTTCATTAAATACATTTTCGAGGGCCAACTGATCTGTTGAAGCCTTATAGTTAAGCGCTCCTGTTTCATCGCTTTCAATGGTTGCACCGTTTTCCTTAATTGATGAGGTTAAAGCATCATTGTCTAAATTAATTTCCGTTCCATCAGCGAGTTTTAATACAATACCCCGGGTATTGGCAATATGTTTTTTAACCCATTTCTCCTGGTTTGTTTTAGGATTAAAACTATTGAAATAGCTGAGATAAGCCCATAAAGCTACTACCGCCAGCAATATTGCTGCTGCATATCTGAAAAAATTAAGCTTAACTTTTCTGATGGGTGTTTTAGTATCAATATCACTGAGCAATCTGTTTTTAATCTTGCTTTCAAGAAATAGTTTTTCTTCTGGAGAAAGTTTATCCGTAAAATCTGGCGTGTGTTCGAAAGCATTATAATAAGCATGCAAGAAATCAGTTTCCTTTTTGGTTGCCTGACCATTTAAGTATTTGCGCAGAATTTGCTCAAAATCAGCCTTATTTAGATTCATATTATATTTGGTTATATAATAGAGATACACCAACTTGAAATGTGCCCGACCAATAAAAAGATTTATTTCAAAAAAGACAAAAACAACTGATTATCAATTGAAAAATATTTCTATTTAAATAAGAATAACAAAAGAAATTGTAGACAAAAAAGGCTGGAACGAAGCTTGTAATTTATTTTGCCGATTTGGTTACGAACCGTTTTAGGGGATAGGCTAAGCATTACTGCAATTTCATCAGAAGTTAAATTTTGCGTGTATTTTAAATCATAAATAACTTGCTGTTGTTGTGTTAAATCTAAAATTAAGGTCGCGTAGGCTTGTGTAAGTTCTTTGTAAAGCAGATTGGCATCCGAGCTTTCGCCTGCACGATCTTTCAATTGGCTTAACACGTCTTCGATGGGAACAAATTTTGATTGTCGCTCAAACAATCGAATCACCCGATTACGAATGGAAATATATAGGTATCCTTTTAAATTTGATATGGTTGTTGATTTAGGAGCATTCCATAATTGAATGAAAACATCATGCGTAATATCTTCGGCAAGTGCAGTATCTTTTACTCTTTTATAGGCACCATCATAAACGTATGCCCAATATTTCTTATATATTGTTTCGAAAGCGTACCTATCGCCTCCCTGTAATTTGAGCAATAAGTCGACATCAACGCCAAAATCATCGAGAGCAGACATGTTTATATGAGGTTATTTCTTCACCAAATATAAATGAAAAAACGATTTTTAAATATAATGTTACTGAAAAACAAAAGATAACCCGATCCTAATCGTGCTTAAAAAAATAACGCATCTGTTCTTCCAAGGTTAAATTCCTAATTTCTCGTAAAGGTCAATCACCTTTTTACGAAGTTTATTGATTTCTTCTTCCTTTTCAATCAGTTCCTTTTTAAGTGCCGCAAGTGCTTCTGATGAATCTGATGTTACAGACTGTCCATTAATCAATTGCATAACAGGAACGTTAAGGGTTTTGGAAATTTGAAGTAAGCGGGAAATATTGAGATCGGTTTGTCCCGTTTCGATTTTGCAGAAAGCCGGCGTAGAGATATCCAACTTTTTGGCAGCGTCAGCCTGACTTAAACCTAAGGCCAACCTGCTTTGTTTAATGCGATCTCCGATGCTTTTCATTTTTAAATTATTTGAGATTCTAGATGTGAGACCTGAGATATTAGAGCCTGAATCGGTCTCAAATCTAATATCTCAAGTCTCATATCTATCTCTTTAAGGAAGCTGCTAAATCAGGCAAATCAAAACCTGCATAATTACCAGAGCTCATCATTAATAAATTGGCATCTTTATAATTTAAGCTTAATAAATAGGCTTTCAATTTTGCCGCATCATTAAAAAATTTCAGTTTTGGATTGGCAAATGCCTGCTGAACATCGTCTTCAGAAAAAGGCTCCATCCGCTTTTGCTCAAAAGATTTGATGTCGATGAATACAATTGCCTCGTCAGCTTTATCCATTGCACCGATATATTCTTTCAGGAAATCTTTATTCAAGCTGCTAAAAGTATGCAGTTCCATACAAGCTACTAATTTACGATCTGTAAACTGAGCTTTAACGGCATCAATGGTGGCTTTTAATTTCGACGGAGAATGTGCAAAGTCTTTATAAACATTGGTAGAGTTGTCTTCCGAAATTACTTCCAAACGTTTGGCAGCACCAGTAAATGAGGCAATGGCGGCATCAAATCCCTTTTCATCAATATCCAGTTGCTTACACACCAATTTAGCGGCATTTAAATTCATCAGGTTATGATCGCCAAAAATTTTTAAAGCCGTTTGTTCGGGAAGCAGATAAGTAACTCCGTTTCTAATCTCATGCTCAGGAATAGCATAACCGATTTTGGTAACATTTGCCTTTGATTGTGCTACAATTTCATTTAAGTCGACATCTGCTTTGCAATAAATTAAGGTTCCATTAGACTCAATGGTATCGATAAATTTATCAAACTGCAATGTATAGTCCGCATAAGTTGGAAACACATTAATATGATCCCAGGCAATCCCACTAATTACAGCCACATTTGCATGGTAAAGATGGAATTTTGGTCTTCGATCAATCGGCGATGATAAGTATTCATCGCCTTCAATGATCATTACAGGCGCTTTTTCGGTAACCTTTACCATGGTTTCGAAACCGGCCAATTGTGCGCCAACTAAATAATCAAAATCGCGTTTATAGTAATTTAGCACGTGTAAAATCATACTGGTAATGGTTGTTTTACCATGACTGCCACCAATTACTACACGTAATTTATTTTTACTCTGTTCGTAAATATATTCAGGATAAGAATAGATTTTAACACCTAGCTCCTGCGCTTTTAATAATTCGGGGTTATCGATGCGTGCGTGCATACCTAAAATAACAGCATCAAGGTCTTTAAAGATGCGGTTTTCATCCCAGCCCATTTCTGCAGGTAATAAGCCATATTTATCCAATCGGGATTTTGCCGGTTCGAAAATCACATCATCAGAACCTGAAATTTGATAACCTTTTTTATGTAAAGCGATGGCCAGATTGTGCATGGCACTTCCACCAATCGCTATAAAATGTATGCGCATATTTTTTATTTTAGATGTGAGATAGGAGATGCTAGATTTGAGACACGAGATTGGAGACCGGAGGTGTGAAAACAAATCCCGCATCTTAAACCTTCCGCCTTTTACCCTTCAACCTTCTTTTCAAACTGAGCTGCAACCCAATCTCCATTCTGTTTGTGATCAACATATTTGATACCGTATTTGGCACATTCAGCGGTAATCATACCCAAATCAGGATCTAGATAAAAACCACTGAAGAAAATTTTGCCTTCCGCTTTTAAAACCTCGGCGTAGCGGTGAATCTGATCCAAAAGTATATTTCTATTGATATTGGCGAAAATAACATCGTATTCTTCATTAGGAATCACTTCTTTGCTACCACAAAGTGCCTTTAAATTATCTACACCATTAAGTGCAGCATTTTCTATAGTGCTTTCGTAACAAATATCATCATAATCGATGGCCATTAAACTTTTAGCACCTAGTTTTGCCGCTAGAATAGCCAAAATTCCTGTTCCACAGCCCATATCCAAGATATTTTTATCCTTTAAATCAGCAGCTAAAATATACTGCATCACCATTGTGGTCGTTTGGTGATGACCGGTACCGAAAGCCATTTTGGGATCGATCACAATCTCGTAAGGATATGATGGTTGAGCTTCATGAAAGGTTGCCCTCACATAACACACATCATCAATAATCAGCGGACTGAAGTTTTTCTCCCATTCGGCATTCCAGTTTTCATCGGCAACATCTTCTAAAGTATATGCTGTTGCAAATTCTTCACTATAATTTGCCAAGAGGTCTTTTAATTCCTGCTCATTAAAATTATCCTTGATTACGAAAGCCGTAAAACCACCCTCACTATCTTCGAAAGTATCGAAGCCTAGATCGGCAAGATCGCTGATGAGCAGATCCTGTTGATAGTCTTCGATACCTTTGAATGTAAATATTGCTTTTGTGTATTGCATTTAGCTATTTAATGCTTTAATAATATCTGTAAAATCACGTGATTTTAATGACGCGCCACCAATTAAGCCACCATCAATATCTTTTTGAGAGAATAAACTTGCCGCGTTACCTGGATTACAGCTACCGCCATATAAAATAGTAGTATCATCAGCCACATTGAAACCATAATTAGCTTCAATTTCACTACGGATAAAAGCATGGATATCTTGCGCTTGTTCTGGTGAAGCCGTTAAACCTGTACCAATCGCCCAAACTGGTTCGTAAGCAATAACCAGTTTTTTAAAGTCTTCTTCAGTTAAGCTGAAAATACCTTCTACCAATTGTTTTTTTAACACCTCGTAGTAACTTCCGTTGTTACGTTCGTCTAAAGTTTCTCCAATACAGAAAATTGGGATTAAACCGTTTGATAAAGCAACTTTGGTTTTCTCTGCCAATAAAGCATCGCTTTCTGCAAAATACTGTCTGCGTTCTGAGTGTCCTAAAATAACATATTCTGCACCAACAGATTTTACCATTTTAGCTGAAGTTTCGCCAGTGTAAGCACCACTTTCTTTATCGCTGATGTTTTGAGCGCCAATTTTAACATCATTACCACCCAATTTTGCCAAGCTGTTTAAATGAATAAATGGCGAGCAAATAATGGCCAACTGATCGCCTTTACGCTCATCTTTAACCATATTTACAATTTCGCTGAATAACGAAACGCCTTCATTATAATCTAAGTTCATTTTCCAGTTACCGGCAACAATCTTTTTTCTCATTTTGTATTATTTAATGGTTGGTTGATCTTTTTCAGATC
>Ga0308165_1003444_pt1 | contig 16983 bp, 16 predicted proteins | sample PhyWR2_FD_201032 | JGI IMG/M metagenome (GOLD analysis project Ga0308165, IMG submission 201032) | Phyllosphere microbial communities from UC Gill Tract Community Farm, Albany, California, United States - DLSLW.R2 | ecosystem: Host-associated > Plants > Phyllosphere > Unclassified | place: USA...
CCGCGCTCGTTCCGCGAAATGGTCGGCCAGACCCATGTGCTCAAGGCTCTGATCAATGCCTTGGACAGCCAGCGGCTGCACCATGCCTACCTGTTTACCGGTACACGCGGGGTCGGCAAGACCACCATTGCGCGGATCATCGCCAAGTGCCTGAACTGTGAAACCGGCATCACCTCCAGCCCCTGTGGCGAGTGTTCGGTATGCCGTGAGATCGATGAAGGGCGCTTCGTCGACCTGATCGAGATTGACGCCGCGAGCCGGACCAAGGTCGAGGACACCCGCGAGCTGCTGGATAACGTGCAGTACGCGCCAAGCCGTGGGCGCTTCAAGGTCTACCTGATCGACGAAGTGCACATGCTGTCCAGTCACTCCTTCAACGCGCTGTTGAAAACCCTTGAAGAGCCGCCGCCCTACGTCAAGTTCATCCTGGCGACCACCGATCCACAGAAACTTCCTGCAACGATTTTGTCCCGTTGCTTGCAGTTCTCCCTGAAAAACATGACCCCGGAGCGGGTGGTCGAGCATTTGACCCATGTGCTGGGCGTCGAGAACGTTCCGTTCGAAGACGATGCGCTTTGGTTGCTGGGCCGTGCTGCCGATGGTTCGATGCGCGATGCCATGAGCCTGACCGACCAGGCGATTGCCTTCGGTGAAGGCAAGGTCATGGCCGCCGACGTGCGGGCAATGCTTGGCACCCTCGACCATGGTCAGGTGTACGACGTCTTGCATGCGCTGATCGAAGGTGATGCCAAGGCATTGCTCGAAGCGGTGCGCCACCTCGCCGAGCAAGGCCCCGACTGGAACGGCGTGCTGTCTGAAATTCTAAACGTGCTGCACCGGGTCGCCATCGCCCAGGCCTTGCCTGACGGCGTCGACAACGGCCACGGCGATCGCGACCGGGTGCTGGCACTGGCCCAGGCCTTGCCCGCCGAAGACGTGCAGTTCTATTACCAGATGGGCCTGATCGGCCGCCGCGATCTGCCGCTGGCACCGGACCCGCGTGGTGGTTTCGAGATGGTCCTGCTGCGGATGCTCGCGTTCCGTCCGGCAGACACCGAGGGCGCACCGAGGCAACCGCTAAAGCCAGTGGGAATCAGCCAGGCCACGGTTGATTCCGCCAAGTCAGTGGCTGTCGCGCCGGTAGTCGTTGCAGCGCCGGCACCGGCTGCCGTTCCTGAGCCCACGCCCGAGTCGGTCGCTCCTGTGGTTGCGCCTGAGCCGGTTGCCGAGCCTGAGCATGTCGCGGTGGAAGAAGTCGTCGACCTGCCTTGGAACGATCCGGTAGAGCCCGAACCCGAAGTCATCCAGCAGCCTGCCGTCGAGCCGGTGCTGGAAACCATCGCTGAACAGCCCGAGCTGCCGCCAGTCCTGGCGCAGACGCCGGACAGCGTCGTGCCGGACGCACCGGATGTCCCGGAGTGGGCCTCTGCGTCGATTCCCGAGCCTTCTGTGGCTGACGTCGATGCCGCCACACCAGGCATCGACCTGGACGACGATGAGCCGCCGCTGGACGAGGACTACATCGAACCGGACATGGATTCGGCGTACAGCTATCTCGACGAACTGGCCAGCGAACATACCTCGGAGCCCGCGCCGGAGCCCGAGCCGGAACCTGCAGCGATGCCCGCCACCGGACTGGCGCTGGAATGGTTGGAGCTGTTCCCGAAATTGCCTATTTCCGGCATGACTGGCAGCATCGCCGCCAACTGCACATTAATCGCTGTCGATGGCGACACCTGGCTGTTGCACCTCGATCCAGCCCATAGCGCGCTGTTCAACGCGACCCAGCAACGTCGACTCAACGATGCGTTGAACCAGTACCACGGACGCCCATTGACCCTGAACATCGAGCTCATCAAGCCCGAGCAGGAAACGCCCGCCCAGGCGGCATCCCGTCGTCGTGCCGACCGACAGCGCGAGGCGGAGGAATCGATCCATGGCGATCCGTTCATCCAGCAGATGATGCAGCAGTTCGGCGCGGTGATCCGTAACGATACTATTGAACCTGTCGAGGCCCTGGTCAGTCAGGGCTAGTAACTGAAGGCGTTCGACCTGGTGGCCGGACGCTGCTTGATATCCACGTACTTTGAGGTGATTACCATGATGAAAGGTGGCATGGCCGGCCTGATGAAGCAGGCGCAGCAAATGCAGGAAAAAATGGCCAAGATGCAGGAAGAGCTGGCCAACGCCGAAGTCACCGGTAAGGCCGGTGGCGATATGGTCACCGTGGTGATGACCGGTCGTCATGACTTGAAGAGCGTGAGCATTGACCCGAGCCTGGTCGAAGGCATGAGTGAAGACGACAAGGAAATGCTGGAAGCGGTCATTGCTGCGGCCGTCAACGACGCCGTGCGCAAGATCGAAGCCAACAGCCAGGAAAAAATGGGCAGCATGACCGCTGGCATGCAACTGCCACCGGGTATGAAAATGCCTTTCTGATTCGCCTTGGCGGATGAGATGAGTTAAACAGGATGCCAGGCTGAGTGCCTGGCATTTTTGTTTGTGCCTGAACGATATGTGGTGATTGTGAGGGCGCCATCGCGGGCAAGCCCGCTCCTACAGAAGACTTGTGAACACCACCGATCCATTGTGGGAGCGGGCTTGCCCGCGATGGCGTTAACTCGGCCTTACGGTCGGAAACATCGAACCCCAAACCGCCACCAAGGTCTGCTCATCTACACCGGCCAATCTCAACGATCAAAGGAGACGCTCACATGTCCGAAGCATTGACCCTCAACCAACGTATCGTACTGGCGTCCCGTCCGGTGGGCGCACCGACGCCCGAGAACTTCCGTCTGGAAAGGGAGGCACTGCCGGAGCTGGCCGATGGTCAGGTGTTGCTCAAGACACTTTATCTGTCGCTGGACCCTTACATGCGCGGGCGCATGAGTGACGCACCGTCCTACGCGGCGCCGGTGCAGATCGGCGAGGTGATGACCGGCGGTGCTGTCAGTCGGGTCGAGCGTTCGTTGAACCCCAAGTTCCACGAAGGCGACCTGGTGGTCGGCGCTACCGGCTGGCAGAGCCACAGCATCAGTGACGGGCGCAACATCATTGCGGTGCCGTCCGGACTGCCGAGCCCGTCGATGGCCTTGGGCGTGCTGGGCATGCCGGGTATGACGGCCTACATGGGCTTGATGGATATCGGCCAGCCCCAAGAGGGTGAAACACTGGTGGTGGCTGCGGCGTCCGGCGCGGTCGGTTCCGTGGTGGGCCAGGTGGCGAAGATCAAGGGCTTGCGGGTCGTCGGCGTGGCGGGCGGTGCGGACAAATGCCGCTACGTGGTCGAAGAACTGGGGTTCGATGCCTGCATCGACCACAAAGGCGCGAATTTCGCCAGCGAACTGGGGTCGGCCTGTCCCAATGGCATCGACATCTATTACGAGAATGTCGGGGGCAAGGTCTTCGATGCGGTCGTGCCGTTGCTCAATCCCAAGGCACGTATTCCCTTGTGCGGCCTGATTGCGTCCTACAACGCCAGCGAGGCGCCGACCGGCCCGGATCGCCTGCCACAGTTGCAGCGCACGCTGCTGACCAAGCGCGTACGCATCCAGGGATTCATCGTGTTTGATGACTACGGTGACCGCCAGCCGGAATTCGTCAGCGCCATGGCCCCGTGGGTGCGCGATGGCAAGGTGAAATTCCGCGAGGACGTGGTCGATGGTCTCGAGAACGCGCCCGAGGCGTTCATTGGCCTGCTGGAGGGACGCAACTTCGGCAAACTGGTGGTGCGAGTCGCGCAGGACTGAGTATTTGACGCTAAAGAGAGGCGCGGGTATAAACCGCGTCTCGTTGTTTTTGTCGGACTTTTCCCCATGAGCTTCAGCCCTTTGATTCGCCAACTGATCGATGCCCTGCGAATTTTGCCTGGGGTCGGTCAGAAAACTGCCCAACGCATGGCGTTGCAGCTGCTCGAGCGTGATCGCAGTGGTGGCGCGCGCCTGGCTTCGGCCATGAGCCAGGCCATGGAAGGAGTGGGCCACTGCCGCTTGTGCCGCACGTTGACCGAAGACGACCTGTGCCCGCAATGCGCCGATACCCGTCGCGATGACACCTTGCTATGCGTGGTGGAAGGCCCGATGGACGTCTACGCGGTGGAGCAGACCGGTTTTCGCGGCCGTTACTTCGTGCTCAAGGGCCACCTCTCGCCGCTCGACGGCCTCGGCCCGGAAGCCATCGGCATTCCCCAGTTGCTGGCGCGGATCGACGAGGCGGGGACATTCGCCGAAGTCATTCTGGCCACTAACCCGACGGTCGAAGGTGAAGCCACCGCGCATTACATCGCCCAGTTGCTGGCGAACAAAGGCCTGATCGCTTCGCGCATCGCCCATGGTGTGCCGTTGGGTGGCGAGCTGGAGCTGGTGGATGGCGGGACGCTGGCGCATTCGTTTGCGGGGCGCAAGCCGATTTCGCTGTGATTCCATGGCGCCTGATCTGGCGCTATCGCGGGCAAGCCCGCGACGTCTGTCTGACCCGCACATTCTGGTTGAAAACCAAGCAAGCGCTCGGTTAACTTCGGCGAACCCCTTCAGCGGAGTTCGCCGATGCCTGCTTTCCAGGAATACTTCGACCCCAACCACCAAATGATCCGTGACAGCGTCCGACGTTTCGTCGAACGCGAGATTCTCCCGGGCATCGATCAATGGGAGGAGGCCGAGGGCTTTCCCCGTGAGCTTTACCTCAAGGCCGGTGCGGCGGGGATTCTGGGCATCGGTTACCCGGAAAGGTTCGGTGGCAGTCATGAGGGCGATTTGTTCGCCAAAGTCGCCGCCAGCGAAGAGCTGATGCGCTGTGGCTCGGGCGGGCTGGTGGCAGGGCTGGGATCGCTGGACATCGGCCTGCCGCCTATCCTCAAGTGGGCCCGGGCCGATGTCCGTGACCGTGTCGTGCCGCAGGTGTTGTCCGGCGAAAAAATCAGCGCTCTGGCCGTCACCGAACCCGGTGGAGGCTCTGACGTCGCCAACCTGCAGACCCGTGCCGTACGGGACGGCGATTTCTACCGGGTCAATGGCAGCAAGACCTTTATCACCAGTGGCGTGCGCGCCGATTTCTACACGGTGGCGGTACGCACGGGCGAACCGGGTTTCGCCGGCATCAGCCTGTTGCTCATCGAGAAGGACACCCCAGGCTTCACTGTCGGGCGGTCACTGAAGAAAATGGGGTGGTGGGCCTCGGACACCGCTGAGCTTTTCTTCGACGATTGCAGGGTGCCCGTGGGTCATCTGATTGGCGGCGAGAACATGGGGTTTGCCTGCATCATGGGCAACTTCCAGAGTGAACGCCTGGCGCTGGCGCTGATGGCCAACATGACCGCGCAACTGGCGCTGGAAGAAAGCTTGAAGTGGGCGCGTCAGCGCGAAGCGTTCGGCAAGCCGATTGGCAAGTTCCAGGTGATCAAGCATCGCCTGGCGGAGATGGCGACGGCGCTGGAAGTCTCAAGGGAGTTCACGTATCGGCAGGCAGCAAAAATGGCGGCGGGGCAGAGCGTGATCAAGGAGATCTCCATGGCCAAGAACTTCGCCACCGACACGGCGGACCGGATCGTCAACGATGCCGTGCAGATCCTGGGTGGTCTGGGTTACATGCGCGAGAGTCTGGTGGAGCGGTTGTACCGTGATAACCGGATACTGTCGATTGGCGGGGGGACGCGGGAAGTGATGAACGAGATCATCAGCAAGCAGATGGGGCTTTGATCTGCGGTGTGGCGACTGACGCCATCCCTTTAGGAGCGAGCTTGCTCGCGATGGAGGTCAACGATAACGCGGGCTGTCTGACACCCCGCGGTGTGGCGACTACCATCGCGAGCAAGCTCGCTCCTACAAGGATGGGGCCGTTACAAGTGCCGCTTACTTGTCGGTCAACGCAAACTGCGTCAGGCAATACGTCGGTATCCCCATGTCTTCCAGGCGCTGCGAGCCACCCAGCTCCGGCAAATCGATGATCGCCGCGGCTTCATGCACGCGCGCCCCCATGCGCCGAATCAGGTTGGCCGCTGCGATCAGCGTACCGCCTGTTGCGATCAGGTCATCGAACATCACCACCGAGTCGCCTTCGCACAGGCTGTCGGCGTGCACTTCAAGGAAGGCTTCGCCGTACTCGGTCGCATAACCTTCGGCCAGTACATCCGCCGGCAGTTTGCCCTGCTTGCGAAACAGTACCAGCGGCTTGTTCAGTTGATAGGCCAATACCGAACCAATCAGGAAACCCCGAGCGTCCATCGCACCAATGTGGGTGAAGTCGGCTTCGACGTAGCGGTGGGCGAAGCTGTCCATCACCAGGCGCAGGGCGGTGGGGGACTGGAAGAGCGGGGTGATGTCACGAAAGATGACGCCCGGTTTCGGGAAGTCGATCACCGGGCGGATCAGGGATTTGATGTCGAAGGAGTCGAAGACCATCGTCGAGGTGTCCTGGCAGGCTGCAAACGTCGCAGTATAACGGCGGCAGAACCGTTTGGCTCAGCCGCCTTCGTCGCATCAGCTCTCGAGCGAGCCGCCGGCCAGAGCGCAGAGCTGGATCGGGTCGAGGATCTGGATTTCCTTGCCCTCGGCAGCGATCAGTTCGTTCGCCTGGAAACGTGTGAACACCCGCGACACGGTTTCCACCGCCAGGCCCAGGTAGTTGCCGATTTCGTTGCGCGACATGCTCAAGCGGAACTGGTTGGCCGAAAAGCCGCGAGCCCGAAAACGCGCCGACAGGTTGACGAGGAAGGTGGCAATGCGTTCGTCGGCAGTCTTTTTCGACAGCAGCAGCATCATTTGTTGATCATCGCGAATTTCACGGCTCATCACACGCATCAACTGACGGCGCAGTTGGGGCAGTTGCAATGCCAGTTCGTCGAGGCGCTCAAAGGGAATTTCACAGACCGATGTGGTCTCCAGTGCCTGGGCCGAGACCGGATGTTTCTCGGTATCCATGCCCGACAGTCCAACCAGCTCGCTCGGCAGATGGAAACCGGTGAGCTGTTCTTCACCGCCATCGCTCAGGCTGAATGTCTTCAGCGCACCGGAGCGTACTGCATAAACGCAATCGAAGTTGTCGCCCTGGCGGAACAGGAATTCGCCTTTTTTCAACGGGCGGCCACGTTTAACGATTTCGTCCAGCGCATCCATGTCTTCCAGATTCAGAGAAAGTGGTAAACAGAGGGGGGCCAGGCTGCAATCCTTGCAATGAGCCTGGTTGTGAGCGCGCAGTTTTACTGGCTCGGACATTTCTTAAATCCTTGTGGGAAATCACACATAAGACGTAAGGGTAACTCAACGGCAGTCATTCAGGCCAGCGGTGTGCCGAATTGTCACATCATGATCAAGGGTGTCCGACGGAACTTTTCCAAAGAGGGGGCCAGCGGGGCCGTTTCAAATCACCCGGGAAAAACGCTGACGATTTTGCTGATCCAGGTAGGCGTCGAACACCATGCAGACCGAGCGTACCAGCAGGCGTCCTGCAGGCAGTACGATGATGCGATCCTCTTTCAGTTCAATCAAACCGTCTGCGGCCATGCCCTGCAATTGTGGCCACAGCGGAGCGAAGTAGCCGCGAAAGTCGATGTTGAAAGTCCGTTCGATGGCGGCGAATTCCAGCTCAAAACTGCAAATCAACTGTTGAATGATCGCGCGCCGCACGCGATCGTCGCTGGTGCACAGCAGGCCGCGGTTGGTGGCCAGTTGCGCCGAGGCCAGGGTGTTCTGGTATTGGTTCAGGTCGCTGCTGTTCTGGCAGTACAGGTCGCCGATCTGGCTGATGGCTGACACGCCCAGGCCAATCAGGTCGCAATGGCCATGGGTGGTATAACCCTGGAAATTGCGTTGCAGGGTCGACTCTTCCTGGGCAATCGCCAGCTCGTCGTCGGGCAGGGCGAAGTGGTCCATGCCGATGTAGCGGTAGCCGGCCCTGGTCAGTTGCTCGATGGTCTGTTGGAGCATTTCCAGTTTCTGTGCAGGCGTGGGCAACTCGTCGCTGTCGATGCGCCGTTGCGGCATGAAGCGTTCTGGTAAATGCGCATAGTTGAACACCGACAACCGATCGGGTTCCAGGCTGATGACTTCCTCGACGGTGCGGGCGAAGTGTTCCGGTGTTTGCTTGGGCAGGCCGTAGATCAGGTCGATGTTGATCGAGCGAAATTGCAGGGTTCGCGCCGCCTCGATCACTGCGCGGGTTTCATCCGGACTTTGCAGGCGATTGACCGCCCTTTGCACGGTAGGGTCGAGGTCCTGCACGCCGATACTGACCCGATTGAAGCCCAGTTCACGCAACAGGCCCATGGTCGACCAGTCGGCCTCGCGCGGGTCGATCTCGATGCCGTAGTCGCCGCTGTCGTCGTCCAGCAAGTTGAAGCTCTTGCGCAACTGGGCCATCAGTTGACGCAGTTCGTCGTGGCTGAGAAAAGTCGGCGTGCCGCCGCCGAAGTGCAGTTGCTCGACTTTCTGTGCCGGGTCGAGATGACAGGCGATCAACTGGATTTCCTGCTCCAGGCGTTGCAGATAGGGCTGGGCGCGTCCGCGATCCTTGGTAATGACCTTGTTGCACGCGCAGTAGTAGCAAATGTTCGCGCAGAAGGGGATGTGCACGTACAGCGACAGGGGGCGCAGGGCCTTGCGGCTTTCGCGAAGGGCGTGGAACAGGTCGAAGGTGCCGACATGCCCGTCGAATTGTACGGCGGTCGGGTAGGAGGTGTAACGCGGACCCGCCAGGTCGTAACGGCGGATCAGGTCGGTATCCCAACGAATGTCGTCGAGCATCATGCGGGCATTCCCCGGATAGGCTGGCAGTGCGGCGAGTCTATGGGGTGCGGCGTTGGGGCATCTTGATTTGCGTCAACGCTCGAGATTTGGCGCGTCTACTCCAACCCTGTAGGAGCGAGCATGCTCGCGATGCGATGTATCAGGCGACGTGTGTATCGTCTGAAACGCCGCCATCGCGAGCAATCGAGCGTCGACCGGCTGCTCCTACAGGAATGGGGGGGATTTAATGCCCCATCAACCAATGCTGATGCGGCCCCGGCAGGGTCCAGATTCCAAACAGGATCACCAGCAAGCCACCGGTCATGCGCACGCTGCGTTTGCGCAGCAGCGCCGTGACCCGTTCCGCCGCCAGCCCGGTGGCCAGCAATACCGGCCAGGTGCCCAGGCCGAACGCGAGCATCAGCAATGCGCTGTCCAGCGCATTGCCCTGGCTGGCCGACCACAGCAACGTGCTGTAAACCAGCCCGCACGGCAGCCAGCCCCATAGCGCGCCCAGCAGCAAGGCCCGGGGCAGGCTGGACACTGGCAGCAATGTGTTCGCCACCGGCTGGATATGCCGCCACAGGCCGCGCCCGAGGCTTTCGATACGGATCAGGCCGCTCCACCAGCCGGCCAGGTACAGGCCCATGGCGATCAGCAACAAACCCGCGAGGATGCGCATGAAGGTGGCCGCCGGGCTGTTCGCGACCGCCCAGCCGGCCAGGCCGATCAGCAGGCCGGCGGTGGCATAGCTGAGGATGCGCCCCAGGTTGTACGCCAAGAGCAGGCGAAAGCGTCGGCTGCGTTGCTCTTTCGGAATGGCCAGGGTCAGCGCGCCCATCAGTCCGCCGCACATGCCCAGGCAATGGCCGCCACCCAACAGGCCGAGTATCACCGCCGAGACCAGCAGTGGCGCCAGTTCAAGCATGTGGCGGCGCCTTGTCGTTGTCCGGTTTGGCCGGTTGGCCCGTGGCCTCGTCGACCGCCGCCGTGTGATTGGGGTCCTGGTCGTCGAAGAGGATGCTGTGGGCCGGGCCGTCCAGGTCATCGTACTGACCACTGTCGACTGCCCAGAAGAAGATGTAGATCGCGATGCCGACGATCAGCAGCGCCGCCGGGATCATCACGTAGAGAGCTGGCATGGTAAGGCTCCAGACCCGCGCGGCTCAGGCCGGCAGCGGGCGATATAGCGGTGTGGCGCTGACGGCCGCCGATTTCGGCAGGCGAGTCAGGCGCAGGGCGTTCAGCACCACGACCAACGAACTGATGGACATGCCGACGGCGGCCCATACCGGCGTGATCCAGCCAAGGGCGGCGAACGGCAACATGAGGCCATTGTACAGTGCGGCCCACAGCAGGTTTTCGACGATGATCCGGCGCGTTCGCCGGGCCAGGCTGAAGGCCTGCACCAATGCGTCGAGGCGATTGGACAGCAACACGGCATCGGCACTGGTTTTCGCCAGGTCCGTGGCCGAACCCATGGCCACGCTGATGTCGGCAGCGGCCAGCACGGGAACATCGTTGACGCCGTCACCGAGCATCAGCACCTTGCGACCTTCCTTGTGCAATTGCTGCAGGACTTGCAACTTGTCGTCCGGGCGCAAGCCGGCGCGGGCTTCGTCCATGCCCAGTTCGGCGGCGACACTGGCGACCATCGGTGAGCTGTCACCGGACAGCAGCAGCGTGCGCCAGCCACGAGCCTTGCACGCAGCGATCAGCGCGGGCGCATCATCACGCAAACGGTCATCGAGAACGAACCACGCCAGCGGACCCTCGGTATCACCCAACAGTAGCCATTGCCCGGCTTCATCGGGCATCAACGGCGCGGCGGTGCCACTGAGTTCGCAGACAAAATCCGCCTGGCCGATGCGCAGACGCTGCGTGCCGACCCAGCCTTCCAGGCCCAGGCCCGGAGTGCTGTGAACGGCCTCGGCGGCCAGTGGCGCGCGGCCGAACGCTCGGGCAATCGGGTGCTCGGAGCGATTTTCCAGGGCGGCGGCAAGGCCCAGGCAATCATCGCTGCCCAATGTGCCGAGCGGGTGTATCGAACGCAATGCCAGTCGCCCTTCGGTGAGCGTGCCGGTCTTGTCGAAAATCACCGTGTCGATCTGGTTCAGGCCTTCGAGCACATGGCCGCGGGTCAATAGCAGTCCGAGTTTGTGCAGGGTCCCGGTGGCAGCGGTGAGCGCAGTGGGTGTGGCGAGGGACAGGGCGCAGGGGCACGTCGCGACGACCATCGCCAGCACGATCCAGAAAGCGCGTGAAGAATCCAGCTCCCACCACACCACACCGATGACCGCCGAGGCGATCAGCGAGAGCAACAGGAACCACTGCGCGGCGCGGTCGGCAATCTCCGCCAGACGGGGTTTTTCCGATTGGGCCCGATCCAGCAGGCGGACAATCGCCGACAGTCGGGTGTCGTGTCCCAGTGCGAGGACTTCCACGGTCAGCGCGCCTTCGACGTTGAGCGTGCCGGCGGTGACAGCGTCGCCCGGCAAGCGCGGTTGCGGCAGGTATTCACCGGTCAGCAGGGATTCGTCGATGCTCGATTGACCTTCGAGGATCTTGCCGTCGGCTGGCAGGACGGCGCCAGGATGGACCAGCACCTGATCGCCGACACGCAATTCGCTGAGCAGGATGCGCTCGCTCTGGCCGTCGGCCGCCAGTCGCAGGCAAGAGGCGGGCAGCAGGTTGACCAGTTGCGCGGTAGCGGCGGCGGTGCGTTCCCGGGCGCGACGTTCCAGATAGCGCCCGGCGAGCAGGAACAGCGCAAACATGCCGACGGTGTCGAAGTACAGCTCGCCGACTCCGGTGATCGAAGTCCAGATCCCCGCGAGGTAGGCGCAACCAATCGCCAGCGACACGGACACGTCCATGGTCAGGTGGCGGGTGCGCAAGTCGCGCATCGCGCCCTTGAAAAACGGCGCACAACTGTAGAACACGATGGGCGTGGTCAGGAACATCGCGACCCAGCGCAGGATAGTGTGAAGTTCGGGGCTCAGATCGATATTGAATTCCGGCCAGGTGGCCATGGTCGCCATCATTGCCTGGAACCATAGCAGCCCCGCCACACCGAGCTGGCGCAGTGCCAGGCGATTCTCGCTGGCCAGCTGTTCGCTGGCTCGGTCGGGCTGGTAAGGGTGGGCGGCGTAACCGATCTCGCGCAATTGGCTGAGCATCTGGCTCAGCGGCAATTGTCCATCGGCCCAGCGCACGTGCAGGCGATGGTTCGACAGGTTCAGGCGCGCCTCGGCCACAGCGGGCAGGCCGCGCAGGTGTTTCTCGATCAACCAGCCGCAGGCGGCGCAACTGATGCCTTCCATCAACAACGTGGTTTCGGCGAGTTCGCCATCGTGACGTACGAAAGGTTTTTGCACATCGGCGCGGTCGTACAGCGCCAGTTCATCGACCAATTGCACCGGCAACGCTTCGGGGTTCGCCGAGGCTTCACTGCGGTGTTGGTAATAGCTTTCCAGCCCACCCGCGACAATTGCCTCGGCCACGGCCTGGCAGCCCGGGCAACAGAATTCGCGGGTTTCTCCGAGGACGACGGCGGTGTAGCGGCTGCCGATTGGGACGGGCAGGGCGCAGTGATAGCAGGCAAGGGGGCTGGTCATGGGGGATCTATATAGTTTTGAAGGTCCTCATCGCGAGCAGGCTCGCTCCTGTAGGAGCGGGCTTACCCGCAATGCGCGAAGCGCGGCTTTATTTTTTCAGGTCTTCGGCACCTTGAAGCGGTTCGTCACCCAGCAGCAGATCCTTGTCATGGTTGACCAGTTCTTCCTCGAACATACGCCAGGTCTTGTCGCCTTCCACGCCCAGCAGTTCGACAAACCGGCGACCTTCGACTTTATCGCTCAGTTGGCCGATGTAGCGGCCCTGTTCGGTCTCGCTGCGGGCCAGGCTGATCTTGCGATCCTTCTCCGGCTGGGTCGGCGAGATCAGGTTCAGTTCCAGGATTTTTGGCTGGCTGTTACCGCTCAGGCGCAAGTCGACTTCGCCAGTCACGTCGTCCAGGTGCACACTGGCACGCATCTGCAGAGTCTGCGCCAGCAGTTCGCGGTCCAGGGAGCGGTTGATGCCTTTGCCCGCCTCGTAGTAGTTGTCGTTGACCAGATTGTCCGGGTTGTTCACCGCGATGGTCACCATGGACAAGGTCAGCGTCACCGAGCAGGCGAGGATACCAATGATGATCCACGGCCAAAGGTGCTTGTACCAGGGGCTTGCGGCATTTGCTGCGGGCATGATCACTTCTCTCAACGAATTTGTGGGCCGATGAATCGGCTCTTGGCTTCAACGTGGATGGTCTCGTCATCGGCGTCCTTGAGGATGAATTTCACCTCGTTGGTGCTCGATGGCAGTTTTTCCGGGGCCATGGACAGTTCCACTGGCTGGCTGACGATGTCACCCGCGACCACCTTGATCTCGCGTCGACCTTGCAGCTTCAGGTCCGGCAGCCCGCTGGCCTCGAGTACGTAGGTGTGGTCGCGTTGATCCTTGTTCATGATCTTCAGGCTGTAGACGTTTTCGATTCGGCCCTCGGCGTTCTCACGGTACAGGACGCGGTCCTTGCTGACGTCGAAGCCCACCAGCGAACGGGTCGCGAAGGCGGTAGCGAGAAGGGCGATCATGGCCAGCAACACCACGGCATAACCGATCAGGCGCGGACGCAGCTTATGGGTTTTCTGCCCCGAGAGGTTGTGTTCGGTGGTGTAGCTGATCAGGCCGCGCGGGTAGTCCATTTTGTCCATGATCGCATCGCAGGCGTCGATGCAGGCCGCACAGCCCACACACTCGACCTGCAGACCGTCGCGAATGTCGATACCGGTTGGGCAAACCTGTACGCACATGGTGCAGTCGATGCAATCCCCCAGTCCCAGGGCCTTGTAGTCCACGCCTTTCTTGCGCGGCCCACGGCTTTCGCCACGGCGTGGATCGTAGGAAATGATCAGGGTGTCCTTGTCGAACATCACGCTCTGGAAGCGTGCGTACGGGCACATGTAAATGCACACTTGTTCGCGCAGCCAGCCCGCGTTGCCGTAAGTGGCCAGGGTGAAGAAGCCGACCCAGAAATAGGACCAGCCATCGGCGTCGCCCGTAAAGAAGTCCAGCACCAGTTCGCGAATCGGCGAAAAGTAACCCACGAACGTCATGCCGGTGACGAAACCGATGAGAATCCACAGGGCATGCTTGCTGAACTTGCGCAGGAACTTGTTGGCGCTCATCGGCGCCTTGTCCAACTTGATGCGTGCGTTGCGGTCACCTTCGGTCACCTTTTCGCACCACATGAAAATCCAGGTCCAGACGAATTGCGGGCAGGAATAGCCGCACCAGACCCGTCCTGCATAAACGGTGATGAAGAACAGGCCGAAGGCGCTGACGATCAGGATGCCGGACAACAGAATGAAGTCCTGGGGCCAGAAAGTGGCGCCGAAAATGAAGAATTTGCGTTCCGGCAGGTTCCACCAGACGGCCTGATGACCGCCCCAGTTCAGCCAGACCGTGCCGAAGTACAGCAGAAACAGGAACCCGCCACCGATGATCCGCAAGTTGCGAAACAGCCCGGTGAAGGCGCGGTTGTAGATTTTTTCACGAGAGGCATAGAGGTCGACGCTTTTGTCCCCCTTGGCAGGTGGAGTCACGTCGTGTACCGGAATTTGGTTGCTCATCGGTTGCATCCCACGGCAGTGGAGAAATGCCCCGGTCAGTACGTGCCGACCGCGGTCAAAAAGGGGTATTGCAGTGGCGCAATGATACCCCTGTAGCTCTATCACAAGGGTGCGACCATTGGTCACGTTGGTGGAAATGAACTGACAGTGTAATGACCTGTATCAATTGACTGGTGAAATTATGGACGTTTTTGCGGTTGCGGACGCTCAATCCGTCCATGGGTTGATCAGCTCAACGCCGCTGGACTTGAAGTCGTCGATATTGCGTGTGACCACGGTAAGGCCATGCACCAGTGCAGTGGCGGCGATGAGGGCGTCGCTTTCGTTCGCCTGATCCGGAACATGCAGGCGTGCGCAGCGCAATGCCACGGCCGCATCCACCGCGAGGATCCTGCCATCGAAGGCCGGCATGACGTGCCGTTTGAGCCAGGTCCGCAAGACACTTCCCTGGGCGGGGTCACGACGCTCCATGCGCAACACGCCGGTTTCCAGTTCCTTCAATGTGATGGCCGAGATAAACAGGCGTGGCGCGAGGATGCTTTTGGCCCAGGCGACGACGTTCGCATCGGCCTGGGGTTTGCGCAGTTCCGAGATCACATTGGTGTCGAGTAGGTACATCAGGTCAGGTCCACGGGGCGGTGAGTGATCACGGCACGCTCGGTTTCGAATTCGATATCCGCCGCTTCGGGCATCACCAGCAGTTCGACGATATTGGCGTTCATGCCGGTGAGTTTTTCGTAGTCCTCAATGCTTAGCAGTACATGAGCCGGCCTGCCACGATCGGTGATGATTACCGGACCCTGACGGGTGGCTTTTTTGGCACTACTTGTGTCCTGGTTGAATTCACGGCTGGAGAGGGTAGTGATGGCCATGGAGGTATCCCCTTGCAAACAGATTTGTAGAAACGTTACTACATGGTCTGCCGGGTAACAATTCAAGTGGCCGCCATTCGTCGTTTCGACCCGCGCCGTGGAGGAGGTTTCAAGCAAAAAAAAGCCCCGTCGAATGACGGGGCCGTTTTTTGTAGCAGGCGTTTGCCTTACTGAGCGTCTGGCGCCGGGGCCTTCTCACCGTGAGAAAGGCTGTAGACGTAAGCGGCCAGCAGGTGAACCTTGTCGTTGCCCTGCATTTGCTCCTGCGCAGGCATCTGGCCCTGGCGGCCGTAACGGATGGTCTGCTGCAGTTGAGCGAAGCTCGAACCGTAGATGAACGCGCCCGGGTGAGTCAGGTCAGGTGCGCCCATGGCAGGCGTGCCTTTGCCTTGTGGGCCGTGGCACGCCACGCAGTTGGCTGCGAACAGTTTCTGGCCCGCCTCCGGATCAGCCTTCGCGCCTTCAGGCAGCTTGCGGCCATCGAGGTTGGTCAGCACGAATGCAGCGACATCCGCAACGCCTTGCTCGCCGATCACTTCAGCCCAGGCCGGCATCACGGCGTGACGACCGCCCATGATGGTGGTCTTGATGGTTTCCGGTTCGCCGCCCCAGCGCCAGTCGGCGTCGGTCAGGTTCGGGAAGCCATAGGCACCCTTGGCGTCGGAACCATGGCAAACCGAGCAGTTGGAGGCGAACAGGCGGCCACCCATCTTCAGGGCTTGTGGATCCTTGGCCACTTCTTCGATCGGCATGGAAGCGAATTTGGCGAAGATCGGCCCAAACTTGGCGTCCGATTTGGCCATTTCCTTTTCCCACTCGTGAACGCCGGTCCAGCCGGTCTGGCCGTTGGCGAACGCGGTCTGCTTTTCGTTATCCAGGTAGTTGTATCCTGGCAGCAGGCCCTTCCAGTTGCCCAGGCCCGGGTACAGCACCAGGTAACCCAGGGCGAAAACGATGGTGCCCACGAACAGCATGAACCACCATTTCGGCAGTGGGTTGTCGTACTCCTCGATACCATCGAAAGCGTGCCCGACGGTTTCGTCGGTCACCTCTTCGCGCTGGCCCTTGCGGGTCGACAGCAGCAGCCAGGTCAGCGAGAAGATGGTGCCCAGGGTCAGGACGGTAACGTACAGACTCCAGAAGGTTGTCATTGTTGTTTGCTCCCAGAAGCTTTTGCTTGCTCGACGGGCTGTTTGGCCTCGGGGTCATCGGCGAAGGGCAGTTGGGTCGCTTCGTCGAAGTCCTTCTTGCGCCGTGGGTTGAACACCCACAGCGCCAGGCCCACGAACGCCACCATCACCACGACGGTACCCAGGCCGCGAATCATCCCGATATCCATCAGCGTCACCGTTTGCTCTTGATGATGGTGCCAAGACCCTGCAGGTACGCCACGAGGGCGTCCATTTCGGTCTTGCCCTTGACCGCGTCACGGGCGCCGGCAATGTCGGCGTCGGTGTACGGTGTGCCGAGTGTGCGCAGCACCTCCATCTTCTTCGCGGTGTCCTTGCCGTCGAGCGTGTTCTCGACCAGCCAGGGGTAGGCCGGCATCTTCGATTCCGGCACCACGTTGCGCGGGTTGTACAGGTGCGCGCGGTGCCAGTCATCGGAGTAGCGGCCACCGACCCGTGCCAGATCCGGGCCGGTGCGTTTGGAGCCCCACAGGAACGGGTGGTCCCACACGCTCTCGCCGGCGACCGAGTAGTGGCCGTAGCGCTCGGTTTCGGC
>Ga0308165_1003449_pt1 | contig 16964 bp, 10 predicted proteins | sample PhyWR2_FD_201032 | JGI IMG/M metagenome (GOLD analysis project Ga0308165, IMG submission 201032) | Phyllosphere microbial communities from UC Gill Tract Community Farm, Albany, California, United States - DLSLW.R2 | ecosystem: Host-associated > Plants > Phyllosphere > Unclassified | place: USA...
CATCAGAAACACGGGTTGCTTATATTGATGGTGGGATACTGCAGGAAATCCATATTGAACGAGAGTCACGTCGTGGGATTGTCGGAAATATCTACAAGGGTCGTGTGAGTCGAGTACTGCCTGGTATGCAAGCGGCATTTGTAGATATTGGCCTCGATAAGGCAGCTTTTCTTCATGCATCCGATATTATGCCACATACCGAATGTGTCGCAGGGGAAGAGCAAAAAAACTTCAATGTCCGCGATATTGCAGAACTGGTACGTCAGGGCCAGGACTTGATGGTACAAGTGGTCAAAGATCCCTTAGGGACTAAAGGTGCACGCCTGACGACCGATATCACTTTACCTTCACGTTACCTGGTATTTATGCCTGGCTCCTCGCATGTCGGTGTTTCTCAGCGCATTGACAGTGAAGAAGAGCGCGAACGCTTAAAGCGTATCGTCAGCGATTATTGCGATGAACTGGGTGGATTTATTATCCGTACCGCAGCTGAAGGGGTATGTGAAGGTGATTTAGCCTCTGATGCCGCATACCTGAAACGGGTATGGACTAAGGTCAGCGAACGTAAAAAGCGTAATCAGACTCGCTATCAGTTATACGGTGAACTGGCGTTGGCGCAGCGCGTTTTGCGCGATTTTGTTGATGCTGCGTTGGACCGAATCCGCGTTGACTCACGCTTAACCTATGAATGCTTACTGGAGTTTACGGCAGAATATATGCCGGAAATGACCAGTAAAATAGAACACTACAGTGGCCGTCAGCCTATTTTCGATCTCTATGATGTTGAGAATGAAATCCAGCGTGCTCTGGAACGTAAAGTCGAGCTGAAGTCGGGCGGGTATCTGGTGATTGATCAGACCGAAGCGATGACGACTGTGGATATCAATACCGGGGCATTTGTTGGCCACCGAAATCTTGATGACACAATATTCAATACTAATATCGAAGCGACACAAGCCATTGCTCGCCAGCTGCGACTACGTAATCTCGGTGGGATTATTATTATCGACTTTATCGATATGAGTAATGAAGATCACCGTCGTCGGGTTCTGCATTCTCTTGAGCAAGCTCTGAGTAAAGACCGAGTGAAGACCGGTATCAGCAACTTTTCACAGCTGGGTTTGGTGGAAATGACCCGTAAACGGACACGTGAAAGTGTGGAACATGTTCTGTGCAATGAATGCCCGAGCTGCGCTGGCCGTGGTACGGTAAAAAGTGTTGAGACGGTCTGCTATGAAATCATGCGTGAAGTGGTCCGTGTTCACCATGCTTACGACTCCGATCGCTTCCTGGTTTATGCTTCACCAGCCGTAGGCGAAGCGCTAAAAAGTGATGAATCTCATGCTCTGGCTGAGGTTGAAATCTTTGTTGGCAAACAGGTAAAAGTACAGATAGAGCCGCTCTACAATCAGGAGCAGTTTGATGTGGTTATGATGTGAATCCTCCCTTGGGATTTGTGCATGGCGCCGTAAGGCTAACAAGGAGAATGATGTGAGGCGACTGCCAGGCATACTGTTGCTCACCGGCGTGGGACTGATTGTTATTGTTGCATTGCTGGTCAGTGCTCTACGGTTAGCGCTACCGCATCTTAATGCGTGGCGTCCTGCACTATTGGAAAAAATAGAGCAGTCGACAGGTGTACCGGTTGAAGCCAGCCATATTGAAGCCAGCTGGCAAAGCTTTGGTCCTACTCTCAATGTTGAAGATATTCATGCCCCTCTGAATGAAGGGGGGTCACTGAGTATTAAGCGCGTCACTCTGGCACTGGACATCTGGCAAAGTTTATTGCATGCCCGCTGGCAGTTTCGTGATCTCACTTTTTATCAGCTGCAAATGCACATTAATACCCCGATGAGTTCAAGCGGTGGTGGTGATGGGCTGGAAGCCAGCAAGATAAGCGATCTCTTCTTACGTCAGTTCGATCACTTTGATCTGCGTGATAGTCGCTTTAGTTTCCTGACCCTGTCAGGACAGCGTGCTGAACTCTCGATTCCACAATTGACCTGGCTTAATGACCAAAGCCGTCATCGCGCTGAAGGTATTGTGAGTTTGTCGAGCTTTAACGGACAGCATGGTGTTGCCAATGTTCGGTTAGATCTGCGAGATGAAAATGGACTGCTGAATAGCGGTAAAATCTGGTTACAAGCTGATGATGTTGACGTCAAACCTTGGTTCAGCCGCTGGATGACCGATAACCTCTCTCTGCAAAGTGCCCGCTTTAGCCTTGAAGGCTGGATGGACATCAACGCTGGAGAGATCCGTGGTGGCGATATCTGGCTAAAACAAGGCGGAGCGAGCTGGGAGAGTGAGAATCGCACGGAGCACCATCTTTCGGTCGATAATCTGACAGCACAGATCAGCCGTGAATCTTCGGGCTGGGAGCTGATTATCCCTGATACCAATATTACGCTTGATGACCACGCCTGGCCAAAAGGGCGGCTGGAGCTTGCCTGGCTGAATGGCCCAGATGAAGTACAAGGTGATGAACTTCGCGTCCGTGCCAGTAATATGGAACTCGCTAACTTCAATGGATTAATGCCAATCGCAACGCGCTTTTCTTCTGATGCAGTAGACGTCTGGAAAACCATGCAGCCGCAAGGGCATATTGCGATGCTGGCACTGGATATTCCTCTAAAGCACCTGGATCAGACACGAATGCAGGTGAGCTGGGATAATGTCAGCTGGAATCAATGGCAGCAGGTACCGGGTGTTGAACACTTCTCCGGAGCGGTGGCTGGTAGCGTGATGAACGGTAAACTGGATGTCCAGATTGTTGATGGCAAAATGCCCTATGAAAACGTATTTCGTGCCCCGCTGGAAATCGCCAAAGGAACGGCATCATTACTGTGGAAAAACTCCCCTGAGGGCTTCGAGCTTGAAGGTAAAAACATTGATGTTCAGGCTATTGCGGTCTGGGCTAAAGGAGATTTTCGTTATCTGCAACCGACTCATGGTGAGCCATGGTTAGGTATTCTGGCGGGTATCAAAACCAATAATGGTGCAGAAGCCTGGCGTTATTTCCCGGAAAACCTGATGGGGAAAGATCTAACTGATTACCTGAGCGGTGCAGTCCAGGGCGGACAGTCGGATAACGCGACTCTGGTATTTGGCGGTGATCCAGGCCTGTTTCCTTTCACCCATAATGAAGGTCAGTTCCAGGTTTATGTTCCGTTACGCAAGGCGACCTTTGCTTTTCAGCCAGACTGGCCGGCGCTAGAGAACCTCGATATTACCCTCGACTTTCTTAATGAGGGGCTGTGGATGAATGCAGATAAGGCGGTACTCGGCGGCGTCACTGCGCGTAACTTAATGGCAACTATCCCTGACTATGGAAAAGAAAAACTACTGATTGATGCTGATATTAGTGGTCCGGGGGCGGCAGTAGGCCCTTATTTTAAAGATACCCCGCTCGACGATTCACTGGCAGCGGCCCTGGATGAACTGCAAATTAGCGGTGATGTGAATGCTCGCTTACATCTTGATATCCCGTTAGATGGGAAGATGACACTGGCTTCTGGCGATGTCACTCTGAAGAACAATGATTTACTGATTAAACCGCTCGAAAGTACGCTCCACCGTTTAAGCGGAAAGTTTAGCTTTGCTAATGGTGATTTACGCAGTGAACCCATGCAGGCAACGTGGTTTAACCAGCCGGTTAATATCGATTTTTCTACCCAGACTGGGGAAAAAGACTATCGAATTGACGTCAATCTGAACGGTGACTGGCAGCCAGCTAAGATAGATGTTCTACCGGAGAGTATCAGCCAGAAACTCAGTGGTCGTCTGGGCTGGACGGGGAAAGTCGATATCTCACTACCTTACCGCGGTGATGCTAAATATCAGGTCAGTCTGGCCGGTAATCTAAAGAATGTAAGTAGTCACTTACCTGCACCATTGAGTAAGTCAGCCGGAGCCGCTTTACCGGTCAATATTGCCGTCAAAGGGTCATTAAAAGAGTTTACCCTGAGTGGAAATGCAGGGGCTGATAACCATTTTTCCAGCCGCTGGTTGCTTCATAAAAATCTGACGCTTGATAGCGCTATTTGGGCGGCTAACAGCAAAAGCATCCCGGTTCTGCCCGGAGCGAACAGGGTTGAGCTGCATCTACCCGCTATCGCTGGAGAGCAATGGTTGGGCTTATTCAGTCAGAACAAAGCCCGTGCTACTGGTAACAGTGTGGTATTGCCTTCTGATGTGACGTTGCTTACCCCGGTCCTGACATTAGGTGGACAACAGTGGCATGACTTAAGTTTGACGACACAGCAGACACTCAGTGGAACACAAGTGGTGGTTAAGGGACGTGAACTTAATGCTACGCTGGAGATGCATAAGAATGCGGCCTGGCAGGCTGATATCAGCTACCTCTACTTTAACCCAGACTGGGTGATGAAGAGCGATAAAAGCGATAAGAGCGATGATAACGGCATATTTTCATCGTCAGCTATCGATTTCCGTGGCTGGCCTGATCTGAGTCTGCGCTGTGCTGAGTGTTGGTTATGGGGGCAAAAATATGGTCGTATTGACGGCGATTTGCTGGTCAAAGGCGATACCCTACAGCTAGAAAAAGGTTTGATAGATGCCGGATTTGCTAAGTTAACCGCTGAAGGTGAATGGGTTAATAAAGCTGGGGCTGTTCGTACAGCACTCAAAGGCAGCCTCACGGGACAAAAGGTGGGCCAGGCGGCAAGTTTCTTTGGAACCAGCATTCCGCTACAGGAGTCTTCTTTTGATGTAAACTACGATTTGCACTGGCGTGATGTGCCGTGGTTGCCGAGTGAAAGCTCACTGAGTGGTATTTTGAAAATGTCCCTTGGGCGTGGCAAAATTGAGTCTGTTGGCACGGGGCGCGCGGGACAATTACTCCGTCTGGTGAGTTTTGATGCGCTATTGCGTAAATTGCGTTTCGACTTCAGAGACACCTTCGGCAGCGGTTTCTATTACGATAGTATCAATAGCACCGCGTGGATAAAAGAAGGTATTGTCCACACCGATGATACGCTGGTTGACGGCCTGGAAGCTGATATCGCCATAAAAGGCGAGATGAATTTGGTGCGACGTGAGCTAAATCTGGAGGCTATTGTTGCACCTGAAATCTCTGCCACGGTCAGTGTGGCGACGGCGTTTGCGGTCAATCCTATTGTTGGTGCTGCGGTATTCGCGGCAAGCAAGGTGCTGAGTCCATTATGGAGCAAGGTTTCTATCCTGCGCTACAGCATTACTGGCCCGATGGATAAACCGCAAGTCGATGAAGTACTGCGCCAGCCAAAAATCAGTGAAGCCAAATGATTTGAAGTGAGTGGGAAACAACCACAAGCTCAAAAGCTATATTCATTATATTTCAAGTGTGCAGGTCTGTTGTCAGAGACTACGTTTCCGAGTCTTACAGGAGATATCAGTTCCGGCTATCAGAGTCACCTGCTACTTGAACTATCCAAAGTTCCACCCTTTTTCGCCTTGCGCGATAAGTAATAAGAGTAGCGAAACGATGAGTCTGAACCTGGTAAGTGAGCAACTGCTGTCTGCGAATGGCTTAACCCATCAAGATCTATTTTCGATTCTCGGTCAGTTATCCGAGCGTCGTCTTGACTATGGCGACCTTTATTTCCAGTCCAGCTATCATGAGTCCTGGGTGCTGGAAGACCGTATAATTAAAGATGGCTCCTATAATATCGATCAGGGAGTGGGTGTTCGTGCCATCAGTGGTGAGAAAACCGGCTTTGCTTATGCCGATCAGATTAGCCTGCTGGCTCTGGAACAAAGTAGCCATGCGGCTCGCAGTATTGTCAGCGAGCAAGGTAATGGACGTACTCAAACTCTGGGTGCGGTACAACATAGTGCGCTCTACACCAGTGTTGATCCATTAACCAGTATGACCCGGGAAGAGAAGCTCGATATTCTGAAACGTGTCGACAGTGTGGCGCGTGCCGCCGACAGCCGTGTTCAAGAAGTTACCGCCAGTCTGACCGGCGTCTATGAACTTATCCTGGTGGCTGCAACAGACGGCACACTGGCGGCTGATATTCGCCCATTAGTCCGTTTATCGGTCAGTGTTCAGGTTGAGCATGAAGGGAAACGTGAGCGTGGTTCTACGGGGGGAGGTGGCCGTTCTGGCTATGAATTCTTCCTGGAAAACGTTAATGGTGAAGTGCGTGCCGATGCCTGGGCAAAAGAAGCCGTGCGCATGGCTTTGGTTAATTTGTCTGCTGTTGCGGCACCTGCGGGTATGCTGCCAGTCGTTCTCGGTGCTGGCTGGCCGGGTGTATTACTGCATGAAGCTGTCGGTCACGGCCTGGAAGGTGATTTTAACCGTCGTGGCACCTCAGTCTTTAGTGGCAAAATGGGGCAATTAGTTGCTTCAGAGCTCTGCACGATTGTGGACGATGGTTCGATACCTAATCTCCGTGGTTCGATAGCCATCGACGATGAAGGTGTTCCGGGGCAGTACAACGTACTGATTGAAAACGGTATCCTGAAAAACTATATGCAGGACAAGATGAATGCCCGTCTGATGGGGGTGCCGCCAACGGGTAATGGACGCCGTGAATCATACGCGCATTTGCCGATGCCGCGTATGACCAACACCTATATGCTGGCAGGTCAGTCGACTCCACAGGAAATTATCGAGTCGGTGGAATATGGCCTCTATGCGCCGAATTTTGGTGGGGGTCAGGTGGATATCACTTCCGGTAAATTCGTCTTTTCTACCTCAGAAGCTTATTTGATTGAAAAGGGTAAAGTGACGACGCCGGTTAAAGGGGCAACCTTGATAGGTTCTGGGATCGAAGCGATGCAGCAGGTCTCAATGGTCGGTAACGATCTGGCTCTGGATCATGGTGTGGGCGTCTGCGGGAAAGAAGGTCAAAGTCTGCCGGTAGGAGTAGGCCAGCCTACGCTGAAAGTCGATAAACTGACCATTGGCGGTACCGCCTAATTCTGTACCGATGGGGCGAATTCAGTTTCGCCCCTGTTTGTATTCCACAGATGAACACCCAACGTAGCCAAGTCTGACTGTTTCGCCTCAGTAGTGAATAATCTTAATTTTCTTAAAATTCCCTCTATTTTTAGCTTTTTTACTATGCAGTGGCACAAAAATTGATTTAGATAGCATTTCGTGGATAACACATTTTTAATTACATTATTATAGTGTAATTAACGCAGCGTTAACCAAATATTAGATTAATTTCAGGTTGTTTCTTATTGTAAACTGCTGTCGAGAGCTCTTTCTCCAGCACTATATTTCAGGGCTAAAATGAGTCTGTTCCCCGTCATCGTAATATCTGGCCTTTCCTTTCCGCCAATATTCTTCGAGCTGATATTGTCGCTGGCCTTATTCTGGATAGTTCGTCGGTTGCTGACCCCTACTGGTATTTATGACTTTGTCTGGCATCCGGCTTTATTTAATACCGCATTGTATTGTTGCCTTTTTTATTTGATTTCGCGTCTGTTTGTTTGAGGTTTGTGTGAAAATTTTCGTAAAAAATATATCTCGTCCTGCGATAACATTAGTGCTGGTGGTTTTGGCCTTCATCGCAATTTTTCGTGCATGGGCGTTTTACACTGAATCCCCCTGGACGCGTGATGCCCGGTTTTCTGCTGACATTGTAGCGATTGCTCCAGACGTTTCTGGTTTAATCAGTGAAGTGAATGTTCACGATAATCAGCTGGTGAAGAAAGATCAGGTCTTATTTGTCATCGACAGAGAGCGTTATCAAAAAGCGTTAATCGAAGCACAGGCTGACGTCGATTACTACCAAGCTTTAGTGACGGAAAAACGTCGTGAAGCAGGCCGACGTAACAGCCTCGGTGCCAATGCTATATCCCGCGAAGAGATAGACCAGTCCAATAACACATTACAAACAGCTATCCATCAGTTAGCTAAGTCAGAAGCGTTACGGGACGTTGCCACTCTTGATCTACAACGTACGATAATTCGCGCTCCTGCTGATGGCTGGATAACCAATCTTAATGTCTATGTGGGTGAATTTATTACCCGTGGTTCTACTGCTGTTGCTTTAGTCAAACAGAACTCGTTTTATATTCTGGCCTATATGGAAGAGACCAAGCTTGACGGTATTCGCCCGGGATATCGGGTGCAAATTACGCCACTGGGAAGCAACCGAATATTGCGTGGTACTGTGGACAGTATTTCTGCCGGGGTAGCTAACTCGAGTAGTGTGAGTGACCCCAAAGGAATGGCGAGTATTGACTCTAATCTGGAATGGGTACGTCTGGCTCAGCGTGTTCCGGTACGCATTCATCTCGATGAGCAGCAGGGTATTACCTATCCTGCGGGAACCACTGCCACCGTCGTAGTGACTGGGACGCAAGACTTGGATACGGAGAATGGTTCATTCTTTATGAAGCTTCTGCATCGTATTCGTGAGATTGGTTGAGTCAGTTAAATATGTATCAGATTTCCAGTCTACATATCCGCTTTGCCATCAAGCTGGCCTTTGCCATCGTACTGGCCGTTTTTATTGGTTTCCATTTCAATCTGGAGACTCCACGCTGGGCCGCTCTTACCGCGGCACTGGTTGCTGCCGGGCCGGCTTTTGCTGCGGGAGGTGAGCCTTACTCCGGTGCGATTCGTTACCGCGGTATGTTGCGTATTGTGGGAACTTTTATCGGCTGTGCCGCTGCTTTAGTGATTATTATCTCACTGATCAGGTCGCCGGTCGTGATGCTGCTGGTGTGCTGTTTATGGGCCGGTTTTTGTACCTGGATTTCATCTTTGGTACGTCTTGAAAACTCCTATGCCTGGGGGCTATCGGGCTATACCGCTTTAATTATTGTTATTAGTATTCAGGCGGCCCCACTGACAACGCCGCAATTTGCGATTGAGCGTTGTAGTGAGATAATTATCGGTATTGTCTGCGCTATTGTTGCAGACTTACTCTTTTCGCCGCGATCCATTAAGCAAGAAATAGACAGAGAGCTGGATAGCTTGCTGGTGGAGCAGTATCGGCTGATGCAGCTATGCATTGCGCATGAAGATAAAGACGAAATTGATAAAACCTGGGGCAATCTGGTTCGGCGCGTGACGGCATTAAACGGTATGCGAAGTAATCTACAGATGGAGTCTTCACGCTGGGAGCGCGCTAACCGTCGTCTTAAAGCGATTAATACGCTTGCACTGACACAAATTACCCAGGCCTGTGAAACTTTTCTGGTACAGAATTTACGTCCGCTTGAAATCACACCGTCTCTCAGACACGTCTTTTCTACTCCTGCTGAAACGGCTGAGGATGTGCATAAGCAGCTGAAAAAACTTCGCCGATTGATTTCCGCTCTGGGAGAAAAGTCTACTCCGGTATCGATAAGTAGTTGGGTAGGGGCCTCGTCTCGCTATGTATTACTGAAACAGGGGGTTATCACCCATGCCCCGATCAGTGGCGTGGAAGAGGAAATTCTACAAGACGAAGTAGTTATCAAAGTCGAGTCTGCCGAAGGGCATCATGCGATGATCAACTTCTGGCGTACCACCATTTCCTGCATGCTGGGTAGTCTATTCTGGTTGTGGACCGGTTGGGTATCTGGCAGTGGGGCGATGATTATGATAGCTGTCGTGACCTCACTGGCTATGCGTTTACCGAATCCTCGCATGGTGGCACTCGACTTTCTCTACGGAATGTTGATGGCACTCCCTCTGGGCGCCTTCTATTTTCTGGTTATTCTTCCCTCGACTCAACAAAGCTTTTTGCTGCTCTGTATCAGCCTGGCGTTACTCGGTTTCTTTATCGGGATTGAGGTTCAAAAACGTCGTCTTGGTTCTCTCGGCACGCTGGCAGGCACCATTAATATCATCGTGCTGGATAATCCGATGACTTTCCATTTCAGCCTCTTCCTTGATAGCGCCCTGGGACAAATCGTCGGCTGTTTCCTGGCACTGATGGTTATTCTGCTGGTCCGTGATAACTCGAAAGAGAGAACGGGACGCACATTACTCAATCAATTTGTGTCGGCAGCCGTCTCTGCGCTGACGACCAATAAAACACGTCGTAACGAGAACCATCTACCTGCCTTGTATCAGCAACTCTTTTTGCTGCTGAATCGCTTTCCAGGTGATATCGACAGGTATCGCCTGGCGCTGACACTGATTATTCTGCATCAGCGTTTGCGTGATGCTGTGATACCGGTCAATGGCGAGTTGTCGGCTTTTCATCGGCAGCTACGTAAAACAGCAAACCGGGTTATTTCGGCAAACAGTGACAGCAAACGACAGCGTGACTACTCACTGTTACTGGCTGAGCTGGACGTCTATCAGGAAAAGTTACAGCAGTGGTCAGCACCATCACAAACAATAGAGCTGGTGCAGCGTCTGAGCCTGATATTGCATAAATATCAGCATACGCTAATCAATGCGTAGCAAGGAATAATCTGAGGACCAGGGCTGAAAGCGAAGGCTCCCCGCCATAGTCATGGTGGGAACGGGGGAGTGATTACAGCTCTTGCTCAAACAGCACTAAAATAGCTTCATAAAGCTGTTTCACCGAGAAACTGCTGGTGGGTGTGGTAAAAATTGTGTCATCACCCGCTATGGTCCCTAGAATTCCTTCAGATTTACCGAGAGAGTCCAGTAAGCGGGCAATCAACTGGGCAGCACCAGGGCTGGTGTGTATCACCACCACGGCATTGTTATAGTCGATATCCAGAACTAAGTTCTTTAACGGGCTGGAGGTGGTGGGTACCCCTAGTTCCGCGGGCAGGCAGTAGACCATTTCCATTTTGGCGTTACGTGTACGCACCGCTCCGAATTTGGTCAGCATGCGTGATACTTTGGACTGATTGATATTTTCAAAACCATCATTCTGCAAGGCCTGGACTATTTCTCCCTGCGAGCTGAATTTCTCTTCTTTGAGCAATGCCTTGAAAGCTTTAACTAATTCATCTTGTTTTGAAGGAATACGCATGATTCACCTGACTTATGGGTGAGAAAGGTCATTAGTATGCATTTTAATGAATTTTTATGCAAATGGCGAGAGATAAAGCAAGTTGAGAAAATATTATAGAAACGACGAATCTTATCAGATTTTGTTATCGACGAACATGCATGGCTCACGACTTAAAAATAAGCGTTAAAGTAAACTAAATGTTATTAAATTGATGTTGTTTTGATGGCTTCAGACGAGTAATGTAACCGCGGTTGATGTAAACCACATCAAGTCGTGACTTGGCGTGCTGGCGTTATTCCACCTGGAAAGTAAGTGCAGCAAAACGTCGTCAGGTATTGCAGCCCATCGCAAACTTGCAACGGAAGGATTGTAATTACCCTCTCTCAGGATTATGGTCGCCATCCCAGGAAATTACGGCATGATTTAGCTACCCATAATAAGGAGTTTTAGGATGAAAGTTGCAGTCCTCGGCGCGGCAGGTGGTATTGGCCAGGCGCTTGCCCTTCTACTCAAGACCCAACTACCTTCAGGTTCAGAACTCTCTCTGTATGATATCGCACCAGTAACCCCAGGGGTTGCGGTTGATCTGAGCCACATCCCTACAGATGTGAAAATCCAGGGTTTTTCTGGTGAAGACGCAACACCTGCGTTGGTAGGTGCGGACGTGGTCTTGATTTCTGCTGGTGTAGCACGTAAGCCAGGCATGGATCGTTCAGACTTGTTTAATGTTAATGCCGGTATCGTGAGAAATCTGATCCAGCAAGTAGCAGTAACTTGCCCGAAAGCCTGTATCGGAATCATCACTAACCCAGTGAATACTACGGTCGCGATTGCTGCTGAAGTACTGAAAAATGCGGGCGTTTACGACAAAAACAAACTGTTCGGTATCACCACCCTGGATATTATCCGCTCCAACACGTTTGTTGCCGAGCTGAAGGGCAAGCTACCTACAGAGATCGAAGTTCCGGTTATCGGTGGCCACTCAGGTGTGACTATTCTGCCTCTGCTGTCTCAGATCCCTGGTGTCAGCTTCACTGAACAGGAAGTTGCCGATCTGACTAAACGTATCCAGAATGCGGGTACGGAAGTGGTTGAAGCTAAGGCCGGTGGCGGGTCTGCTACATTGTCCATGGGACAAGCCGCTGCACGTTTTGGTCTGTCACTGGTACGTGCACTGCAAGGCGAAAGCAATGTGGTTGAATGCGCCTATGTTGAAGGCAACGGCGAATATGCCCGTTTCTTCTCTCAGCCATTGCTGCTAGGTAAAAACGGTATTGTTGAGCATCAGGCGATTGGTACTCTGAGCGCTTATGAGCAAGACGCTCTGACCGGTATGCTGGACACCCTGAAAAATGATATTAAGCTGGGCGAAGAATTTGTGAAGTAAGCCTGAGCCTTATTACGCTGAAGCCAATAGGCTATTAGCTTGATAATAAAAAAGGGAAAAACACTGTTTTTCCCTTTTTGCATTTAGAATTTTATCTATACCCTAAATCGAGTGTCGGCGTAAAACTCCGATCGGTATCATCATTGACTAGTTAACCGAAGGGTATTCCTGATTAACGGGATATTCCTGAATAGTGACGGGTAAAGTGAGTTTCTCATCGTCACGCATCACTTCAACATCAACGACCGAGCCCGGGCGAATTTCTGCGACCTGATCCATCGTTTCCAGTGTTGATACAGTAGGTTTATGATTAACCGAGAGAATCACATCCCTGACCTGAATACCTGCGATAGCAGCAGGTCCATTAGGTGAGACTCTACTGACGACAATTCCCTGCAGTTTTTCAATCCCGGTAGCAGATTCATTATTCGATGAACTATTATCGCCACCATCAATCCCGATAAAACCACGAATCACCCGGCCATCACGAATGAGCTTTTCCATGATTTTGGTAGAAAGTGCGGTTGGAATAGCAAACCCAATACCCTCGGGTGTCTCGCCGTCATTACTCTTATCAAATGACAGGGTGTTAATACCTATCAATTCACCCAATGAATTCACTAACGCACCGCCAGAATTTCCCCGATTAATGGAGGCATCGGTTTGTAAAAAAGATTGTCTGCCAGAAGAGCTAAGACCAATGCGTCCGGTTGCACTAATGATCCCCTGGGTTACCGTTTGCCCGAGGTTATACGGGTTTCCAATCGCCAGTACGACATCACCGATATGCGGCTGTCGCTTGGTATTGATAGGGATAATGGGAAGGTTAGCATCACTAATTCTTAATACTGCAAGGTCTGTCAGGTTGTCAGAGCCGATTAATAAAGCTTCAAAGAGACGGCCATCTTGTAGTGCGACAATGATTTGATCGGCATCATTGATGACATGTTTATTGGTAATAATATAACCACGGCTGTCCATAATAACGCCAGAACCAAGCGTTTTGATATGTAATTCGGGCTGGCCATTATTGCCAGCACTGCGGTTATAGACATTGACTACGGCTGGTGCAGCGCGACGAACTGCCGAGTTAAAACTCACCGGAGTGTCATCGGTGTTGTTAAATGCTGACGGGGTAAGTGGGATAATCGTTTGCCGTAGCGAAGGTATTGTGAACAACAATAAACCAGCAACAATCATCCCTATCACCACTGAACGAAGTATCTTCAGAAGCATAGTTTTTATTAAGTTGTAAGAACGAGCGATAAGTAGCATGAGTGAAACGGGCCTGCCGAGCTGGTATGCCCGTTTCTCGGTTAGTATTAACGCGCCAGTATATAGAGACTGTTGTCACCACGGATAATGTGCAATGCAACAATGGCCGGTTTGGTCTCCATCACTTTACGCATATCTGCCAGATTTTGCACCGGTTCACGGTTAATGGCGATGATAACATCATCTTTCTGCAAACCTATCAGAGCCGCAGGTGAACCTTTATCTACATTTTCTAACAGGATACCTTTAGTACCCTCTTTTGACTGACCATCGCTGAATGAAGCGCCCTCTAGTGCCGGCAGAATGGACTCCATACTGATAGTCGACTCAGGACTCTTATCCAGAGTCACGTTGACGCTAACCGGTTTCCCATCACGCAACAGACCCAGTTTAACCACCGTTCCTGGTTCTGTGGTGGCGATTTTGCTGCGTAATTCAGCGAAGCTTTGAATTGTTTTATCGTTCAGGCTGGTGATGACATCACCCGCTTTGACGCCAGCTTTGGCTGAACCAGAGTCAGGGATGACTTCACTGATAAACGCACCGCGCTGGGTATTAAGCTTAAAGGCTTTAGCAATATCTGCATTCAGTTCAGTACCTTTAATGCCCAGCAAGCCACGTTTGGCTTCGCCGTACTGGATAAACTGTTTAACCAGGGTTTGTGCCATATTACTGGGGATAGCAAAACCTATTCCGACGTTACCCCCACCGGGTGCCAGGATCGCGGTATTAATCCCAATCAACTCGCCGTTGAGGTTAACCAATGCCCCACCAGAATTACCCTGGTTAATGGAGGCGTCGGTCTGGATAAAGTTTTCCAGACCTTCTAAATTCAGGCCACTACGACCAAGGGCTGAAATAATCCCTGAGGTTGCCGTTTGCCCGAGTCCAAATGGATTACCTACTGCAACGGTAAAATCACCGACCCGCAGGCCGTCAGAGTCAGCCATCTTAATTTCGTTTAAATCTTTGGCATCCTGCAATTGCAGCAGAGCGATATCGCTTTGTCTATCACTGCCGATAGCTTTGGCATCAAACTCGCGCCCATCATTAAGCTTGATTTTGATTTTATCAGCCCGATCAATAACATGGTTATTGGTCAGAATGTAACCATTTTTGGCATCAATAATGACACCTGAACCTAAACCACCCCTGGCACGCGGAGGCTGACCATTTTTACCTGATGGGATGGGTGCAGCAGAATCTGCATCAGGTGCGTTGCGCTCGACGCGTACACTGACAACAGCAGGCAGTACTTTTTCAAGCATGGGTGCCAGGCTGGGTAAAACTTGTTGCTGTGAGGGCACATCTGTTGAGGTTGATGCCTGGGCCAAAGATGAAGCACTGAGTGTCATACCGATGCTTAACGCTAATACACTTAACAGCCGTATTTGTTTTTTCATTAGATGCAGGCTCTCATATACATAAGAAAAGGGGGCATAACATATATTGCGATAGTATGACTTCCAGACAAAAATTCAGATAGTCGATAAGCACAGGCAAACGCTATGATTCGACTATCTGAATAAAGGCAACTCTTGGCTGACGAAAATATCTTCAGCAAGATGCAGGTTAGTCGCGTTTTGCTCCGTTACGCAGCAAACCAGAAGCACCTTCTGAGTAATCGCGCGGTATCTGAACCGGAGCCTGATCGTTACTGGCTTCTGATTCGTTAAGGCGCGTACGGAATGGATTGCTTTCCGCTGTCATACCAGGCAACAGGCTGCTGGAGCTTTTCGCCATATGCTGATAAAGCTGACGATAATCACCCGCCATTTTGTCCAGTAATTCCGCACTATGTGCAAAATGACTGACCAGCTCTTCACGATACTCTTCAAGCTCTTTCTTGCTTGCTTCCAGTTCATATTGAAGGGTCTGTTGTTGACGCAGTTTGCGATTGCCAAAACGCATCGCGGTGGCGCCAATTATCAGGCCCACAACTAATCCAATAAGCGCATATTCCCAAGTCATGAACATCTCCCGTTGTCTTGTGATTCCATAGGGTACTGTAGCCACTATAACCGTTAATCTAAGAGAAGTGGAATCTTGCCGCAGCTTCGCTTAGGGTAGAACGGCCTTTTTTCGACAACTGTAGTAAACAGCTATCCGATTTTAAAGGAAATACTAGGATACCATGCAAAATATCTCTCCCCTATCATGCTACCAGCAAACCTTGTTACAAGGTGATTATCAGCCTGATGATGTACAACGTGACGCCATAACTCAGCTGGATACGATATGGCAGCAGTTTACCTTACAAAAACCAGAACCCGTGGCAGACGGTTTACGTGCTCGATTTGGCAAACTGCTTGGTAAAAGCCGGGTTTCAGCAGTACAAGAGCCGGTCCGAGGTTTATATATGTGGGGAGGTGTCGGCCGGGGTAAAACCTGGCTGATGGATATGTTTTTCCAAAGCTTGCCTGGTAAACGTAAGCTAAGACTGCATTTTCACCGTTTTATGTTACGGGTTCATGAAGAACTCACTCAATTACAAGGTCAAAGCGATCCGCTTGAAAAAGTGGCGGATAGTTTCAAAGCTGAAACCGATATTCTGTGTTTCGATGAATTTTTTGTCTCTGATATTACTGATGCCATGTTGTTAGGGACGCTGATGAAAGCGCTCTTTGCACGGGGTATTTCATTAGTGGCAACCTCCAATATTCCCCCTGACGATCTCTATCGTAATGGCTTGCAACGCGCCCGTTTTTTACCGGCAATCGAGGCAATAAAACAGTATTGCGATGTGATGAATGTCGATGCAGGTATCGATTATCGCTTGCGAACGCTGACTCAGGCACATATCTGGCTGTCGCCTGTTAATCAGCAGACCACCCAGCAGATGGAAAAACTTTATACCGCGCTCACCGGTACTGAGCGGGAACCCGGGCCGATAATAGAGATTAATCATCGCCCGTTAGCGACGCTTGGCATAGCCAACCAAACACTGGCGGTGGATTATACCACTTTGTGTGTGGATGCCCGTAGCCAGCACGATTACATTGCTCTGTCACGCCAGTTTCATACGGTCATGTTGTTTAATGTGCCGGTTATGAACGTCAGTAATGAAAATGAAGCCCGACGCTTTATTGCGCTGGTGGATGAATTTTATGAGCGGCATGTCAAACTGCTGGTTTCTGCAGAAACTGAACTTTTCGATATTTATCAAGGTGAAAGGCTTAAGTTTGAATTCCAGCGTTGCTTATCCCGACTGCAGGAGATGCAAAGCGAAGAGTATTTGCGCCTGGAACATATGCCCTGAATGTTTATTTAGGACACAAAAGATAAATTAGGGTCGATTTTTGGAAGCGACTTCTCTATAATCTTGCGACCCCACGTTACAACCAAAGTTTTTTTCCCAAAACTTTTGTCGTGCCGGCATAGGCTATTCGAAGGGGTAGGTTTGCTGGACA
>Ga0308165_1003450_pt1 | contig 16960 bp, 13 predicted proteins | sample PhyWR2_FD_201032 | JGI IMG/M metagenome (GOLD analysis project Ga0308165, IMG submission 201032) | Phyllosphere microbial communities from UC Gill Tract Community Farm, Albany, California, United States - DLSLW.R2 | ecosystem: Host-associated > Plants > Phyllosphere > Unclassified | place: USA...
ATTTTGTGCTTGTTGCTAATCATTGCGTATTATTCTTTTTTCTATATCCGCTACAGTACTGGTTGTAGCATCGCTTGGAATGTATAATTTATCGTATGCTGCCGCTGTAGCAAAGTTTAAGGTCTCTCTGGCAGTTAATTGGTTATAAAAGCCATAAATCAGGCCAGCCATGAAACAATCGCCACTGCCAACTTTATCTAAAATTTCATCCGATACATATTCTTCAGAAACAGTCAGTTCACCGGCAGTATAAATGGCAGTATAATACCTGATGCCCTTGCCATGATCGAACCTAAAGGTATTTGCAACTGCCTTGCATGCCGGGAACAAACTTAATATTTCTTTAGAAGTATCCGTTGCCTGTTGCAGTAACGTTTCCTTTGCATAACCTTCAGTTGGTGTTAAATCTTCATGAAGTGCAGTACCCAACATTTTATTGGCGGCCCAAACATTACCCATAATCAAAGTGCAATATTGAGCCAGTTCAGGTAAAACATCGATCGGCTCTTTACCGTATTTCCAAAGTTTTGCGCGGTAGTTTAAATCCAGGGAAATGGTGATGTTTTTTGCAGTTGCCACTTTTAGAGCTTCCAGACAAACATCCGCGATAGATTGATTGATTGCAGGGCATATTGCGCTAAAATGAAACCAGGTAACACCCTCAAAAACTTCATCCCAGTTGATCTGTCCAACCTTTAAATCTGCGTAAGCAGAATTCGCCCTGTCGTAAATTACACCAGCGTTCTTTAAGTCTTTCCCTTTGGGGAGATAATAAAGCCCCAAGCGCTCACCATGGTAAACCATTGGCGTGGTATCGATGTTTCTAGCATCTAGATAATCCACAATTTCCCGGGTTACCGAATTATCCGGTACAGCTGATAAGTAGGATGAAGGTACATTCCAAAGTGCCAGTGCGGTAGCTACATTGAGCTCTGCACCACCAACATAAAATGGAAGTTTATTTTCTTTTAACCATTGGCCGTCCATATCGGGGCAGATGCGCAAAAGTATTTCACCAAAGCTTAAAACTTTTTCTCCTTTTTTTGATGAAGCGAATATTTGGGTGCTCATTTTTGTGTCTGATCGGCGTATTTCATGCTGTTTTCTACAACGGTATGAAATTGGAAGGAAAACGATTGAAATGATTTATTTTCAATGAAATACCTCTTTAAAGCCCTATTTTGGTTAAAATTTAAAGTAATTTTTTGCGTTAAAGTACGAAATATCCTGCACAATTTTGCCAACCCACTCCAAGTCGTTAGGCAATTCGCCATTCTCGATGTCTTCGCCAAAGAGGTTACAAACGATTCTTCTAAAATATTCGTGGCGGGGAAAAGAAAGGAAACTCCGCGAATCGGTTAGCATACCGACCAAACGGCTTAAAAGCCCCATGTTCGATAATGCATTTAATTGTTTGATCATGCCATCTTTCTGATCTAAAAACCACCATGCCGAACCAAACTGTACCTTTCCTGCAACCGAACCGTCATTAAAGTTTCCGATCATAGTTGCAATCAGTTCGTTATCAGCCGGATTAAGATTATAGATAATGGTTTTAGCCAGTTTATCCTGATTGTCCAAACGGTTTAAAAATTTAGAAAGCATCCGGGCCTGACTAAAATCGCCAATCGAATCCCAACCCGTATCTGGACCCAACTGCCTTAACATCCTGGCGTTATTGTTACGCAAGGCGCCCAGGTGATATTGTTGTACCCAACCTTTTTCGTGATCCCACTCTGCAAAATAAACGAGCATAGCTGATTTAAATTTCAGGTTCTCCTGGTAGGAAATATTCTGTTTGCTACGGATTTTATCAAAAATGGCGGATATCTCTCCTTCGGTATAATCTTCAGCGTAAATTTGCTCTAAACCATGATCGGAAACTGAACAGCCGTTTGCTGCGAAGTAATCGTGACGGCTTTTTAAAGCGTCAATATAGTCCTGAAAAGTGCTGACTGTTTTATCTGCAACGCTTTCCAGTTTATCGATATACTCATTTAAACCTTCAAGATCATCACTGTTCATCGCTTTGTCCGGGCGGAAGGCCGGCAACATTTTAAGGTTAGCACCTTCTCTTGCCAGTTGCTGGTGGAAGTTCAGACTATCCAAAGGGTCATCGGTAGTACAAACGGCCTCTACATTCATTTTGGCCAACAAACCGCGCACTGAATATTCAGGTGTTTGCAGTTTCGCCGAACATTCATCAAAAATTTTCTGTGCCGTTTTACCTGAAAGCAGATCGTTTATACCGAAGTAACGCTGAAGTTCTAAATGGGTCCAGTGATATAAGGGATTTCGAAGGGTGTAAGGAACTGTTTCTGCCCATTTCTCAAATTTCTCATAATCTGATCCAATACCGGTAATGTATTTTTCATCCACGCCGTTGGCACGCATGGCCCTCCATTTATAATGGTCGCCGGCAAGCCAAACCTGACTGATATTGGCAAACTGCGTATTATTGGCAATCTGCTCTGGAATAAGGTGGTTATGGTAATCGATAATCGGCAATGACTTTGCAAAATTGTGATAAAGTTTTTCAGCAGTTTTGCTTTGTAAAAGAAAATTTTCGTCTAAAAAAGGTTTCATGTTATATAATTTGAGATAATTGATTTGAGATGATCAAAACCTATCTATTCATGTATTACTTATTTCGGCCTGTATCCTCACAGACCTGATCTTAATTTATGTATTTTTCCGCTAATGGTATGTCAAGACAAGACCACGGAATTTCATTCCAATACTCACAGCTCAGATTTGGGACTAAAGACTAACGCCCCTTTTCCACGGAATAAAGTCATCCTGATTAAGCAAAACCGCCTTAGGAATTACTTCGCCGCTGGCTGCTTTAATGCAATATTCCAGGATATCTTCTCCCATCTGTTCGATGGTTTTTTCGCCCTCGATTACCGGTCCGCAGTTGATATCGATAATATCGCCCATGCGTTTGGTTAATGCATTATTGGTAGATACTTTGATGGTCGGGCAAACCGGATTTCCTGTTGGCGTTCCCAAACCTGTAGTGAACAGAATTAATGTTGCACCTGAAGCTGCTTTTCCCGTAGTGGCTTCCACATCGTTTCCTGGCGTACAAACCAAGTTTAATCCCGGTTTTGTAGCTGGTTCGGTATAATCCAAAACATCTTCCACTGGTGATGTTCCACCTTTTTTAGCTGCTCCGGTACTTTTAATCGCATCGGTGATCAAACCATCTTTTATATTTCCGGGAGATGGGTTCATAAAAAACCCTGAGCCAACATTCTCTGCTGATTGGTTATAAGCAGTCATCAATTGAATGAACTTGCGCGCCGCAGTTTCATCTTTGGTACGGTCGATCAATTGCTGTTCGGCTCCGCAAAGTTCAGGAAATTCGGCAAGCAACACGGTTCCGCCTAAAGCCACCAATAAATCAGAAGTATAACCAACGGCAGGATTGGCGCTGATTCCGCTAAAACCATCACTACCGCCACATTTTACACCTAAAACCAATTTACTTAATGGAGCAGGCTGACGTTCGATCTTATTGATCTCGGTTAAACCGATAAACGTTTTTCTGATCGCTTCTTTCACCAATTGTTCTTCACTCTGCGATTGCTGCTGCTCGAAAATGAATAAAGGTTTATCGAAATTCGGGCTGCGGTGTTTTAAGTCGTCCATAAAATCTTTAACCTGTAGATTCTGACAGCCCAAGCTCAGCACCGTTACACCCGCAACATTGGGATGATCGGCATATGCAGCCAATAACTTACTTAACACGGCAGCATCCTGACGGGTTCCGCCACAACCTCCCTGGTGATTTAAGAATTTAATGCCATCAACATTTTTAAAGACACGGTTGGCTGAAGGATTTGCCAGTCCGATTGAACTTGGATCAGCTTCTGCTAAAATTTCGCCGTTTTTATAGGCTTCAACCAGCTGGTGGGCATAAGATTTATATTTATCGGTTACGGCATAACCCAATTCGTTGTGCAATGCCTCACGGATCACATCAAGATTGCGGTTTTCACAAAAAACTGTTGGGATAAACAACCAGTAATTTGCCGTACCCACGCGGCCATCGCTACGGATATAACCGTTAAAGGTCCTGCCCTCGAATTTGGAAACATCAGGGGCATGCCACTCATAGTGGTAGGGACGGAATTCGTAAGGATCCGAAGCGTGTTTCGTATTTTCGGTATCCATCAACCCGCCTTTTAGAATAAAATGTTGCGCTTTCCCTACCAGTACACCGTACATAATAATGTGATCGCCCGCATTCATATCCTGCATAAAAAATTTATGCTTGGCCTGAATGTCATCTTGTAAAATATATTCCTGTCCATCATAAATAACAGTTTCGCCTTTTGCCAGGTTTTGCAGGGCAACCAGCACGTTATCGTTTGGATGGATTTTTAAAATTCTAGTAACCATTTTAAATTGTTCTTTCTGAATGCAAGTTACTTAAAGTTTCTTTTGCACCCTTGTTCTGTAATAAATCAACGTAAGATTTTACCGCCGCGTTAAAGCCGGGATAATTGTTCAGGTTTTTATCCCAAAGACGTCTGTCGCCAAGGGTATTGTCGACCACTGTTTCAGGATTTTTCCAATATTCGTACAATATTTCAGCAAATTCATCCTGTACCGGATAAGTTTTTCCATTTGCGCTGGCAGTATAAGTATCCCCCTCTTTATTTACATTCATGAAAAGAATGTAGGCGGCCACACCTAAAGCAGTTAACTGAGGCACTTCGTTTTTCAAGGCATAATATCTTCTGATCAATGGCATATTACGCATCTGCATTTTTGAGGTGAAGTTTAGCGTAATGGCCTGCCACTGGTGTTCCAAAGCAGGGTTACTGAAACGGTCGACCACACTTTCGGCAAAAGCAATCGCTTCCTGGTAAGTAATATCTTCGTTTACCACAACCGGCGCGATTTCCTCTTTCATGAGTTTTAACACATTGTTCGCGAAATCTTCGTTCGCCATCGCTTCTTTTACGGTGTTGAAACCTGCTAAAATGGCCAATCCGCAGCTAATGGTATGTGTACCGTTCAACAAACGGAGTTTTAACTCCTTAAATTTATCGATTGAGGGAACAATAAAAATCCCTTTATCAGCCTTTGCAAAAGACAAAATTTCCTTTACTTTTTCACTAGAAGATTCGATGGCCCAAAGCCTGAAGGGCTCAGCCATAATCATCAGTTCATCTTCATAGCCCAGTTCGCTTTCAATCGCCTTTTGTTCAGCCTCTGGAAGTTTTCCCGGCACAATCCGGTCAACTAAAGTTTTGCAAAAGTGATTGGCCGTTTTTAACCAGTTTTCGAAATCCCACCCCAATTTATTCTGAATAGCCAGATCCAATAAAATTTCTTTAAGCTTGTCGGCGTTATCGCTGATTAATTCTGTCGGTACGATTACCATTCCGCTTTCAACCGAGCCACTAAAAGCTTTATATCTTTCGTGAAGGAAAGCCAGTAATTTGCCTGGATAAGATTGTGGCGGGCTATCGGTAATTTTATCCTCGCTTTTAACAATGCCCACTTCGGTAGTATTCGAAATTACAACCTGCATTTCAGGCTGATGCGCAGCTTTTAAAATTTCCGCCCAATCTTGCGAGGCCGATAACACACGGCTGATGGATGAATTGATTGAATTTTCTTCCACATTAACACCATCTTCGATCCCTTTAACACAAAGGGTGTATAAATTATCCTGTTTCGAAAATGCATCTGCACCGCCTCTTGAAGTGGATTTAACCACCAGAACGCGGCCATTGAAAATGCCTTTTTGATTGGCTTTATCAATAAAATAATCGGGCAGGCCACGCAATAAAACACCCGTTCCAAACTGGATTACCTTTTCGGGAAGCGACAAAATTCCGGCCGTTGGTTTACCAACCTTATCGCCATTAATGTTTGCTAAATTTTCTTTGTTTAAAATCATTGTTCTTACGATTTCCGTCATTGCGTTGTAACTCACAAGGACATTTATACTTTAGTTATTTCCCGTTGGCGGTTAGCCATTTCGGATATTCTTTTTCAATTATTTTCTGCCCCCAGTTGCCGTACCAGGCATAACCGTTTCTTCTTTCGACACTTAACTCTTCTAATTTTGTTTTAATTGTATTGTCACGGTCGCCAAAAATGGGTGTGTTTTTCTCCAGGTCGTAAAAACGTGCCCAGGTCATACTTTCCTTATCCGCTACCAGAGCCGAAACATTTTTATTGCGATCGAAACGATAACCAGCAATTTTATAGGTATCGAACCATTTCACCGCTGCTGCAACCGCAGTTTTTACTTCGGCTGATGGGTTTTTAACCCTCATTAAAAAACGGATAATACCTGCTGATTCACTTGTACTCAGCGAGGCTGGCTCGAACGCTCTCGCCTTTGCAGGCAACATCGAATCTTTATCGTATTGCGCTGCCCAGATGGTTAAATCTCCATGCTGTTTTACCTGTGTTTTAAGGATGCAATCCAGGCCCTTTGATACTGCTTTTTCTGCCTTTTTAATGTAAGCCGGGTTTACCACTTCGAAACCATTCTGCTGTGTTGCAATATCCTGTAAAATATTCAGCACATTGATCATTGCATCATCGTTATAGGTAATTTCCGAACGGTACAAGGCTTTATCCGGATAATACTGTGGCCAACCGCCATTTTCATATTGAGCAGATAAAATATAATCCAGTCCTTTTTCTGCTGCCGCTAAATAAGTCTTGTTGTTTGTTTTTTTATAGGCCTGAACGAGGTATACCACCTCTCTGCTTGTTGCTTTGTTATCAAAGGTGGCATGCAGGTCTTTGGTAGCTTTGATCTTTGCCAAAAGATCTGGTGTTATGGTTGCACCGTAGTTAACCACACTTTTATCTTCCAGCTGCTTTGGCCAACCTCCATTGCCCAACTGATAAACGAGCATTTTATCTGCCGTAGAATCGGTAGGCTGCTGAGCATAACATGATATCAGCAGCGTATTACAGATCAGGGTTAACAATATTTTTATTTTCATCATTTCTGTTTGTTAGTTTTTGCCACCGAAGCAAGGAGTATTTTTTCATCCAATTTTTCAAGTTGAGCTTGTCAAAACGCTGTTTGCTGTAATTTTAACAAACCCTTCGACGGGCTCAGGATGAAAGTTTTACTACGTTATCTGTGCTCATCCTTTTTACCTGTGGTTAAATTCTACTTTTTAGCCGGAACCTGTTTAATAAGCCAGTTTACCAGATCATTCGTAGCCTTAAAATTTTCGAATGCTGCCGGCAATTTCCTGCCATCGATATATTCATTGTAAAACCATGGATCGCCTACTGCGAAAACAGTTCCTTTACCATATTTTGCTGTCGCTATAATTACATCGCCTTTATCTGTTAAAGCAGAAACTGCAGGGCTCTTGGCCACAATAGTCGAGATCTCCTTGATATAAACTTTCTTGGCCGTTTTAAAAATTGAATTTCCTGCCGGAATATTTACCGCACCCTGCTCAAAATTTGCGCCCTGAACTTTGTTGCGGCTATCTTCGTTAAAATGGATTCCAAAAGTTTCTGGCAGTATGTTGAATTTCGAGATTTCACAATTGCCCACATCATTCAACAGGAGTACCAAAACTCCTCCTGCTTTGACCCATTCACTAATCTGTTTGGCGTGTGCAGCATTCATGAAATTAGGGCTTGCTGTTTCTTTCTCGGTATCAGGATCAACAATGATATAAATATTGCTTCCTTTTAAATTTGAAAGGGTGGGAGCCGTTTTGAGCGTAGCCGTTTTTACTCCTGCATTGTTAAATACTTTTCCAAACAGCGAAAATCCATTGTTATCTTCTTCTTCCCAAACATAATGAAAAGGAATTTTCTCTCCTGCTGGGCCGGGGGTATACTCGTTGTTGAAAAAATTATCAACGGTAACGGTTAAACCTTTGCCTGGTTTTGGCAACATGTCGATTTCCATTTCGGCAGCAGCGCAAACAAACGCGCCCATACCTTTTGGATCGTTGGTGATTACTTTTTCACTGATGTAATAATCGAAACTTCCGTCGCGGTATTTAGGTTTTCCACCCAAACCAGATACCGAAACGGTTTTGGTGAGGTTTATTCTTTCATTTCCCGCCTGTTCAACAAATTCTTTCTTTAAGCCGGAATAACCTTTATTGGCAGCTGTCATAAAAGAAGAAGGTAACCAGCCATTGCGCACACCTTTGGCCAAACCGAACACGAACATGCTCGAGGCAGAGCTTTCAAGGTAGTTTCCCTTTCTTGTTGGCATATCTAAAATATCAAACCAAACACCTGATTTCGGATCCTGGTATTTTACTGCTGCGGTTGCCGTACGGTTTAAAATGGCAAGCAGTTCTTTACGTTGCGGGTGATCTGCCGGAAAGTTGTCCAATACATCTACCAAAGCCATGATGTACCATCCCATTGCCCTGCCCCAGAAATTTGGCGAGCGGCCGGTTGTTTTATCCGCCCATTGTTCAGCTCTGCTTTCATCATAACCGTGATAAAGTAATCCTGTTTTAGCATCGCGGGAATTCTTTTCCATCAGGATAAATTGTTTTGCAATATCGTCGAAAGCTGCATCTTTTTTCATCAGCTTCGCATACTCTGCATAAAAAGGCTCGCCCATGTACAATCCATCCAACCACATCTGGTTGGGATAAATTTTCTTGTGCCAAAACCCACCTTCTTTGGTACGTGGCTGTTTTTGAAGCTGATCGTATAATTTAGTTGCCGCCAGCAAATATTTTTGTTGTCCGGTAACCTTGTACAACAACAATAACGAACGGCCATTTTTAACATTATCGATATTATAATCTTCAGCTTTGTAAGTGGTGATATTTCCTTCCTTATCCAGATAAGCATCCATCGAACTTTGGATGTACTTGAAGTATTTTCCATCTCCGGTATTACGCCAAACTGCTGCGGCGCCTTCCAGCACTACACCCATATCATACGACCATCTTGGCCCTTTTGGTCCCTTTAACACGGTGGTATCCTGCCAAAGCTTTTCCATCGCTGTAAGGGTTAACTGTTCTGATAATTTCTTTTGGGCAAATCCACTTTGCGATAAAATGGAAAAACCGATGAGGGCCGCCGCTGTATATAGAATTGATCTCTTCATGTTTGTTATTTTGAAATTTCCAATGCTTTTTTATCTACTTCCGTAGCTAGTAACGAAGCTGTTTTTGCTTTGGAAACATCTGTTCCACTAATTTTTAGCCCTTTTGATTTTTCACCACTTACATCAAACAATACCTTACTGTTATCAGGATATTTTAAACCGCTGATATTGATATTTGATCCGTTCTGGATCATTACCACCGGACTGGTATCTTCTGTAATGATATTTACATTTTTCAGGAAAATCCCGGCGGCCTCAATAATTTCAATCCCTTTTTTTGCTTTAATGGTAACGTTTTCCAGGTGAATATCTTTGATGTTCATCTCTGGCAAACCCCTAAAAAATATGGCTTTTTCAGCACCGTTGGCCACAACATCTTTGATGTAAAAATTCTTGAACTGAGGTGTAGCCTCAGTAACCGGAACGGTAACGGTTTTAATGGCTTCACGTTTTTCGCCAGCTAAAGGAACCGGATCAACGGCAGCATAATACATGTCGAACAAGATGGCCTCGCCCGGAATATCGATCATGTTGATGTTGTTGATGTAAATATTCTCTACCACACCACCACGGCCACGGGTAGTTTTGAAACGCAATCCAATATCGGTACCGATGAAAGAGCAATCGTAAACCCAGATATTTTTCGCCCCGCCACTCATTTCACTACCGATCACGAAACCGCCATGTGCATGATAAACCACATTATTTCTAACAATTACATTTTCTGTTGGCACACCGCGTTTGCGCCCAGCCTCATCCCTACCTGATTTAATACAGATCCCATCGTCACCAACATCAAAAGTGCTGCCTTCAATTAACACGTTTTTGCACGATTCTACATCAACACCATCTCCGTTTTGTGCAAACCAGGGATTTTTTACCTGTAAATTTCTTAACGTTAAATCTTCACATAGTAAAGGGTGTAAATTCCAGGCTGGTGAGTTTTGAAAGGTCACGCCTTCCAAAAGCACTTTTTTGCAACCAGTTAATACCAATAAATTCGGACGAAGGAAATCTTTGATATCTTCATAATCAGCAGCTGTTTTACCTGGCTCGATTACACCTGCATTTTTAGTGTTTGAACCTTTAACTGTTTTTTCTGATGGATACCACATTTTACCGTCGGCCCTTAACACTCCGCCAGAGGCAACCAAAGTTTTCCACTGTGTTTCGGTCAATTTATCTTTTTTAACCATACGCCATGCACCACCGTTTCCATCGATAATACCTGTTCCGGTAATGGCGATGTTTTCGAGGTTAACACCCGAAATCGGACTCTGGTTCCGCCATGCTGGTTGACCTTCCCAATTTCCCTGTACTAATTTGTATTGATTAAAATCGTCAGTAAACTGGAGAATGGCATCGCGTTTTAGGTGCAGGTTTACATTGCTTTTTAACTCAATAGGGCCAGTTAACCACAGGCCGGAAGGAATTAACACCACGCCGCCCCCTTTTTGGCTTACACTTACAATGGCTTTATTAATACTTTGTGTGTTTAGGGTTATACCGTCGCCCTTTGCGCCGAAACTTACAATACTTGTGGTATCCTTTTTGAAGTTAACCTGTTGAATTACGGGTAAGCTTTGCTTTTGTTGCGCTACAGCGGTTGCAGAAGATAAAATTAAGCATGCCAGAGCTACTTTAATACGGCATAAACTACCAGAAATATGTTTCATTATTTGCGCTGTTAAATTATACTTGGTTATTGTAATAACAAGTGTACGTTGTTTGCATTTAAAATAGAAGAGAAATCTATGCAATCGTTGCCGGAACTCAAACCAAAAAAGCGCCTTTAAAACCAACACTAATAGCTGAATATCAGGTATTTAACAGCCCTATTTAACCTCAGGATTCCAGCCACGGAAAACGTTTTCCAAAATGTAGGCCTTATACTCCTCATCTGTTAGCTGGCGCGACCAATTTGTCCTATTTTTCGGATTAGCTCCTTTACCGGTACTTTTATACTCAGCATAATAAGCGGTTTTCTCATTGCTCTCTTTCCCCCAGTTGTTCCAACCCTCAGGGCGGATAAAATCTGGCAGCTCACAGTTGAGATAGGCAACTTTTGCATATGGCCTCCAGGGGCGGCCCAAATAGAAGCTATTTGCTTGCGCATCACCTTTGATTTTACATTTGTTTAGTACATAACCGAATTTTGTGGTATCGGCTGTCGAGGCTGCGGTAATGTAACCTGCCTTTTTACAGAAAATTGTACAGCTCTCAAACCAGGCCGTAGAAGCACCAAAAATAAAATCTACCGTTCCCTCTATGTGGCAATTTTTATAATACTGTCGGTTGTTTCCACCATAGGTATAAAGCGTATCCTGAAAACCCAAAAACCTGCAGTTGGTGAAAATCAATTTATCTCCCCCCGCCCAAACGGCCACCGCTTGCCCAACCGGGCCGGATGAATTTTCGAAAGTGATATTTTCGGCTGAAAAACCTTCACCATAAATATAGAAGCTTGATGACCCTGAAGTGCCTTTTTCTTCACCAAAAGCATTTTTCTTTTGGGCATAATCATCGTAAGTTAAAATGGTTTCATTCAAGCTTTCGCCAATAAATTTTACGTTCTTTTTAGAGGCTGCCAATATCAGTTTTTCTTTGTAAATGCCTTTTTTAATAAAAATCACGGTTGTTTTATTTCTGAAATCGGGTACGGCATGAATGGCTTCCTGTACCGTTTTAAAATTTCCGCTTCCATCGGCAGCAACAACAAAATCAGGTTTAACTTCCAGGGCATTTGCAGCCAGTGAAATGGCTGTAAGCAGAAATAAAATAATTGCTTTCATATCAATTTGGTTAGGCCTAAATTAAAATCGGCCACGTAAAAGTATAAACTTCGTAACGCAGCCGTGTTTTAAAATATATGATGAACAATTTTAAACATTAATATCCATCAGAAAGAAATTTTTGTAAGATTAAACTTTGCAAACGATGTCGGGAACGATTGCACAATAAGCATTTGCCTTAAAATAAAAAAAGAGTTAATCTTGTTGATAGGCATTACACGTATCTTCATTCCCAAATAATTGAGAATCTTGATGCAAACCACAAGCCGCATTAAGATTCCCGCCTGCGCGGGAATGAGGTAAGACCAAATATTATTAAAAACACCATTGTAAGATGAAATATCTATACAGTTCAATCCTTTTTTTAAGTCTTAGTTTTAATTCCTTTGCCCAACAATCGCCTGATAACCGATATGTATCTAAAGTTTGGGTAGCTGATTTAGGTAACGGAACTTATAAAAACCCGGTTATCAATGCTGATTATTCTGATCCTGATGCTATCCGGGTAGGAGATGATTTTTATATGATCGCCTCAAGTTTCGATGCTATCCCCGGACTGCCGATTTTGCACTCGAAAGACCTGGTCAATTGGAAAATAATAGGTCATGCCTTAAAACGCCAGCCTCCATTTGAGCATTTCGAAAGAACGCAGCATGGAAACGGCGTTTGGGCACCCTCTATCCGTTACCGCAATGGCGAATTTTATATTTATTACCCAGATCCGGATTTTGGCATTTATCTAACGAAAGCCAAAACAATAACAGGCGAATGGTCTGCCCCGAAATTAGTAGCCGCAGGAAAAGGGTTGATAGATCCATGCCCGTTTTGGGATGAAGATGGCAAAGCTTACCTCGCCTATGCCTACGCGGGCAGCCGGGCAGGAATTAAAAGTGTATTGGCCATTATGCCATTAACCAGTGACGGGTCACAAGCTACAGAAACCGGCAGAATTGTGTACGATGGACATGAGCTGGATCCCACCATTGAGGGACCAAAACTTTATAAACGCAATGGTTTTTATTATTTATTTGCGCCGGCGGGTGGGGTTTCTACAGGTTGGCAGCTGATTTTGAGAAGTAAGCATATTTATGGCCCTTATGAAAGAAAGGTCGCCATGGATCAGGGAGAATCTGTAGTAAACGGTCCTCATCAAGGTGCATGGGTAAATACCCAAACTGGCGAAGACTGGTTTTTGCATTTTCAGGATAAAGATGCTTACGGCCGGGTGGTGCATCTACAGCCGATGAAATGGCTAAATAACTGGCCGGTTATCGGATTGGATGCAGATGGCGATGGTAAAGGCGAACCGGTTATCACCTATAAAAAACCAAATGTTGGAAAGATTTATCCAATTGAAACGCCGGTCGAGAGTGATGAGTTTGGAACATCAAAACTAGGCTTACAATGGCAATGGCAGGCCAATCCGCAGCCAACCTGGTTATTTACTGATGCTACGAAAGGTTTATTAAAATTATACACGGCTAAAATTCCTGATGAGGCTAAAAACTTGTGGGATGTTCCTAACCTGTTGCTGCAGAAATTTCCTGCTGATGAATTTATAGCTACAACAAAACTCCTTTTTAAACCCAATATCAAATTGGAAAATGAAAAAACAGGCCTGGTGATAATGGGAAGAAGTTATGCACAGATTAGCATCAAAAGTAAAAAAGATGGATTATATCTCATTTACGGCATTTGCCAAAGTGCCGACAAGGGAAAAACCGAAAATGAAAAGGAAATTGTCAAGCTGAAATCTGGTCTGGTATATTTCAGGGTTAAAGTTAATGTTGGCGCAAAGTGCCAGTTTAGTTATAGTGAAGATGGGGTGAATTTCACAAATGCCGGTGATGAATTCCAGGCAGCAGCAGGGCAATGGATCGGTGCTAAAATGGGGTTATTTGCTATTAGAGACATGCAAACAAATGATTCAGGAATTGCCGAATATGATTGGTTCCGCATACAGCCTTTAAAATAAAAATGATGAAGTATAAATATCTTTTTGCAGCAGTAATGACTGTTTTATTCATGTCTTTCATTCCAAAGCCAAAGCCTGTTAAAATTTATTTGATAGGCGATTCTACAGTTGCGGATTATACCCTTGATGAAGGTTATATGCAGAAGAAATATCCCATTACAGGATGGGGCCAGGTTTTTCAACAATTTTTAAAAAAGGACAACCTGAAAAAATTAAAACAGCTTATTAAAAGTGATAGTGCCCTGGTGATTGACAAAGCTAAAGGCGGCAGAAGCACCAGAACTTTTTTTGAAGAGGGCAGGTGGAAAGAAGTTTTGTCAACCCTAGAAAAGAATGATCTGGTTTTAATCCAGTTTGGACATAATGATGCGGCGAAGGATAAACCCGAGCGTTATGTAGATATCCCCCGATATAAGGACTTTTTAAGGATGTATGTGAAAGAAACAAGAGATAAAGGTGCTTTGCCAATCCTCATTACGCCAGTTACGCGAAATTATCCCTGGAAAGACGGAAAACTAGGGAGTGCACATGGCGAATATCCACAGGCGGTGAAAGATGTGGCTCAGGAATTAAATGTTCCGGTAATAGATTTAACTTCACTTTCTGCAGCATTTTTCACTACAAAAGGAAATGAGTTTGTAAGTAAAAATTACTTTATGAATTTAGATTCAGCAAAATACGAGGCTTATCCTAAAGGACAAAAAGATAATACCCATTTCCAGCCAGAGGGTGCAAAGGAAGTTGCGCGGTTAGTATATCAGGGATTAAAAGAAATTAATCTTACTATACGATAGTTTCAACCAGCACGACAAGAAAAAGATACCAGAGACTCAATCCGATCTAACAAATAATATTGAAAAATTGCCGTCATTCCCAACTTGATTGGGAATCTTAGTGTATTTGCGCTTTAAGATTCCCGCATACGCGAGAATGGCGACAACAATCAATTAATTATCCAACCATAACTTTGGCGGTGATCGCCAATCTGTTCCAGGCATTAATGGTTACAATAGCCATAATAATCTGCGCCAGTTCCTGCTCATTGAAAAAACTTGCCGCCCTTTGATAAACCGCATCAGCAACGTGATTGCTAATTAAAGTTACCTGTTCTGTTAAAGCCAAAACAGCTTGCTCCTGCTCGGTAAAAAGTGTTGTTTCTCGCCATGCATTTAGGAGATACAAACGTTGCTCCGTTTCGCCAATTTTACGGGCATCGGTTGAGTGCATATTTAAGCAAAACGCACAACCGTTAATCTGTGAAGCCCGCATTTTTATCAGTTCTAAAAGAATTGGATCTAGTTTACTGGTTGATAAATATTTCTCTAAACCGTACATGGCTTGGTAAGCTGCAGGTTCTACTTTTGGGATATCAATTCTACTTTCCATTTTATTTGTTTTTTGATTACGATGTAAAGTTCCGCATCATAGTGGTCAAAAAACTTAATGTAGTTTAAGAAATGAATCATCGAACTGATTCCGGTTCGGTACCCCGACAAGGATGTTATTTTTTGCCACTGACACACAAAAAGCACTGACAAATATTGTATGGGTATGGCAAAAAAAATAATTGGTCTGAAGACACAGACCATAGAAACACTATTTCTTAGCCCTGATTTTACTCAAAAACTCTGGTGTAAAACCCAAATAAGAGGCTAGCATATATTGTGGCACCCGCTGTACAAATTCGGGAAATAAGCTGTTAAAATGGCGATACCGCTCTTCGGCAGTTTGGCTATACAGAAATTTGATTCTTCGCTGCGAAGCCTGATGGTTCTTTTGTAAGATCAACCTGAAATACCTTTCCAACTTGGGTAATTTATGGAACATTTCATCATAGCGGTGATGCTCAATGGCAACCACTTCGGTAGCTTCGGCAGCCTGAATATAAAACTCTGAATGTTCCTGAAACAGAAAACTTGTAAGATCGGTTATCCACCAGTTTTCGATGGCAAATTGAGTAGTTTGTTCTACACCTTTAATATCGATAAAGTATAGCCTTAAGCAGCCCTTAACTACAAAATAATTGGCTCGGCAAATCTGCCCTTGCTCTAATAAGAAAGCCTTCTTTTTAAAAGAAAAAGATTTGAGCAATGAGGAAAGAGTTTCTTTCTCATCAGTGCTCAAATCTACAAATCTATTAATGTGGTTATAAAGTGCTGTGTACATTTCTTGCTTACGTTAAAGCTAAAGTAAGCATAAATACACATCTAACAGTAAAGCTAAAAACTAAAGACTTTTAACGCAGACAGCGCTTCATTCCCCCAGTTTTTAAGTGCTGCTGAAACTATTGTTGCTAAACCTTTATTTGTTGTTGGCTTGCCCTTTGTTGGCGGCAAAAGATCCTTTTCTGGCACCGCTACTTCACTAACTTTAGTTGCAAACCAAGTCATATTCTCATGCGGTAATGCAAGGCCTAAAATCATTCCGGGCAAACCAGTAAAAGATTCAGGTCCGCCAGATACTGCAATGTCATTAGTATAATAAGCTACAACATATACAGAATCCATGATCAAGGCGTTTGCTCTGCGGCATTCGAAACCTGCAATTGTTCTGGTTTCATCAGTAATTTTCCAATTAATGCGGCGCACGCTATCTTTAACCAAATATGTTTCCTCATATACACCTTTTTGAGAAATGCTTGTTTGGGCATTAAAATCAGTTGCAATGGTATTTCTTAAATCTGCGAACATATCTCTTGCTAACCAATTGTTACTCATAGGTTCCTCCGGAGAAATCCATTTATATAAGCTTTTATCTCTAGTAAAGCTTAGGCTACTTTTCGAAACTTTAAATTGTGGATTATTTTTTTTGTATTGCTCAAATTGCGGTCCGTACCATGATTCTGTTTCTTTATTAATTTTCTTTTTTATAATGGCATACATATTTGACCTCTTTTCATATTCGATAACACCGTTATGAATAAAATGTACATTTTGTGCAAACAGATCATTGCTGATGAAAATAACAGCAAATAGAAGTATATATTTAAGTGTAGTTTTCATGATGATTAATTTTGTGTTTTAAGACCGCCACCCATTTTACTAAAATCCCATATTACTGAAAACAGGAAGTATCTTTGAATAGTAGTGTAACTGCTCTGGG
>Ga0308165_1003451_pt1 | contig 16958 bp, 12 predicted proteins | sample PhyWR2_FD_201032 | JGI IMG/M metagenome (GOLD analysis project Ga0308165, IMG submission 201032) | Phyllosphere microbial communities from UC Gill Tract Community Farm, Albany, California, United States - DLSLW.R2 | ecosystem: Host-associated > Plants > Phyllosphere > Unclassified | place: USA...
GACCAATGTTTAAATGATAAACCTTTTTACCATCTTTTTTAGCTTGATCTGCAAAGGGAGTTAATTTTCTGATCGGCGATGCAGGCATCTGCACCCCTTTTTGTGAAATTTTTGGCATGGCACAAAAATAAAAAAGTCCCGATGAAAATCGGGACTTTTTAAATATTATCGATTAAAAAATTACTTTGATGCTGCGGCAACAGTTTCACCTTTAATGTAAAGCACTTTTATAGGTGTTTTAGCATTTGAAGTGATGGTTACAGCTTTTGAAAATGTAGATGGACCAGCAGCAGCATTAAATGTTACTGAAATTACACCTGTTTCACCTTTTTTTAGTGGTGTAGAAGTATATTTAGGTACAGTACATCCACAGCTTGCTTCAGCTTTGGTAATAATTAATGGCTCTTCGCCAACATTGGTGTATTTAAAATCGTAAGTAACTGGTTTGTTTAAAACAATTTTACCGAAATCGTGCGTTTCAGCTTCAAATTTAAATTCAGCAGGTTTAGCTTGTGCATTTGCAGCAATACCAAAACCTAAAACAAAAGCGAATAATACTAAGATCTTTTTCATGTTATGTGGTTGTAATTTATTTTTAAATTCCTTAAACAAATTTAATGTTTTCAGATTAAAACAAAAACTATTCCAATTATTATTTTGCAAATCGATATATAATTTTACAATCGAGGTTAAAGGCAAACTTTTAATTTTGTATATATTTGCCGCAACCAATCTTTGATTACTATGCCGAATGAAAAATTGATGACCAACCCTATTGATGCTTCTGAATTAAGTTTTGATGATTTTAAATCAATTGTTATAAACGACTATAAAACAGCTTATGAGAGTAGGCAGGCAAGTGTTTTAGGTCGTAGAGAAGTATTGACAGGCAAGGCTAAGTTTGGCATTTTTGGGGATGGTAAAGAGGTTCCGCAGGTTGCCATGGCCAAAGCTTTTAAAAACGGCGATTGGCGTTCGGGTTATTACCGAGATCAAACTTTTGCTTTCGCAACAGGCATTTCCACTATAAAAGAATTTTTTGCACAACTTTATGCAAATCCCACCAATGGGGCCGATCCTTTTTCTGGTGGCAGGCAGATGAACTGTCACTTTGCAACCAAATCAATTAATGAAGATGGGAGTTGGAACGATTTAACACAGATAAAAAACTGTTCATCAGATATTTCGCCAACCGGAGGGCAAATGGCGCGCCTGGTGGGTTTAGCTTATGCATCTAAACTGTTCAGGCAAAATCGAGAACTCGACTATCTAAAACATTTTTCTGTTAATGGTAATGAAGTTGCTTTTGGTACCATCGGCAATGCATCTACATCAGAAGGAGTATTTTTTGAAGCCATTAATGCAGCAGGGGTTTTGCAGATTCCGATGGCTATCTCCATTTGGGACGATGCTTATGGAATCTCCGTTCCGGCAAAATACCAAACCACTAAAGAAGATATTTCTGAGGTTTTAAAAGGTTTCCAACGGGAGCCAGAACAACCTGGATACGAAATCTATAAAGTAAAAGGCTGGGATTATCCCGCGTTATGCGAAGTGTATGAAAAAGCAATAAATGTTTGCAGAACCGAACACGTACCGGTTTTAATCCACGTAACCGAACTCACTCAACCTCAAGGGCATTCTACTTCCGGTTCTCATGAGCGTTATAAATCAAAAGATCGTTTAACCTGGGAAACTGAGCATGATTGTATTCTAAAAATGCGTGAATGGATGCTCGATTCTGCAATTGCTACAGAAGAAGAAATAGCAGAAATAGAAAAAGAAGCTAAAATATTTGTTCGTAATGCCCAAAAAGAAGCCTGGAATGAGTTTTTAGATAGCATCAAGCCAGAGCATAAGCAAGTTGTCGACCTGATCAGTGGGGTGGCTAAACATCAGCCCGAGCTGGCGAAAATCGCCGCCAATTTAGCTTCAATTGCTGATGCACAACGCAGAGAGGTTTTTGTTGCTGCACGTAAGGCGATCCGGTTATCAGTAAATAACAGCTCAGCAGAGCGCGATGGATTGTTAAACTGGTACAAAAACCAGGAAAAATTTAATTACGACAGGTACAACTCAAAACTACATACCGATGGTAAGGAAAGTCCTGCAAAAATTGCGGTTGTAGATCCAATTTATGATGACCTGTCTAAAATGGTTGATGGCAGGGAAGTACTTAACGCCTGTTTTAACGAAAATTTTGCCCGCGATCAGCGTTTGGTTGCTTTTGGTGAAGATTTAGGTAATATTGGTGATGTGAATCAAGGTTTTGCGGGTTTACAGGCCAAATATGGCGAATTAAGAATTACCGATACCGGAATTAGAGAAATGACCATTATGGGTCAGGGAATAGGCCTTGGAATGCGTGGTTTGAAACCCATTGCCGAAATACAGTACCTTGATTATTTAATATTTGCATTAAACGTGCTGAGTGATGATTTAGCCTCACTTTCATACCGTACAAAAGGCATTCAAAAAGCACCCGTTATTGTGCGTACTCGTGGCCACCGGTTAGAAGGTATCTGGCATTCTGGCTCGCCAATCAGTATGTTATTGGGTTCATTAAGAGGTTTACACCTTTGTGTACCCAGAAATATGACACAAGCTGCTGGAATTTACAATACCCTTTTTAGGGCTGATGAACCTGCTGTAGTAATCGAATGTTTAAATGGTTACCGTTTAAAAGAAAAATTACCTACAAACGTGGGCGAATTTACTGTTCCTTTAGGTAAAGCCGAAGTTTTGGAAGAAGGAAGCGATATTACCGTAGTTTCTTATGGTTCTTCGTTAAGGATAGTTCAGGAGAAGAATTAAGTCTTTTAGGTATTTCTGTAGAAATTATAGATCCGCAAACCCTTTTACCTTTCGATATAAACCATGTTTGTGTAAATTCACTTTCAAAAACCAATAAATTACTGATTGTAGATGAAGATGTTCCTGGAGGCGCATCGGCATATATCTTACAAAAGATTTTAGAGGAACAAAAAGGATATTTCCACCTGGATGGGCAGCCAAAAACATTATCGGCAAAAGCACACCGTCCACCGTTCGGTTCTGATGGTGATTATTTTAGTAAACCATCTGTAGATGACGTGATTGAAACCATTTATCAAATGATGCATGATGCGAATCCGGCAAAATACCCTGCAATATTTTAACTTTTGAACTAAATAGCGGTCAATATGATTCCCTCTGATTGCTATCTTCGGTTTATTAAAATCTTGTAGTCACATTAAGACGAAAATAATTGTTTTTTATAAATAAGGTAAAAATCCGGTTACTTAGTAATCGAATTTTTATATACTTTTATAAATCATAACATTTTTTTTATCTCAGTATGTTTTATATCATCCCAATTGTGAAACACTGTAATTATTTAGGCTTTTTACATGCATTTTCCAAGAGTAAAAATGATTAGTTTTTACTGGGAAATGAAGCAGTATTGTGTTAATAAACAGATTAATTACACACTCCGTATTTTTAAAACTGGTATTGTAATTTCGTCGTTTTTATTGCTTTGCAACGCTGGTTTTGCACAAATGAGCGCACCGCAGAAAAAACTAGACAGCCTTTTAAGTTTAAATCAAAAAAATACAAAATCTGATTCGACCAAGATCAAAATATTGACTGAGGTTTACCGTCAGTACATGAGGATGCGGAATATTGATAAATCTGAAGAATATTTAGATAAGACGATCCAGCTTGCCCATGAAAAGAACCTAAAGAAATTTTCTGCAATAGCCTTTTACCGTAGGGCACTGATGTACCATGGCCGTTCTGATTACCAGAAGGCAGAAGAAAACTACCTTAATGCAGTTGCTGAATTTGCTTCAATAGGTAATCAGGATATGGAAGCCGGAACCTATCTTAACCTTGGTGCGCTTTACGGTAGTATTCCGGATTATGTTAAATCGCTGGATGTAAATCAAAAAGCAATTGCGATTTATGAGAAAATGGGCAATGAAACCGACATGGCCAGTTGTTATACCAATATTTCTACCATATATCAAAATTTGGGCAATCAGAGTCAGGCTTTAGTGTATATGAAAATGGCATTAAAGGTTTTCCTCAAAGATGGTGAAAACACCAGGGGAGTGGCTGTGGTGTATGAATTAATAGGTTCCAACTATTTCGAAGCCTCAGATAAAGAGCTGATGGAAATGAATGTGTTGCCTAAACAGAAGGTTAAATTGGCTTTGGAGCATTATAATAAATCGCTTAAGGTAGCAGAGGCCATTAATGATATCGGGCTTGTGGCTACAGTGAAACGCGATCTTGCTGATATTTACAGTGCTATTGGCGATAATGATGCCGCATTACTTTCTTACCAAAAATCGGTTGAATTAAATAAAACCAGGGATGATAAGGAATCTTATGCTTCCAGTTTATATGCACTGGGTAATTTTTATCAAAAACAAAATGACCTCGATAACGCCTTGATCCTGCTTAAAAACAGTTTGAAAATAGCCGAAGACAATAGGTTTCTGGAAATTGAAAAGCAATCCAGTTTATGCTTAAGTGCCGTTTACGAAAAACAGAAAGATTACAATAAATCGTTGGCTTATTACAAACAGTATATTGTATTAAGGGATAAAATTTTTGACCAGGAAAAGGAAAAAGAAATCACCAGAAGGCAAATGCAGATTGATTTTGGCGTAAAAGAACGCGATTATTTAATGAAGCAAAAACTTACGGAAGGAGAGTTAAAAAGACAACAGCAAGAACTTATTCTGCGTAGGCAACAGTTGGCCTTAAGTGATAAAGAAAACGCCTTAGATTTATTAACGTTCCAAAAAGCAAAGGCCGATCTTGATATTCAGCGTTTGGCACAGGAAGGTAGATTTGCCAATGCTAAATTTCAGGCACAAATTGCGGCAAGTGTAAAAGATAAACAGATTAGCAAACAGGAGCAACAAATTAAATTTGATTGGCGCGTAAAAATATTTCTAACCATTGCCGCTACACTAATTTTAATAATAGCCGTGGTTATATTTTTTAACCAGAGAAAAACAACCAGGTTAAATAAAATTATCAATAACCAAAAACGCGAACTGGAGCAGTTAAGTAAGGTTAAAGACCGTATTTTTAGTGTGGTAAGTCATGATATGCGTACGCCGGTAAATTCACTGATCTCCTTTATGCAATTGTTGGAAGGTGGTAATATTGAGCAGGAAAAGTTAAACCGTTACGCCGCTTCCCTTAAAAATAACCTTACCTATACCTCTACAATGATGGAGAATCTGCTCAATTGGGCGGCAAGTCAGATGCAGGGTTTCAATCCATATTTAGAGTCGCTTGATATACATTATTTGGTAGCTGAGGTGATTAATTCCTTACAGGATGTGGCCGGTCAGAAGCATTTAAACATCAATAACCTGGTACCCGAGAAAAGCATTTGTAAAGCAGATGAAAATATGCTTAGCCTGGTGCTGCGCAATTTAATAAGCAATGCAATTAAATTTACGCCCAATGGTGGTTTGATTGAAATTACTGCAGCCGGATTGGAAAATTATATGGAGCTAAAAATCTCTGATAATGGCATTGGTTTAACACAGGTGCAGGTAAACCATTTTAATAAACCCGGTTACCTTGGTGCTGGAGTGAGTACTTTGGGTACCAATAAAGAAAAAGGCACAGGTTTAGGTTTACTGCTCTGCCGAACTTTTATCGGTTTAATGGATGGCAAAATCAGTGCTGATGTTAATCCTTCAGGTGGTAGCTACTTTAAAATTATATTGAAGAAATAATTATTTTAAAAACCTGGATAAGATTTTTTTATCGATAGATTTCTCCAGCAATTCCTGACGGTTGGATGCACTGATGGGTACAAGGAAATTGTGCTCTAAATGCACCTCGTGGTTAGTTAACGTAGTAATATGGTTGATGTTGATAATGTACTGCTTGTGTACCCTTGAAAATATTTTGGATGGCAATTGTTTTTCAAGGTTTTTCAAACTAACCAAAATAATATGCTTGTCGGAACTTGTAAATAGTTTAGAAAAATCGCCCATACTTTCAATGTAAATCACTTGATCGTACCTTAATTTGGTAATGCCTTTGGTTTCTCTGAAAAAGAAATGGTCGCCACCTTCCTCATTGGTAGAATTGTCATCATAGGTTTTTTCTTTTCCTACGAGTTTTTTCAATTCGAGGTATTCAATAGCTTTATTGGTTGCCTTTAATATGCGCTCAAAAGTTGCAGGTTTAACAATGAAATCTAATGCATCAAGATTGAAACTTTCTGCTGCATATTCGCTAAATGAGGTGATAAATATAAATAAAGGCTGTTGCTTAAGGCTTTTTAATAAATCCATACCAGATAGTTCGGGCATATCAATATCAGAGTAAACAATATCAACGGTATTGGTTGATAAAATTTGTGAAGCCTCGATACCATTATTACATACTGCTATAATGTTTAATGATGGGATTTTTTTAAGATGCATTTCAATTGCATCTCTTTCTATTTCGTTATCATCAACGATTAAGCAGCTATAGGTCATTTAGGGATAGGTTATTTTAATTTTAGTGAACAACAAAAAACTATACTTAATGTTTCTAATTTACACTAAAATGTAGATTATAATACATGTCAGGTATCAATTTTTTGATAAAGTTGGTATACACTATTATTAGCGGTGTTTCTTTTCGCCAGTGTATAATTTTTCGCCGGCTTTTATGGCCAATTGGAGGTCGTTCTCTTCTGGTGGCACGGGGCAGCGGTAGCCATCGCTGTAGGCGCAATAAGGATTATAGGCCTTGTTAAAGTCCAATTCAATCTGGTTATCTTTAATATTTTTGGCATCCAGATCAATATATCTGCCACCTCCATAAGTTTCTTTATTATTGGTTTCGTCGGTAAATGGAAGAAAAAGATGGTCTTTATAAATCGGATTGGTTGATAGCGAAACACTTCTATACAATGTCATTTGCATTTTAACACCGTTCAAACTGAAATTTACATGTGCAAACCTGAAATAATCGCTACTTGTTCCGTTAAAAGTTGGCATTTTAAACACTTTTTCATTTTTAAGTATTTCTACTTCAGCCAATACCTTATAGGCACTGTCTGCATCAAAAAAGTGCAGGTTTTGCAGGTCTTTCTTTTTAAGCGGAGAATTGTTATCCTTTAAAAAATCTGCCTTGTAAGCCTCACGGTGCTGTGCAATCTGCTCAGTATAGGTTTGGGCAAAAGTATTTATACTCACCAGCAGAAATAATATGGTAATGATTCTCATGCTTAAATTACACTTGCTTTATTTCTTAAAAACTGATCAGCTAAAACCAGGGCGGCCATCGCTTCTACAATTACCACAGCTCTGGGAACCACACATGGATCGTGCCTGCCTTTTCCTTTAATTTCTGAAGCTTCACCAGCGGCATTAATGGTTTGCTGGTTGTGCATTATGGTTGCAACAGGTTTAAAAGCTACTTTAAAAGTAATATCCATTCCGTTAGAAATGCCACCCAAAATACCACCGGCATAATTGGTAGTGGTTTTAAATACTTTAGCATCTGCATTCTTTGGTTGTGGAATATCATTGTGTTGCGATCCTCTTAATTCGCTTCCTGCAAAACCAGAGCCATATTCAAAGCCATGTACGGCATTAATACTCAGCATTGCCTTGCCCAAATCGGCATGTAATTTATCAAAAACAGGCTCTCCTAAACCAGCCGGACAACCCTTTATAACACAACCAATTTTTCCGCCAACGGTATCTCCGTCTTTACGAACTGAATCAATAAACTCAATCATTTCGTGTGCCGTTGCAGGATCAGCGCAGCGCACAATATTTTCTTCCCTGATTTGAAGTAGCGCAGCTAAATCATTGCTTTCTAAATTTGGTGCTTCGATAGTACCTACCGAAGTAACGTGAGCAAAAATTTCGATACCCTGCTGTTTTAAAAACAATTTGGCAATTGCACCTGCAGCTACACGGGCAGCTGTTTCACGGGCAGAAGAACGGCCTCCGCCACGGTGATCACGAATACCATATTTTGCATCATAAACATAATCGGCATGGCTCGGACGGTAAATATCAACATTGTGGCCATAATCTTTTGAGCGTTGATCTTCGTTCGGAATTAAAAGTGCAATCGGTGTACCTGTACTTTTTCCTTCAAAAATGCCCGACAAAATCTGAACGGTATCGCTTTCTTTCCTTTGTGTGGTTATTTTGGATTGACCCGGTTTACGTTTATCCAGTTCTGACTGGATAAAATCCATATCAATATCCAACTGCGCCGGACAGCCGTCAATAATTACCCCAATTGCTACGCCATGAGATTCGCCAAAGGTAGTGATGCGAAATAGTTGCCCGAATGAATTGCCTGCCATATTATTTAGATGTTAGATTTGAGATAATAGATTTGAGATTTACACCTCAAGCCCTACTCAAATCTAGTTAGCTTGTTGTTTATTTGTCTTAATTTAATCTAGTGTTCAACCCTGGTATAGATTCTCTCAAATCTCCTATCTCGTGTCTCAAATCTCTTTCACATCAAATCCTGCTTTTTTCAAATCTTCCCAATAATATGGATAAGATTTTTCTACTACCTGCATTTCTTCAATTTCAACTTCGTTAATTAGTAGTGCAAGTGGTGCAAAAGCCATCGCCATACGGTGGTCTTCGTAGGTGGCAAAGGTAACTTTATCAGGAAAATGAAGATTTTCGGTATTTAAAGTATATATCAGATTTTCTTCTGTAAAAGTAACCCCAATTTTAGCCAATTCGTTCTGAAGGGCAGCAACACGGTCTGTTTCTTTAATTTTTAAGGTTTCTAAGCCTGTAAAAGCCATATTTTTACCTAAAGCAGCCGCAATAACCACTATAGTTTGTGCTAAATCAGGGCAGGTTTTTAAGTCTAAAACTTCTTTTGTATCTAAAGTAAGGCCTAAATTGCTAATGGCTATTCCTTTATCGGTTTTGCTGGTAGCGATGCCAAAAATCTTCATAATATTTTTGATCTGGCTATCGCCCTGCAAACTTTTCTCTTTTAATGCAGGTAAACTAATTTCTGCCTCATCAGCCAGTGCTGCAATGCTATACCAATAAGATGCTGCACTCCAATCAGGTTCAACAACCAGGGTGCCAGGTTTAAAAGCCTGTGGTTTAATGGTAATCGAATTTCCGTTCCAGGCATGTTCAATCCCAACTTCGGCAAGCATATCCAAAGTCATATCTACATAAGGCTTTGAAGTAAGTTCGCCTTCAATCTCTAAAGTTAATCCCTGGGGCAGGATAGGGGCAATCATCAGCAAAGCTGAAATATATTGACTGCTGATATCGCCTTTGATTTTAACTTCGGCTGTTTTTTGGTTTAAAGGGCCAACAATGTTTAACGGTGGAAAACCATCTGCTTCCGCATAGGATATGTCAGCTCCGATTGTTCTCAATGCTTCAGCTAAAATCCCTATTGGGCGTTGTTTCATCCGTTCGGTTCCTGTTAAAAGGAAATTGCCATTTTTGGCGGAAAGATAAGCTGATAAGAAGCGCATGGCAGTACCGGCAGGGCCAACATCAACAAGTTCAGAGTTTGCAGTTTTCAGTTTAGCTTCTGCTCCTGTATCACTAGTTTCAACACCCAACTTGTTTAAGATACCGTTTAATGTTACCGTATCGGCAGCATTGGAAAGATTTTCTACTTTAACCAGTTTTTTGCTTAAAGCGCTAATAATCAAAGCCCTGTTGCACTCACTTTTAGAGCCTGTTAATTGGATTTCCGTATCAATATTCTTGGTTCCTTTAAAAGAAACTAAGGCGTTTTTCGACATTTTTATTCTGTTTTATTCTTAAATGTAGTGTCAGAGATATTCATCTGACACTACATTATATTGTTTAATATCCAATTGAGTTAATCGAAAACTACCGTAAGGTATTCAACATGCTCAAAATGACATCACTGTAAAACTTAGCTTTAAGCTTTAGTATTTCAGCTTTTAACCTCATCTACGCTTTAACCTCAGTATGTTGCTCAGCTGCAATGCCTTTTTCAGCTTTGCCTGCATTCATAATTTCAGTTTGTTTACGGATCGATTCACCGTGCATCAATTCTAAGAATTTCTCAGTAAAGTTTAAGTCTAATTTTAAAGCTTTTGCAAAAGCATGACCTTTTTTAATGATGGCATCCCAACGGTTAACCTGTAAAATAGTTACCTGGTTATCACGTTTAAATTCGCCGATTTTCTCAACGATAGCCATACGCTCACCTAATTTCTGTAATAAAATATCATCGATTTTATCGATTGATTTACGTAAGTCAGCTAATTTATCAGCAAAAGCTTCGTTTGGCGCTTCTGGTTCACGAACGGTTAAACGATCAACCAATTCAGCTAAAGCAGCAGGAGTAACTTGTTGTTTAGCATCTGTCCAGGCCACTGAAGGATCTACGTGAGATTCGATCATTAAACCTTGCATATCTAAATCCAATGCTTTTTGAGAAATGTAAGGGATTAACTCACGGTTACCGCAAATGTGGCTTGGATCGTTAATGATTGGTAACTCAGGGCAAAGTGTTTTTAATTGGATAGCCAGTTCCCACATTGGTTCGTTACGGAAAGAACTTTTCTCGAATGAAGAGAATCCGCGGTGAATAGCACCAATTTTAGTAATTCCAGCACCGTTAATACGTTCAATTGCACCAATCCATAATTGTAAATCAGGGTTAACTGGGTTTTTAATCAATACCGGAACATCATGTCCTTTTAAAGCATCAGCAATTTCCTGAACGGTAAAAGGGTTTACAGTAGAGCGTGCGCCAATCCATAAAATATCTACACCAGCTGCCAAAGCCTCTTCAACATGTTTTGCATTTGCAACCTCTACAGCTGTTGGTAAACCAGTTTCTGCTTTAGCACGTTTTAACCACTCTAAACCAATACTTCCAATACCTTCAAATTCTCCCGGACGGGTACGTGGTTTCCAGATGCCAGCTCTCAATACCGATACTTTACCAGTAGCAGCTAATAAATGTGCTGTAGTTAATAATTGTTCTTCAGTTTCTGCACTGCAAGGACCAGAAATGATTAATGGTTCGTTGTTTACGTTTAACCAGGTGTTTAATGGTTGGATGTTTAAATTAAGTTTCATGATGATGGGTTTGTTTAAATCCGTATTCCTTAAGCGGATGTCTGGAATTATATTTTAATTATTTTATATTATGAATTGGATGTTCTGCTATTTTATTCGGGCTCCCGAGTATTATACTTTATCATTCTTTTGGTATTCGCCAAGTATATTAAAGTTTGAAGTATATTTTAATGCTTTTCTAATTGCTTTATCATACTTCTCTGTGCTTGGCCACTCTAAATCAACATAAAAGTAATATTCGTTTCTTTTACCCAATACCGGCATAGATTGTATTTTTGTTAAGCTTACATCCTGTTCGGCAAAGATGTTTAAAACGGTAGCCAAGGAGCCTGCTTTGTGGCCAACCTGAAAACAGATTGATGCTTTGTTTATTCTCTTTCCTTCGTCTGTTTTATCTTTTTTAAGGATCAGAAAGCGCGTATAGTTTTTCTTATTGGATTCTACCCGGCGTTCCAGAATGTTTAATCCGTATAATTCTGATGCTAAGCTGTTAGCAATGGCCATTGTATCCGTTAATTTTTCATCCTGGATACGTTTTGCGCAGGCAGCAGTATCATTGCTCTCTACAATTTTAATATGCGGGTAATCGTAAAAGAAATCGATACATTGGCGGATGGCGATCGGGTGGGAGGTAACCACTTTAATGTCTTCAAATTTTACACCCGGTAGTGCCATTAAGTGCAATTGAATAGGAAGGTAAACTTCGCCTACAACTGAAAATCCATAATCGCGGATTAAAGTGTAATTGGGTAATAAACTGCCTGCTATGGAGTTTTCTATAGCCATTACCACAAAGTCGGCTTCATTTTTCTCAAGCTTGTCGCAGGTTTCTTTAAAAGAATTACACTCAACAGTTTCGATGTTTTTACCAAAGAATTTGTAAGCGGCTTCTTCGTGGAAAGATGCTTTAATACCCTGAATTGCTACTCGTTTTGTCGTTTCCATTTTTGCGTTAAAACAAAAAAGTCCCGGCTGTTTGCCGGGACTTTTTTATACATTTTAATATTTTTATATATCTTTTTGCATATTAGCCCCGGCTCTTACTAAAATAGTAAAAGTAACCAAAGTAATATGTGTTAAAATTTTTCATTCTTTTTTTTGTTGAGCCAAATGTAGGGAACAAAATTTAATTTGTCAATAGTAAAACGAAAATATTTTTAATAAAATTTAATTTTGTTAAAAATGATCTTAATGGGTTTTAGGTATAAATCGTGCTTTTTGATGTAATCAGGCAAAATTTAAAATGGTTTGAGGGGTGAATTTATTCTGTCATTTTTTTGGTAACAGCTAAGATGGCACTGGTCATATATTCGCCTAAATAGCTCACGTAATTGCCGTTTCTGTCAATCACCACAAAACTGCCGGAGGGATAATGATATTTGAAAAAATGTTTCTTGATGCTTTGTTCCGGATCTTTGATCCAGTTGATTGAAGAACCATATTGCCCGGTACCAGTTATTTCAGCGTAAATGTATATTGGCTTTATTTTATACTGCTTTAATAATGCTGTTTTCAATTCTTTGTGTTTGGCCTTAATGTAATCAGTATTTCCAGTGGAATTGGAACTGTCCTGTCCAGGATGATAAATTATTACAATTGGCTTTAGCGAATCAATTTCTTTATTTGATGCTGTTTCTAACAATAAAAGGAGTTTGGTTTTATCCTTTATTTTGCCTTGCTCTTCTCTGTTAATCAGTTTGCGATGATTGGATGAATCGCCTGGAATATCTAAAAAAACATTAGTAGATCTTTTCTCATCGAATACAGATTTATTGATTTCTTTATTATCTATATCAAAATACCTAATATTTTTAACTTCTTGGGCTTTGGTATTGAGTATTAGAATAAACAATGTTAAGGTGGAGAGCATTAAGTTTTTCATGGCAATATAATTTAACGCAATATGCTAAATACTGTGCTAAAAAGAATATGATAATGAAACTAATTCGTTAAATGATTTTTTGCTTCACGCAATTGCTTAAATAATTAGTTAAGGCTTTAAGATTGCTGCATGCGTGAGAATGAAGTTAATGTTGCGGACAAGTGTTATAAATTTAATATCGGTGTTTTCCGTGTATCCGTGGCTAAAAAATAGAAGAAATCGTTAACAAAAATTGAGTTAAAAATTCATATTGTAATCAATACTTACTGGATTCTTCAATTAGATAATGGCACTTAATAGCAAACCGCTATACCCAAACCTTTGCTTAATTTCAATTCTTCAGTTGATCAAAATTTGTTTATCTGGAATAGAACACAATTTATTTGATATTTAATACATTTATATTACATATTAGTTAGGAAAATTCTTATAATTGTGTATAATTTTTCATTACTCAATGTATAAATTATTCGTGTAATGTTTATAATTATAGTTATAAATTCGAGTGTCATTATTTTACTTTAAACAACCTTGGAAATTGAATATTCGAAAGCATGTAAATTATTTGCAAATATTCAATCGTCGCGTCGCTTTGGGTGAGTAAGTCGAAATATTAATTATTTAGAAAAATAAATAAACTCAAATACGTGATAATAAAATGTTTAAGTTTATTTATGTCGTCTTTCGTGATAAATTTTATAGCTACTATTTCAGTATTTGGACTAAAAAGCACAGCCTATAAACAACTGCCAAACCATTATAAATTTAAAACCTAATTTTCCTATGAAATCATTAATCAAAGCATGTGTATTGCTTCTTTTAGTTGCAACGCTCAACTCCTGTAAAAAAGAGATCAAAACAGACGACCTGGGCAACAAGGATACCATGTCATCTGTAAAACAAGGTGATTCTACCATTCACAAACTGTCTATCAATGGAAAACCGACTTATGTAGTTGAAGTAGACGGTATTTACAAATATGCTGGTGACATTACCATCAGCCAAGAACAGTTTAATATATTAAAAAAGCTTGCAAATAATATCTCTGCAAAAGAAAGAGCTACAATTATACAAGCTTTTTCAGCAACATGGCCGGGTTCAGTTGCTTATTACAACTATCCGGATCCTGCAAAAATGACGACAGCACAATACAATAGTTATGTGTCTACCATCGACGCAGGCTTAACAAATATTACCAATGCTACAGGCATTAAGTTTGTAAAAAGGACCAACCAGGCCGAATACATACAATTCGTATTGTCAGGTGGCAACAACTCTCCGTTAGGCTGGCGGAAAAACAGGGTTAATACCGTAAACCTGTACAACTATAATTACGTTGGGATTTTGATGCACGAAGTGATGCACTCTCTAGGTGTAATGCATGAACAATGCAGGCCAGATAGAGATCAATATGTTATTATAAATTATGGTAACATACAATCTGGATTGGAGTACAATTTTAATACCGACCCGAATTTTGGAGGCCATGGCCCGTTTGACTTTCAGTCAGTGATGTTATATGGGGCATACTCTTTTTCTTCAAACGGAAATCCAACAATAACCAGACTGGATGGTTCCACTTTTAATGGACAAAGAGATGCGTTATCAATTGGTGACATTGAAGGCCTAAAAGCATTATATTTTCCAACAGATTATAGTGGTGTGTATAAAATTACACCGTCTTATTTAGGAACAAAATCTTTTGATATTTTTGGAGGCAGTATCACTGATGGTACAAATATTATTATCTGGCCTTCCCATGGCAATGCAAACCAAAGATTCATATTTAGGAAAGTTGAACACGGATATTACCAGATTAAATCTAGTGCAGATACCAACAAGGTTTTAACAGTGCGCAACGCTGGTACTACAAATGGTACTCAGGTAGAGTTGAGAACGAATGCTAATTTAAATAACCAGCAATTTAGCCTGAAAAATGGTGGTAATGCTGGTTTTATTCTATCGCCTAAGCACGCTCTTGGGCTAAATGTTGAAGTAAGTGGTCAAAGTACTAACGATGCTGCCAACATTGTGGTAAATGCAGCTAACCAAACTTCTGCAGCCCAAAGATTCAACTTTACAAAATTGTAGATCACAAAAAATCCTACGCATTTGGCAATTGTTGCGTAGGATTTTTTAAAACCTGATTCATTTTGAACTCACAATATTTGTTTGATCAAAGTATTCAATTTAATGCCCCATCAGAATAGACAGTAAGGTAAAAAGTATAAAGAGATATTTAAAAACATGCTGTAATAAAGTAAAAACTCTGTAAGCCAGTTTTGGTTAAAAGGCTTTTATCCTGTAGAACTTAATTCTCCCCGATCGTTAAGTCCTTTTACTTTTTGTTGCTGCAGTTCTTCATAATTTTGCTTTTCTGTTTCCCGCAATTCCTGCTGCATTATTTTAGCAATTTTAGTACTTCCATCATGGCTCCATCCCGGTGGATTAACAATATACTTTATCTTATCAATAAAAGTGGGTGCCTTTTTAACATCAGCCTTTAAGGCAATAAATTCATGGAAAATAATATTTACAGCGCCAGTATCCTGAGGTTGTGTAGTTAAGCCATATTTAACCACATCTTCTGGCAATTCTTCCTGAAAAGTTCCGAACCACCTATCCCAAAGGATTAAAACCATACCCATATTTTTATCAAGGTAACGTACGTTGCTGGCATGGTGTACACGGTGATGAGATGGCGTTACAAAAATGTATTCGTACCATTTTGGAAGTTTGATATTGTATTGCGTGTGCACCAAATTACCATAAATTTGGGTAATGAGATAGGCAAAAAGTATATCAACAGCCGTAAAACCCATAAATGCCAATGGCAGGTAAAAGAAAACGCGGTACAAAGGTTCGAACACGGTTGAACGGAAGCCAGTGGTTAGGTTGAAATGTTCTGATGAGTGATGGGTAACATGCATTGCCCAGAAAAAACGCACATAATGCCCAACGGTATGCAAAAACCAATACAAAAAATCCTGTGCTAAAATTAAAACTATCCAGTAAACCCAAACATTAGAAATTTGGAATAAACGGAATTGATAACAATAAGCCAGCAAGAAAAACGTAAATGTTTTTGTGCCCAAATTAATTACAACCGCCGCTGTCATCAGGTAAATATTTGTCCAGGTATCGCGCTTGGTGTATAGTTTTTTATCGTGCTGGTAACTGAAATACATTTCAACTAGGGTTAAAACGATTACGAAACCAAAAAGCCCGACAACAGAAATATCACTTCCGGTAAAATTCATTTTATAAACTGTTATAATAATCCAAACTGCTTAAAATATCAGCAGTACTTACACGGCAGTTAAACGTGCATTTACCGGTGTTTTCCAAGAGCGAAAAAAGTATGTTTCCATCTTCATTTTTTTTATCGCTTTGCATCAATTCTAAAAGTGTATCAAAACTTTCTTTTTTGATGTGGTATTTTGGATAAAGTGATAAAATATATCCACTAATATCATTCAGTTCTTCTTTTGTTAGTGTACTGTTTTTGATTGATAATGCTGCTTCGCACACAAAACCAATGGCAATAGCTTCTCCATGTGTTAATGGATTTTCATCATTGGCCAATGAATAACCTTCTACGGCATGCCCTATGGTATGGCCGAAGTTTAAAATTTTCCGAAGGTTTTTCTCGTGCGGATCGATGGTTACCACTTCGTTTTTAATTTCTACCGAACGGTAAATATCTTCAGCAGACGGGCTAAGGTAATTGCTGGCTTTTAATTTTTCGTAATAAGGTTTGTCGTAAATCAAGCCATGTTTGATCATTTCGGCAAAACCTGATAAAAGCTCACGTTGGGGCAAAGTTTTTAGAAAGGCTGTTTCTATAAAAACCATTTGCGGCAAGGTAAAAGTACCTACCATGTTTTTAACATTATCAATATCAATGCCCGTTTTACCACCTACTGAGGCATCAACCTGTGATAAAAGGGTAGTGGGTACATTAATGAAATCGATACCTCTTTTGT
>Ga0308165_1003453_pt1 | contig 16953 bp, 15 predicted proteins | sample PhyWR2_FD_201032 | JGI IMG/M metagenome (GOLD analysis project Ga0308165, IMG submission 201032) | Phyllosphere microbial communities from UC Gill Tract Community Farm, Albany, California, United States - DLSLW.R2 | ecosystem: Host-associated > Plants > Phyllosphere > Unclassified | place: USA...
CAGCGCTTACGCACCACATCCAAACGCTGCAAAGCTGTGGATGGAACACCTTTACTCGGACGAAGGCCAGCTTGGCTACCTGAAGGGCTATTGCCACCCGATCCGCTTCAACGCGATGGCTAAGGCTGGCAAGATCCCACAGGAAATGCTCGACAAGCTGCCACCAGCAGATGCCTATGAAAAGGCGATCTTCCCAACTCTTGAACAGATTGAAACCGCTCAGGAAGAAATCACCAAGAACTGGGATAGCGTTGTTGGCGCAAACGTTCAGTAAGCCAATTTAGAGCGCCGTGCGCCCTCTTGGGCGCACAAAGGTCGCTCTAACACGCTAAAAACAGGGCGTAATTTTATATTAAACTGCTTCAAGTTTAAGAAATTACGCTCTGGCTCGCCCTGTTTAAGACCTGTGACGACCAGCAATGGTCGTCACAGTGTTTGCAGAACGGTTAAAGAAAGAGCATATGAGTTCAACAGCCGATACAGACGCACCCTTCAAGCCGGTGCGTAAGCGCCAACTGCCGCTTTCATATATCGGCGTTGCGCCCTTTTTCCTGTTCGCAATTCTCTTCCTGCTATGGCCGACGATGTATCTCATCGTTGGTGCATTTCAGGGCCCGGACGGCAATTTCACACTCAAAAACGTTCAGGATCTTTTCCAGCCTCAGATTATGAGTGCCTATTGGATTTCGATCAAAGTCAGCCTTGCATCTGCGCTTGGTGGCGCATTTATCGGCTTCTTTCTGGCTTGGGCCGTGGTTCTTGGCAATCTGCCGCGCTGGCTGCGCCCGACAGTTCTGACTTTCTCTGGCGTTGCATCAAATTTCGCTGGCGTTCCGCTGGCCTTCGCGTTTCTCGCAACCCTTGGCCGTACCGGCTTCGTGACTATCCTGTTGCGCGACTGGTTCGGTTTCAATCTTTATTCGACAGGCTTTAACCTGTTGAGCTTCTTTGGTCTGACCATCACCTATCTGTTCTTTCAGATCCCGCTGATGGTGTTGATTCTTACGCCAGCGCTCGATGGTCTGAAGAAAGAATGGCGGGAAGCTTCATCGATCTTAGGCGCTACCAATCTGCAATATTGGCGGATGATTGCGTTTCCGATTCTCTGGCCCAGCCTGCTCGGAACGACACTGCTTTTGTTTGCAAACTCCTTTGGCGCTATCGCGACTGCTTATGCACTGACCGGCTCTTCGCTCAACATCGTTCCAATCCTGCTCTTTGCCCAGATCCGCGGCGACGTTCTGCATAACCAGAATCTCGGCTATGCGCTGGCGCTTGGCATGATCGTGATCACCGGCCTTTCCAATCTTCTTTACATCTGGCTGCGTATGCGTGCCGAAAGGTGGCAACGATGAAAAAGGCCTTTAATCCCCAAAAGATCGGGGCATGGATCGCCTTTCTGATTGGCGCGATCTACTTTCTCGTGCCGCTGATTGGCACCTTTGAATTTTCGCTGCGCATGCGTCGTGGTGAATATTCCTTCGATGCCTATCGTGTGGTTTTCAGTGACCCTAACTTTCAGGCAACCTTCAGCTACTCGATCATACTCGGCATTCTGACCATCATCTTTGGTGTGCTGCTGGTGGTGCCGACGGCTTATTGGGTGCGTCTGCGTCTGCCGCATCTGCGTCCGCTGATCGAGTTCATCACGCTGATGCCGCTGGTTATTCCGGCCATTGTTATCGTATTCGGTTATCTGCGCATTTACAACTCGTCGTCATGGCTGCCATTCACCGCATCGACACGCGCTACCGATCTGCTTTTGATGTTCGGCTATATGACATTGTCGCTGCCTTATATGTATCGCGCTGTTGATACCGCCATGCGCACGATTGATGTTCGCACGCTCACCGAAGCAGCGCAGAGCCTTGGCGCTGGCTGGGGACGCATCATGTTCAAGGTCATTTTCCCGAATGTGATTTCGGGTGTCATGAGCGGTGCATTTATCACCTTTGCTATCGTGATTGGCGAATTTACGCTGGCTTCACTTCTCAATCGCCCGGCCTTTGGTCCTTATCTCCAGTTGGTTGGCGCAAACCGCGCTTATGAACCATCAGCGTTGGCGATTATCTCATTCGGCATTACGTGGCTTAGCATCATCATGTTGCAGCTCGTTTCGCGCCTCAACAAATTCAAGACAACCGCCGGGTAACATTCATGGCTTTTCTTAATCTCAAGCACCTGAAAAAGAGCTTCGGCGCGACTACCGTCGTCCACGATTTCAACCTCGCGGTCGAAAAAGGTGAGTTCGTTTCCTTCCTCGGCCCATCGGGTTGCGGCAAGACAACCGTTCTTCGCATGATCGCTGGCTTTGAAAGTGCCGATCAGGGCGCAATCGAAATCGACGGTAAAGACGTCGTTGATCTGAAGCCAAACCAGCGCAATATCGGCATGGTTTTCCAGGCTTACGCACTGTTTCCAAACATGACCGTCGCGCAGAACGTTGCCTTTGGCCTACGTGTTTCTGGCAAACCTAAAGCTGAAATCGACGCGACGGTCAAAGAAATGCTCGGTCTGATCCGGCTCGAACATCTCGCAGACCGCTATCCTTATCAGATGTCCGGTGGTCAGCAGCAGCGTGTTGCACTAGCGCGTGCGTTGGCAACCAAGCCGCAAGTGCTGTTGCTCGACGAACCGCTTTCAGCGCTCGATGCAAAAATCCGTATCTCGCTACGCCAGGAAATCCGTGCGATCCAGCAGAAGCTAGGCATCACCACCGTCTTCGTAACACATGATCAGGAAGAAGCGCTTTCAATCTCTGATCGTATCGTTGTGATGCATGAAGGTCGCGCTGATCAGATCGGCACACCATTTGATATTTACAACCGCCCTGCATCGCGTTTCGTCGCATCTTTCGTCGGCACACTCAACATGCTCGAAGCATCAGTTGCCGAACCGGGCGAAAACAGCATTGAGCTTGATGGTCGTACGATCAAGGTGAACGACGAACTCGGCCACCATCCGAAAGGCAAAGCGATCACACTCGCTCTTCGTCCGGAAGCGGTTAGCATGGAAGCACGCAAGAGCCACGACACGACACTTGATGCCACCATCGAAGACGTGCATTTCTTAGGCTCGGTCATTCGTACACGGGTCGCTCTTGGCAAGAACAAATTGTCATTCGACACGTTCAATGATCCTGCGCTCACACCGCCACAACGCGGCGACAAAGTGACTGTGCATTTCGCGGCACATGATCTGCTCGTTTTGGCCGACTGAGCTCAAAGAACAACAAAAAGCCGCCCATTTGGGCGGCTTTTTTTATATTAGATACAAGCGAGACACGGTCGAGATTTTGGTTCGGATGAGCCGAAAATTGTGGTTTTGGAGAACCGGAGCGCGGCGTACACAAAGTACGTGAGCACCGGCTCGCAGAAAGACGCTAATTGCAGGCCATCAGGACCGAAATACTCAGTTCCAAGGACCGTGGAAGTCACCTTCCTTATCGATGCGCTTAAAGCCATGCGAGCCGAAGAAATCGCGCTGACCTTGAATAACATTGGCCGTACCCTGCGATTGCGTGAAGCTGTCGAAGTAGCTCAGTGCCGAACCCAATGCCGGAAGCGGCAGACCAGCAAGTGCTGACTGTGCAACGATCTTACGAAGGCCCTTCGATGCCTTGCCCATACGTTCAACGAATGCAGGAACCAGCAGAAGGTTTTCAATTTCCTGACCTTCAAAAGCCTGTGCAATATCGTCAAGGAACAGCGAACGAATGATGCAGCCTTCGCGCCAGATACGGGCAGTGGTTGCAAGCGGAATGTTCCAGTTATTTTCCTTGGACGCTGCGGCCAGAACGGCAAAGCCCTGTGCATAAGCAACGATCTTGCCAGCCAGCAAACCCTGCTCAAGATCAGCAAGGAACTGAGCCTGATCTGCAATATCAAGCGTGCGTGGTGCAGGCTTATAAGCCTTTTCAGCAGCTTCACGTTCCGCTTTCAGCGACGAGATTGAACGCGCGTCAACCGCAGCTTCAATACCAGTAGCCGGAACGCCGAGCATCTGTGCTTCAATCGCCGACCAGCGGCCTGTACCCTTCTGACCTGCCTGATCGAGGATCATATCGACCATCGCCTTGCCGGTTTCTGGATCAGTGGCTTTCAAAACCTTCGCAGTGATTTCAATGAGGTATGAATTGAGTGGACCTGCATTCCACTTTTCAAACACATCACCAATTGCCGGAGCCGAAAGGCCAAGGCCATCGCGCAGAATGCCGTAGATTTCGGCGATCATCTGCATATCAGCATATTCGATGCCGTTGTGAACGGTTTTCACGAAATGGCCTGCACCATCAGGGCCGACCAGCGCACAGCAGGACTCACCCTTATACTTTGCAGCAGCAGCCAACAGGATCGGCGCAATGCGCTCATAGGCTTCTTCTGTGCCGCCAACCATCATTGACGGGCCATGGCGAGCGCCTTCTGCACCACCGGATACACCCATACCAACAAAGGTTGGATCGTTCGGGCCGAGAGCCTTCAGACGACGCATCGTGTCGCGATAGTCGGAGTTACCGGCATCGATCATGATGTCGCCAGCTTCAAGATATGCCTTGAGGCGGGTGGTTTCGGCATCGACCGGAGCGCCAGCCTTGATCAGGAAAATGATCGGGCGTGGCTTGCGGATATTATCAGCCAGTTCTTCAAAAGTGGCGCAAGGGATGATCTTGTCACGCAGCGCGCCTGCTTTTTCGATGAATGCTTTCAGGACGGGCTCGTCGCGGTCATAGACGGCTACCGTGTAGCCCTTCTCGGCGATGTTCAGCGCAAGGTTCGAACCCATAACGCCAAGGCCGACCATTCCGATATCTGCTTTTTCCATTTTCTGCCCTTTTGAAACACAGCCATCTGGCTTGTCATACATACATAGAGAGCCGACAGATTGGACTGTCGTAGCTGTTGCTGTCGCACTATATAGCGCCAGTCTTTATCCTATTCTGGGATGATCTAGGGCATATGACGCAAATTTGATAGGGCTTTTTCTAAAAAACTAACCGATTTAAATGATCAGACGCGTTCCAGTTTCTCATGTGGAAGCGGTGGCAGTTCAATCTCAATAGTATCGCCGGCTTGTACATTTCCACCCGTTAGAACGATCGACATCACGCCTGATTTTCGTATCAACTCACCATTTTCGGTTTTATCGAGCACAGCGTTTAAGAGGCCCTTCTCATATTTCTCAATCTGCGAACAAGGATTGCGCAGTCCAGTGATTTCGAGGACCACATCATTACCGATTTTGAGAATCGCAGATTTTGGCAATGCCAGTAGATCAATGCCGCGCGTCGTGATGTTTTCACCCAACTCGGCGGGTGAAATGTCGAACCCTTTGCCAGCCAACTCATCGAAAAGCTCGGACTGAATGAGATGAACCTGACGCAGATTTGGCTGAGTGGGATCAGCTCTCACACGCGAGCGATGCTTGACCGTAACACCCTTGTGCGCATCACCTTCAACACCCTCTCCCGCAACAATACTGATCTCTGAAACGAGCTGTTTTGAGAAGCGATGCTTGGCGTCACGCGCAACAGCTACAACAATTCCACTCATATTTTTACCTTGATCCCATGAAGATGCAGACGGCAAGCAAAGCCGGTCGTAATCGCGCATATCATGCGATATACAACACAGAAATGACAAGGGCATCGCGAAGAGGTGGCGGCAAACCATGACAAGCAAATACGACGGCAAGAGTTTTCGCTGGGGCATCTGGGGAACAGGAACAATTGCACACGCCTTCGCTGCCGATATTCAAGCAAGCTACGAAATGCGCGTAACCGCCGTTTGCTCGCGTTCGCTCGAGAGCGCCGTGGAGTTCAAAAACAAGATTGGCGCAGATCACGCTTTTGATGATGCAGCGGCATTTCTTAGTAGCTCCGATTTCGATGCCGTCTATATCGCCACGCCAAACGCCATGCATGTGCCGCAAACGCTACAGGCCATTGCTGCTGGCAAAGCATGCCTCACAGAAAAACCGCTGACGCTTGATGCAGACGGCGCAAGCGCGATTGCAGCCGCAAGCCAAGCGCATAACGTCTTTGCGATGGAAGCGATGTGGAGCCGTTTTCTTCCGGCAATTGCAGCCACTCGCGAGCATATCAAAGCCGGGCGGATCGGCACTGTTAAGCGCATTGAAGCCGACCTTTCCTATTTCCGTGAAGAAGACCCGCAGAGCCGCTTTTTTAACCCGGCACTAGGTGGCGGAGCGGCTTTTGATCTCGGTGTCTATCCGGTTTCGCTAGCGCTTAGTTTTCTAGGCCTGCCCGATACTGTGAGCGGACGCTGGACGAAAGCAAAAAGTGGCGTCGATATGCGGACCGAAATCACGCTGAGCTATGCAAATGCCGAAGCTCAGCTTTCATGCGGTTTTGATCACGACGGCAAAAATCAGATGCTAATTGAAGGAACAGACGGCACGATCCTCATCCACGCGCCATTTCTCAAAGCACAGCGCCTGACGATCTTTTCCGCAAAAGTGCGAAACTCGCCCCTCGGCCCGAAAAGTCCGGGCGGGTTGATTGGCAAGGTGCTTAACCGCCTGCCACTTCCGGGCAGAACTGTTGAGCATCATCCATTTTCTGGCAATGGCTTGCAGTTTCAGGCGCAAGCCGTGCGTGATACGCTCAAACGCGACGAGATTTCAAGCCCAATCATGCCACTTGAGCACAGTGCTGCGGTGGCTAGCATCGTCAGCACTGTGCTTGCAAAAAAGCCAAACTAGAAGGTGCTCTGAACCTTATAGGGCGCTGCATTTTCTCCGGCATTGTTGAGCGCAAGGGCTACTTCTGTGATGTGCAAAGCCACAGCACCGGAGAAGAACGCAGTAGCGCCGGTTTCAATGGCGCGCGCCTGATCCGCAACGCCGCGCATGAAATCAATCTGCGACGGGAATGATGGCAGAGCTAATGCATCGGCTTTTGGGTAGGCGAGCTTGCTGCCGATTGCCGGCTTCCATGGCAAAGTCTTGCCAAGCTTGGCTTCTAGCCGCCCGAAAACGCGCGATGCAATGGAACGCTTTCGCTCAGTTGATTCAAGCCGGACAGCGGAACGATTATCCCAAAGATCATCGACCGTGATTGAGCCTTTATCGGCGACGATGGTCAGGCTACGATCTTTCGGCATTGCAAGACCGGAAGTCAGACGTGCCACAAGGCCGGATTTGAAGCGCAGACAACCCACGGAGAAGTCCGGAGCCATGTGCAGATGCTCAGTGCCCGGTCCTTTGTTTAGGAAGGTAATCGAGGAGAACGCTGTTACGCTTTCAACCGGGCCAAACAGCGAAACAAGCCACGAGAGTGCATAGCCTGCGTGTTCCAGAGTACAGCCAATCTCAAATTCATGCAGACCCGGCCATGGAGCACCAGATTGCGAGCGCCATGTCGCCCATTTATCCCGAAAAACCGGACCGTCTTCCATTTCAGCATAGACCAGACGCGGGGTGCCTATCTCGCTCATTGAGCTTGAAACCAGCTTCTGCGCGTCGCTCAGACCATTGGCAGGCGCTGCGGCAAGCGTCAGACCTTTGGAAGCTGCAAACTCAACGAGTGCCTTGGCATCATTGAAATCCATGGCCAGCGGCTTTTCCGAATAGACATGCTTACCAGCCTCAAGTGCCGCACGCGAAATCGCATAATGATTTTCCGGCGTCGTCAGATTAAGGACAATCTGCACGTCTTTATCGGCCAACACTGCCTCGAAACTCTCGTAAGCGCGTACATTGTAATGTGCCGCGAACACTTTGAGCCGTTCTGCCGAGCGATCAAAAGCGCCAAGCAGCTTTAGCTGCGGGTAATTGCGCAATGTGGTCATGTAATAATCAGCAACGAAGCCCGTGCCTATGATCGCAATATTCATGGTAACTCCGAGATTATAAAGACCGCTTGGGAATGGTGACTTTGGCCGTCATGCGCAAGCCAAAGATTGCGAAAATGAGCATGAGCCAGACCGGGTCCATGCGACGGAAAAAGAAGCTTTCCAGCATTGCGTTCAGCGTGCCGAAAAACACAAACATCAGGAAAAAATCAGCGAGAAGCAGGTTTTCCCGTGTCGGCCTGCACCGCATATAATTCACCAGCGGCATGATGATGATAACAATGATCGCACAGATAAGGCCGATAAGCCCCATCGAAAGCGTGATATCGAGATAACCATTATGCGCATGGACAATGCCGCGCACATCCCAGTCGAGATAATAGGGATTTGCCGCCTGCTTGACGAGATTGGTGCCCCAAAAACTTTCATAACCAAACCCGCGCCACGGACTATTATGCAACGCTTCAATCGCAAAGGCCCAGATGGAGGTTCGCCCCGTGAATGTTGGATCAACTGAAAACTTCAAAACCATTTGATGCAGTGGTTCAAACAGCACCGTTCCGATTGTGAACGAGGCGAATATCACCTGAATAATCAAAATCATCAGGGGGGCAAGCCCACGAAGACCAAACAGGCCAGGCCCAACAACCAGAAGCATCGCAAATGGCACCAGTGCAACGGTGGTTTTTGAGCCCGTATGCGCTACAAAGAACAGAGCAGATAGCGCAATCAGTGCACCGCTGCTGCGCCAGCCGCGCCGCCATAGATAAATGCCCGCGAAAGCAAAAACTGCCATGACCGGCCCAGCAATGTTCTTATGCGTAAACACCCCACGCCATAGAAAAGAGTTCTGCGGTTCGGCGACATCAAATCCATGCGTTCCGAGATTTGGCAGCAAAACAACACCAGTATAGGAAACGACGATCACAATCGACGCCACTGTGAGTAGCATCCATGAATAGCTATCCGCGTCCTGCGGCAAAGCAAGAACTGCAATAATTGCGAGAACACCGATCAGAGTCAGCATGATCCCGCGAATGGCCGTTGACGGATCAGGACTAACAAAGGCTGAAGCCAGAAGAATAGCGAACATCATCATCCAGCCGAGGCTTACCAAGCGCACGACCTTGCCGGGCTGCGCAAACATCGCCAAAGACATAAGGGCAACTGCACCCACAATGCCAAAGCCCAGCTGATTGATGGTATCACCCGCTGGCTGGCCATCCGTAACCACAACCGGCGAGAACGGGCGGAACGAAACCAGAAGAATGCACAGAATCGTCGTTGCAATGACGAGCGCGATTTGGCGCATCGTCATCCGCATCGGATCGGAAGCACCATTATGAATGCCTGTCCGGGTTGCGATACCGCTCATTCAGATATCCAAGCCAAATTACGCAACAACAGCTCAACTCTAACGCTGCAGACGCGCTGTTATTTTCTTTCAGTTTAGAAAGTTCATACAATCGAATTGATTGGAGAATCGTTAAACTTCATCAGTTGTTGCCTATTTGGGCGCCCGTACAGCTGATTCCCGCAAGATAAGCTCAACCGGCCATAGCTCGTGAACATCCGATGCCACGCGGCCGTCAAGCATATCCATCAACAAGTCAGCAGAGCGTTTGCCTGCCGCACGCATAGAAGAACGTGTGGCAGTAAGCGATGGAACCATATTATCAGCGCTCAAAAATGAAATAACGTCATCATGTGCAATGACCGAAATATCTTTGCCGATTGTCAGGCCGAGCGATCGCGCGGCACGATAAATACCCAAAGCCGTCATCATAGAGCCCGCGACGAAAGCGGTTGGCCGGGGTTTCCGCTCCAGCAATTTTTTGGCAAGGCGATAACCGACTTCATCGGTGAAGTCGCCATGTTCAACAAGGCCGGGATCGAAGACGACGCCCTTTTCTTCAAGCGCTCTGCGATAACCTGCATCGCGGTGAAGCGAAAAAGTAAAGCCATATCGCCCATTAATCATGGCAATGTCTGTGTGACCGAGATCAAGCAAATGTGCTGTCGAACGATAAACTGCGCCTTCGTTGTCAATATCCAGCCACGCATGCGGGATATCAGTGTCCGACCGTCCATGGACTAGAAACGGCATGCCAAGGTCGTGCAATAGCTTTATGCGTTCGTCATTTGGCTTCGGCGATGTGATGATAATCGCATCAACCCGCCGACTGATCGCAAGCCTGTGGCAGAGCTGCACTTCGTCGTCCGTACCAGTGCTTGCCGTCGGACTGACGAGAATATCGACCTCGTCTACGCTCAGGCGTTCAGCCATGCCGCGCATAAATTCTGCAAAGTGAAACTCGCTGTTTCGCCCCATCACAACCCCAATTGCCCCGGCACGGCCTGTTACCAGCCGCACAGCGTTGACATTCGGCCTGTAGCCAAGGCGAATAGCTTCGTCCATCACGCGCTTGCGTGTACTTTCGGCAACCTCAGGATAACCACTAAGCGCACGGCTTACAGTGGTGGCAGAGAGACCGACTTGTTTGGCGAATTCGCGAAGTTTCATTTGGGCTATCGATTTAAAGACATATGAGGCGAGCGATTATTGCAGGGTTGCAGCTATTAACATCCGGCATATCCAGAGTTGATTGTAACGACAATGACGAATTTTGAAAGCGTTTTCAATATTTTTGAAAAATTTATAATGAATTATCACTAGATCTCAGGATTGAAAGCGAAGTCCTGCGCTTCATTTCCCACATTAATTCGTTGAATATGAATGATAAAAGCCTAAAAATTTAAATGTTATTCAGCTGCAATAATGAGTGGGTTGACAGAAATGTCACTGTCTGCAACCTTTTCATCATCCAAACCGTTTTCGATTTTTATCAAACCGCTTGCTGAATGGATGGGAGGAGGAACCAATGAAAAATATCAAGAGTGTTCTTGCAGCTTGTGCTGTGTTCGGTCTGGCAACAACCTTTGCTCAAGCCGACGAAATTTCAATTGCCGCAAACTCGACCGGCAATAACATCAAATTTCTACAAGACCAGATTTCCAAATTTGAAAAAGACACTGGCCACAAGGTCAACATCGTTGCGATGCCTTCATCCAGTAGTGAGCAGTTCAGCCAGTATCGGCTGTGGCTCGCGGCAGGCAATGCAGATATTGACGTCTATCAAACCGATATCGTGTGGGCACCACAGCTTTCAGACCAGTTTGTCGATCTGAAAGACGCAACAAAAGACGTTACCGGCACGCATTTCCCATCGATTATTGCTTCGCAAACGGTGAACGGAAAACTGGTTGCACTGCCATTTTATACCGATGCACCAGCACTGTTTTATCGCAAAGATTTGTTGGAGAAATATGGCAAGCCCGTCCCGAAAACATGGGATGAAATGACGACAACTGCCAAAGAAATCATGGATAAAGAGCGTGCCGACGGTAAGGCTGACCTGTGGGGCTTTGTTTTTCAAGGCAATGCTTATGAAGGCCTGACCTGCAACGCACTTGAATGGGTTAAATCGTCAGGCGGCGGCCAGATCGTTGAAGCCGACGGAACGATTTCGGTCAACAATGAACAGGCCGCAGCGGCACTTGATCGCGCAAAAGGCTGGATCAATTCAATTTCTCCACAAGGCGTGCTGGCCTATCAGGAGGAAGAGTCGCGCGGTGTCTGGCAAACGGGCAATGCGGTCTTCATGCGCAACTGGCCTTATGCTTATGCACTCGGCAACAATGACGACAGCGCAGTAAAAGGCAAATTTGATGTTGCACCCTTGCCCGCCGGTGCGGATGGTGAAGCACCCTCCTCAGCACTTGGCGGCTGGAACCTTGCTGTATCCAAATACTCAACCAAGCAAGATGCGGCGGTTGCTCTGGTGAAATATCTCGCATCGCCAGAGGTGCAGAAAGTTCAGGCCATCGAAATCTCGCGCCTTCCAACCATCGAAGCGCTTTATGATGACCAAGAAATCATCGCAGCACAGCCTTTCATGGCCAACTGGAAACCAATATTCCAAAACGCAGTACCGCGCCCATCGGCAGCCACCAAGGTGAAATATAACGAGGTTTCTGCTAAGTTCTGGAATGCCGTACACAAGACCCTTTCAGGAAATGGCACTGCGGCTGAAAATCTTGAATTGCTTGAAGTCGAACTGACCGAACTTGAAGGTTCTGGCTGGTAAGCACTGTTCAAGCGGCGTTCGGATTATCGTCCCAAGCAATCCGAACGCATATTTCCGAGCGCCAGACTTACTTCGTGTGAAAGAAGTTCTAGAGGAAAATCATGACGGAGACCTCTCTTGATGGTTCAAGGGCGGCATCGGGAAACCGACGCCACTCGGACCTCCACAAGCAGCGAATTCGTTCTGCTTGGTTGTTTCTTGCACCAACGCTGCTTGTTTTGGCGCTTGTTGCCGGATGGCCGCTGCTGCGCACCATCTATTTCAGTTTCACCAATGCATCGCTAACAAGCTTGGCAACGGCTGAATTTGTCGGCTTCAAGAACTACCTGACATGGATCACACTCAAGAGCGGTAAAACCGTTTATCGCGGACTTTTGGTTGATCCGGCATGGTGGGGCGCTGTTTGGAACACCATCCGCTTCACCATTTTTTCCGTCAGTCTTGAAACGTTGTTTGGCCTCATCGTGGCATTGGTGTTGAACGCGCAGTTTCGTGGTCGCGGGTTGGTACGCGCAGCAATTCTCATCCCATGGGCGATACCGACTATTGTCTCGGCCAAGATGTGGGGCTGGATGCTTAATGACCAGTTCGGCATTCTCAATCACATTCTGCTTAATCTCGGCATCATCAGCCAGAAGATCGCATGGACCGCCAATCCTGACACGGCAATGATTGCGGTTCTGATCGTTGACGTCTGGAAAACGACGCCCTTCATGGCGCTATTGATCCTTGCCGGACTGCAGATGGTTCCATCGGACATTTATGAAGCTGCGAAAATCGACGGCGTCCACCCGCTCAAGGTTTTCTGGCGCGTTACTCTGCCACTGATACGCCCTGCGCTCATGGTGGCTGTGACCTTCCGTATGCTCGATGCATTGCGTATCTTTGATCTGATTTACGTGCTGACGCCCAACAACGCACAGACGAAAACTATGTCGGTGTTTGCGCGAGAAAATCTCTTTGATTTTGACAAGTTCGCTTACGGAGCAACGGCCTCCACCATGTTGTTTCTCATCATCGCAGCAATCACTGTCCTCTACATGTTTTTTGGACGTGTAAACCTCAGCGGCAAGGGAGAGTAGCATCATGCATTATGTGAAAACCCTTAGCTTTTACTTGCTGGTTGCGTTCATCATTCTGATTGCGGTGTTTCCGTTCTACTATGCGATCATTACGAGCTTCAAATCGGGAACCGCACTCTTTCAGGTCGATTTTTGGCCAGAAAACTTCTCCGTCGCCAATTATACCGGCGTGCTCACCCATGGAAGCTTCGTTCAAAGCCTCGGAAACTCGCTTCTTGTCGCTACCGTTGTCGTGGCAATCTCGTTGCTGCTTGCCGTGACAGCTGCCTATGCGCTGGCGCGCGTTAATTTCCGTGGCCGCGCATTGCTTTTGCTCACCATTCTTTCAGTCTCGATGTTTCCGCAAATTGCGGTGCTGGCTGGCCTGTTCGAGCTGATACGCTTTCTCGGCATATTCAACACGCCGCTTGCGCTGATTTTTTCTTACATGATCTTCACGTTGCCATTCACCGTCTGGGTGCTAACCACCTTCATGCGTGATCTTCCTGTCGAGATCGAAGAAGCGGCAATTGTTGATGGTGCATCACCATGGGTGATTATCACGCGCGTTTTCATGCCGTTGATGTGGCCCGCTCTTGTCACAACCGGACTGCTCGCCTTCATTTCCGCATGGAACGAGTTTCTCTTCGCGCTCACCTTTACCTCATCCGCAGGGCAACGCACGGTTCCGGTCGCCATCGCGCTTCTTTCTGGCAGCAGCCAGTTTGAAATTCCATGGGGCAACATCATGGCCGCATCGGTCATCGTCACCGTTCCTCTCGTCGTCCTCGTTCTCATCTTCCAGCGTCGGATCGTTTCTGGTCTCACGGCTGGTGGTGTCAAAGGCTAGGAGTTTAACCAATGGCCGAACTTCAACTGCGTAATGTGCGCAAATCTTTTGGCAATTTTGAAGTCATAAAGGGTGTAGATCTCGACATCCGCCCCGGCGAGTTCATGGTTTTTGTCGGGCCGTCGGGCTGCGGCAAATCCACACTTCTTCGCCTGATCGCGGGTCTCGAGGAAATTACTGACGGCGATTTGTCCATCGACAGAACGGTGGTCAACAGTCTTAGTCCATCCAAGCGTGGCATTGCGATGGTGTTTCAATCTTATGCGCTTTATCCGCATATGACTGTGTATCAAAACATGGCCTTTGGTATGCAGCTTGCTGGAAAAACCAAACAAGAATGTAAAGACCGCATTCAAAGTGCAGCCGAGATGCTCCAACTCACGCCCTATCTCGAACGCCTTCCCCGACAGCTTTCCGGTGGTCAGCGTCAGCGCGTTGCCATCGGTCGCGCCATCGTGCGTGATCCCAAAGTCTTCTTGTTTGACGAACCATTATCCAATCTTGACGCTGCTCTGCGCGTAGCAACACGGCTTGAAATCGCAAAGCTCCATCAGAGCATGGAAAGCACCACCATGATCTATGTGACCCACGATCAGGTGGAGGCCATGACACTGGCTGATCGCATCTGTGTTTTGCGTGATGGTCGCGTGGAGCAAATCGGCACGCCGCTCGAGCTTTATGAAAAGCCGAATTCATTGTTCGTCGCAGGCTTTATCGGATCACCCAAAATGAACTTCCTGACCGGCGACCATGCAGAAGGGTTCAATGCACCCACCGTCGGCCTGCGCCCTGAACACCTTACAATTGTGCCAGACGGTGGACGCTGGACCGGGCGCGTGATCCATACCGAAATTCTCGGTTCCGACACCTATGTCTATATCGATCTCGGCCTCGAAGAGCCGCTTGTAGTTCGTGAAAACGGCGTGGCAACGCGCAAGTCTGGCGAGACACTTTCCATCTCTCCGGCAGGAGAAAACATTCATCGTTTCGATGAAGAAGGCCGCGCGTTTGACGCTGACCTCCCAAGTTCAATGACCAAGGCGACAACGCCAAAACAAGGAGAATAATCGTGCCTATTCGCACTATCGTCTGGGGTGAAAATGTTCACGAGAAGATCAACGAAACCGTCCGCGCGATTTATCCGGATGGTATGCACAATACGATTGCTGCAAGCTTGAATGGGGATGCCGATATTGAAGCAACCACCGCAACCTTGCAGGAGCCGGAACACGGCCTGAGCGAAGAGCGGCTTGCGCAAACCGATGTGCTTGTCTGGTGGGGCCATAAGGACCACGGTGGTGTCGATGACGAGATCGTTGAACGTGTTGCGAAGCGTGTGTTTGAAGGCATGGGCCTCATCGTTCTACACTCTGGCCATTTTTCCAAAATCTTCAAACGCCTGATGGGAACACCGTGCGCTTTGAAATGGCGCGAGGCGGGCGAGCGCGAGCGCGTATGGGTCGTCAATCGTGGCCATCCGATCGCACAGGGCTTGGACGAGAACTTCGTGCTTGAAAATGAAGAAATGTATGGCGAGCAGTTCTCGGTACCAGAACCACTCGAAACAGTGTTTATTTCATGGTTTGCAGGTGGCGAAGTGTTTCGGTCCGGCATGACCTGGCGTCGTGGCGCGGGCAACATCTTCTATTTCCGTCCCGGACATGAGACCTATCCAACCTATCACGACGCTAATGTGCAGACTGTCCTGCGCAACTCAGTCAAATGGGCCTATAACCCACAACCTGCCTGGACAGGCGTCCATACAGCACCAAACGTGCCCGTCGATAAGGCACCAGAACCCATCGAAGAACGAGGCCCGAAACTGCACAAAGCCGGCGAAGCCGGTTATCGCTGAGGTGCATGATGAGGCTTCTTATTCTTGGAACTGGCGGCATGGCAAAAAGCCATGCCGAGGCCTTCAAGGCGATTGAAGGTGTCGAACTCGTTGCGGCCTGCGATGTCTCGGCCGAACGTGTCGACGCGTTTTCTGAAAATCACGAAATCCAAAACCGTTTCACCCGACTTGAAGATGCAATTGCATGGGGTGAGTTTGATGCTGTGGCAAATGTCACGCCGGATGCGATCCACCATCCAACCACTTTGGCGCTTATCGGCTCTGGCAAGCATGTTTTCTGCGAAAAGCCTTTGGCGGAAAATTATGCACTAGCAGCGGAAATGGCCGATGCAGCCGAGCAGGCTGGCATCATCAATATGGTCAACCTGACCTATCGTAACGTCGCTCCCTTACAAAAAGCGAGAGAGATGGTTCTCGCTGGGGAGATCGGCCAGATACGCCATTTTGAAGCGTCTTATCTGCAAAGCTGGCTTGTATCTAAAGCATGGGGCGACTGGAAATCCGAAAGCAAATGGCTCTGGCGGCTTTCCACAAAACATGGCTCCAATGGTGTTCTGGGCGACGTTGGTATTCATATTCTCGACTTTGCATCTTATGCCATCGGCAGCGATGTGGAGCGTGCTTCCGCACATCTAAAAACATTCGAAAAAGCCGATAATAACCAAATCGGCGAATATGTAATGGACGCGAATGACAGCTTTGTCATGAGCGCCGAATATGCCAACGGTGCGCTGGGCGTCATCCATGCAAGCCGCTGGGCAACCGGCCACCTCAACGAGTTGCGCCTGCGTATCCATGGCGACAAAGGCGCGCTTGAGGTGCTTCATACTCCAACAGGCTCGAGCCTTCGCGGCTCTATTGGCGATGATATCGAAACGGCCACATGGCACGATATTGATGCAGGAACGGTCGAAACGAACTATCAGCGTTTTGCAAAAGCTGTTGCCAGTGGTGTTGGGTTACAGCCCGACTTTCGCCACGCAGCTAATCTGCAACGCGTGCTGGACCATGCCATGAAAGTGAACGGCCCTTTGCCCGAAATAACCGAAACTTGATAGCAGATCAACTGAGTGCTGGTTTTATTCATCGGCACTCAGAGCTTATTTACGCTGCGACTTAGGCTTGGTCTGGAGATGGCAAACTTTAACGCGATCTCCGTTCTTGCCTTTTCGCCAGACACAGCCTTCTTTGCGAGGCTTACCTTTATAAAGATAAACCTCGCCACGCT
>Ga0308165_1003454_pt1 | contig 16952 bp, 20 predicted proteins | sample PhyWR2_FD_201032 | JGI IMG/M metagenome (GOLD analysis project Ga0308165, IMG submission 201032) | Phyllosphere microbial communities from UC Gill Tract Community Farm, Albany, California, United States - DLSLW.R2 | ecosystem: Host-associated > Plants > Phyllosphere > Unclassified | place: USA...
GACTAACCTTACTGCTGACGTCAGCAACAATACCTTTTACATTTTTCCCCAGAGCCTTTGCCGCCTCCTGAAGGGTTTCTGCATTCCGGCCAGTGATAATGACATCTGCGCCTTCGTCGCTCAGATTTTTCGCTATAGCCAGACCAATGCCGCTTCCGCCACCAGTGATAACGGCAACCTTTCTCTTAAATGACTGATTCATAATTGCACCATGTGGTTTTTTTGTAGTGGTCACTATATGCAAACCTGAACAGGCTGTCACTAACTTCTTGTAGCGATCACTACAAGAAAGTTTTAAGATGACAGTCGACACACTTCTGATGCAACGGAAAAAAACCTATGAGCGATACCGAAAAAACAATAAAAGCACCCAGGCGGGTATTTGACAGAGAGTCCGGCGTGCAGACGGCTAAAGCGCTGTTTCATCAGCGTGGTTATGATGCTGTAGGTATCACGGAACTGACAAAGACGCTGAATATAAATCCTCCCAGCCTTTACGCCGCTTACGGTAGTAAAGCAGGGCTGTTTGAACGCTGCCTGGATCTCTATGTTGCAGAAGGAAACCTGCCGGCTGACAAAATTCTGACTCCGGGCAGGCCGCTGGATGAGGCGGTTGCAGATCTTTTTATGACTGCCGCACGTTTATACGCCCGATCCCCAGTCCAGCGAGGCTGTCTTGTGGCTGAAGGTATGCGTGCCGATGATCCGCAGGCCCGGGAGCTGGCAAGTCGCTATGGTGAGGCAGGAATTCAGTTCATCAGAAGTTATATCCGGCAGTATGAACTTGCACGGGACCGCGAGCTTTCTGATTATGTCGTGACAACGCTGCGGGGCTTTTCTGCAGCCGCAGTAACGGGACTGTCAAAAGCCAGGTTAACTGCCGTGGCTCAGCTGGCCGGACAGACATTCAGCGCTCTCCTGACGCCAAAAAATGTTTAAGCAGGAGGTAAAAGTTATGTCTGTTATCGACCATGTTGAAATTGCTGTGAAAAATGCCCAGGTATCGCTCAAATTCTATGAAGCAGCCCTCGCTCCGCTGGGGTTCAGCCTGATTATTTCTGTGCCTCCGGAGCGTACTTTAACAGGTGGTGCCCGGTACGGGTTGGGCCCGGAGGGATACCCGAGGCTATGGCTTCATGATAAAGACCTAACAGGCGCCTCAACACATCTGGCTTTTGCTGCCAGTGAACGGGCCACAGTCGACGAATTCTGGCGTGCTGCTCTGCAGGCAGGCGGCAGAGACAATGGCGCGCCGGGAATTCGCGATCATTATCATTCACACTACTATGCGGCTTTCATCCTTGATCCTGACGGTAATAACATCGAAGTCGTCTGTCAGAAAGGATGAGTAAGAGTGCCGGCCGTCACTTTGCTAAATTGAACCACGTCTGAGTTACTGCCTGTTGGGTTTGCCTGGTTGCTACCCACGGAGTGAAATAACGTGAGGTGAGTTATTGCTTCGTTACGACAGCAAAATTTACTGCCGCATCAAACGTGGTGATTCAGAGAGCTTTCTGCATCATCAGCCTCGTTCCGGAGACTTGCAGCGTCTTTCAAAGGAGAGCGGCCAAAGAAACGGGCGTACTCACGATTAAACTGGGGCACGCTGCGATAACCCACCTCCATGGCTACAGACGTGACGCTCTGCTGCCGCGCCAGTAATTTGGTTCTGGCATGAAGAAGACGGACGCGCTTCTGATACTGGACCGGACTCATGTTTGTCACGGACTTAAAATGACGATGAAAGGCCGATACGCTCATGGCTTCCTGTCCGGCCAGTGATTCAACCACAAATTCATCAGCAAAATTATGTCTTATCCAGCGAATCGCATTACCTATCCGCGCCAGCATGGTTCCCGGTGAAGCAATATCCCTCAACATCCAGCCATTTGGGCCTTTCAGAACATGATAAAGGATTTCACGTTCATACACCGGTGCGAGAGCAGGGATATCTTCAGGGCTTTTCATCAGGCGAAGCATTCTTACCCAGGCATCCAGCAGTTCGGGCGTGACGGCAGCCACGGAAAAAGCACCCGACTGTGGATCTGCCTTTACGGGAGGTAAATCAGCCAGCAGTGTCGCAATCCGTTCCGGCGTCAGGGTCAGGCTGACCGCGAGATACGGCTCACCGGTGGCCTCGGGGTGGACTTTGCCTACGGCTGGCAAATCTACTGACATAACAAAGTAAGAAGCAGGATTGTAATTAAACACCCGGTCTCCCACCGTCATGGATTTACTGCCTCGCAATATGAGATTAACCATCGGCTCATAGACCGCAGCCAGTGCATGCGCGGGAACGTCACCCTGCACCATTGCCACACGGGGGATACCGGTTTCGGTCCGCCAGTTTCGGGCATGAGCGGCCAGAAGACGCAGCTCGTCAAGCAGGGGTTCCAGTGTCAAAGTCAGCCTCCTCAGTATGATGATGAAAGCGAGCATAAAGCAGAAAAAGGCAAGAATCGAGCAGGAACGCAGAGGCTGAGCTGTCCGGGAAGTTTTATCCTTTTTCCTATCGCAGACAGGAAGGATGAAACCATGAAAATTGTACTGATTACCGGCGGCAGTGGCGGGATCGGCGCCAGCGTGGCGCAGCAGTGCGCGGCTAAAGGGATGGGGGTGATTGTGACTTATAACAGCCACCCTGAATCTGCCCTGAAGGTTGTGAAGGAGATTGAAGCGTCAGGCGGCCGTGCCGTTGCGCTGCATCTGGATGTGGCTCGCACCGAAACCTTCGGCATTTTCCGCGATGCCTTACTGGACATAGTCAGTGTCACCTGGGAACGTGAGCAGATTGACGTGCTGGTCAACAACGCCGGTTTTGGGCTCTTCAACCCGATTGAAACGGTGACGGAGAGTGAGTTCGACACTCTTTTTGGCGTACACCTGAAGGGCCCTTTTTTCCTGACCCAAAAGCTGCTGCCTCTGATTTGTGATGGAGGACACATCATCAACGTTACCAGCGCCACCACGCGCGTGACTACGGCAGGTGTTGCGCCCTACGCTGCCTTTAAAGGCGGCCTTGAAGTGCTGACCCGCTATATGGCCAAAGAGTTCGGGCCAAGGCGCATCCGGGCAAACGCAGTCTCTCCGGGTGCAATTCGAACGTCGCTTGGCGGAGGACTGAATGATGAATTTGAGGCTCTGCTCGCCTCACAGACCGCACTGGAACGCGTGGGGGAGCCGGATGATGTCGGCCGGGTTATCGCAGGCCTGGTCTCTGATGACAACATCTGGATTAACGCACAATCCATCGAGGTTGCCGGCGGCTACCAAATCTGAATCCTTCCGGAGGTTTTATGCTCGATCATCTGTTTTTAACGGTCAGCGATACAGACCGTTCTGTCCGTTTCTATACGGAAGCGCTTGCCCCTCTCGGCATCACGGTTCGTCATGATTATGACGGAAAAGAGGGGCCGCCCGGCCACCCGGATTTGAAAGGGTTCGGTGCTCAGGGTCGGATCTTTTTCTGGCTACGCGAAGGAACTGTTGCGCCGGCTGCTGTACATGTCGGGTTTGTCGCACGAAATCAGACAATGGTGAATGAAGCCTATGCTTCAGCCATGCGTGCCGGCGCGTCTGACAATGGCGCACCCGGTGCCCGGCTTCACTACGATCCCCGCTACTACGCCGCCGGCGTTTTCGACCCCGATGGCTACAGCCTGGAATTTGTTTATAAAGAATGGCAGCACCCACAACCATGAAAACATTACTGATTTATGGCGCCACCGGTTACACGGGACGCATGACCGCCGCACAGGCTAAAAGTGCCGGCCTGAATATTATTATTGCCGGCAGAAACAGGCAGCGGCTGGCCGCACTTGCCGGTGAACTTGACGTCAGTATGCGGGTATTCGGCCTGGAGGACGCTGCTGAAACCGCGTTGCAGCTGGCAGGCGTCGGCGTTGTGCTGAACTGCGCCGGGCCGTTTGCTGCTACGGCAGAACCGCTGATGAAAGCCTGTATAGACCTGGGTATTCATTACCTTGATATCACAGCGGAAATTAACGTTTACCGGCTGGCTGAGTCACTGGGAGAAAGAGCGGCGCGGGCCGGGAGTATGCTACTGCCGGGCGTGGGCTGGGACGTGGTGCCTACCGACTGCCTGGCCGTTCGCCTTGCGCGGCATGTACCGGAACCACGACGGTTGCGTATAGCATTACAGGTGGCCGGAACGATGTCCCGGGGGTCTGCCGTCAGCGCAGGCGAAATAATCGCAGCCGGCCTGCTGGAACGTGTTAACGGTATTCTGATGACGAAAGAGGATGCGCAGCCCGGCTGGTTTGATTTTGGTGAAGGCCCTGTGGCCTGTGCGCCGCTTTCCTTTGGCGATCTGGTGACGGCATGGCATTCAACCGGTATTCCGGATATTGAGATGTTTGTGCATGTAACAGGGGATGCCTTTCCGCAGGGTGATTGGTCCCTGCTTCCTGAAGGACCCGGGCAGGATGAACGCGATGCAAATCGCGCACGTGCTGTTGCTGAAGTTACCGGGGCTGACGGGAAGATCCACCGGGCTGTGATCGGAACGGTTAACGGATATTCCTATACGCCACTTGCGGCCACAGAGGCTGCAAGACGTGTCCTGAACGGCGACAGTTTCCCCGGTTTTCAGACGCCGGCGATCGTTTTCGGTAGTGAGTTTGCGCTGAGTATTCCGGGTACGTGGCTCCAGCTCTCCTGACTCTGCTAATAAGCTGCACCGTTCAGCAATGAGCTGGCCGGTGCCTCGCATTACGTCACTGCTTTGATTTTGATACACGGCCGGGGGGAATATGTCTGCACGCAAGGGCATCACGCTGTCATTACTGTCGTCAGTACTGTTTTCTGTACTCTGTTATTACAGTGTTTTTTTGTATCCGCTGAACGGATGGCAGATAGCCGGATGGCGTGCAGTAACCACCACATTGTTGCTGATGCTGGCGCTGATTTTTCGAAAAAAGCTCAGGCCTTTCCGGCACTATTTATTGTCAGTGGTAAAAAGTATGCGCCTGCTCGCTGCAACGTGTGTCTGCGCCGCGCTGCTTGGCCTGCAGATAATCATTTTCTGCTGGGCTCCCGTTAACGGGCAAAGCCGGTCACTGGCACTCGGCTACTTTCTGCTTCCTCTGATCATGGTAATAACCGGCAGAGTTTTGTACGGCGAAACGATGTCAGGGTGGCAGAAAATTTCCGTCCTGCTTGCGGCCTTTGGCGTAACGGCTGAAGTGATTATGGTCCGTTCACTTCCTCTTGTGGCCCTCGTGGTTATGCTGGGATATCCGCCCTATTTCATTATCAAACGTCAGTTTAAAAATAACGCTTTCTTTAGCGTTATTGCAGAAAATTTATTCCTCGTGGTACCAGCAATTGCTGCTCTGGTTTATCAGGGAAGCGAAAATGAATGGTTACCGGCCGGACCGGCTGGCGGATGGGGCACTATTACAGGACTGGGATTACTGAGCAGTTCTGCCTTACTCTGCTTTCTGCTTGCCAGCAGCAGTCTCTCGTTTACGCTGTTTGGCATGTTGTCTTATGTCGAACCCTTATTGTTATTTCTGGTATCACTTTTTCTGCCGGGAGAAAAACTGACTCTGTCATCACTGTTAACGTATGTCCCGATATGGCTTGCCGTTCTGGTACTGATGGCTGACGGGTATAAAAAAGTGAAGTCTACTACGCTCTCCCGGTCTGCGAACTGTCGATAGGCGTGCCCACGTGAAACTGAAGTGCACCCATCAGCCGGGGAACCACGTTGCGCGATGTAAACCGCCACTGACCGTCGTGTTTTTCAAAACTGTCGTAATACCGGCCTGTGCATATTGGCTGCAAGGGAAACCCCTCCAGTTCCTGATGCACGGTGAAATAGCTGACGCAGGTGGCTGAATGACCTGAAGGTGAAACATCTATCAGCACATTAGAAACGTTATGCCACGTCCGGCAGTTCCGTCCTTATGCCGCTGAACGCCACGGTTAAAAAACTGCTCGACCTCTTCGCTACCATGAGCCGTATCATTGAGAACAATAAATTCAGCATGTTTATATAACCCGGCATTCTCAGCAAACTTTCCGTCATCCAGGTTGTGGACGTAGGAAGCAAGTAACCGCTGAATTTTTAATTCATCGAAATAACGTTGTTCATTTTCTGCGTGAACGGAATTAATCAAAATTTTAACTCTTCAGGTCAGGATTGAGATAGATCCGCCACGCATATACCAGGCGAATCACGTTAAATAATGCCGCTGAAAATCAGCACCACAGGTACACGACCGGCAGAAAGCATCTGTGCCGGACTAAATCGTGGTGGCAGGGCCGGTTCCCGTAGAAGGGAGGGCTGTCATGTTGCCCAGAAATCTTCGTTCTTCAGTAACAACGTTCAGATTTGAGATGCGCCGCCATCGGCAAAAATTTCCGCGCCGTTGATATAACTGGCATCATCACTGGCGAGAAAAACAACAGCTTTTGCTATTTCGTCTGTCTGGCCGATGCGACCAATCGGACTGCGGTCACGCAAAGACTGCAGGATGGCGTCAACGGGTTCGGGAAGGAAATCGCGTAAGGATTGAGTATCCACCGGTCCGGGGCTGAGAATATTAATGCGAACGCCAGCACCTTTTATGTCCAGAATCCAGCTTCGTACCATTGCGCGTAAAGCGGCCTTGGTGCCTCCATAAACACTGAGACCCTGACCGGGATTAATGGAGGCCGTTGAGCCTGTAATAACAATGCTGCTGCCTGGTTTCATAAGTGGTAATGCTTTCTGAACGGTAAACGTGATACCCCTTACGTTCGTTGTGAACTGCCGATCGAACTTCTCCGGGGTAATCTGCCCGAGGGGTTCAAATTCACCCATGCCGGCATTTGCTATCAGGATGTCGATGCGACCGAACCGGGACAATATTTGCTTATAAAAATCATCGAGTTCGGAGAGGCTGGATACATCTACCTGAAACTGACTCGCATCCGGCCCAAGAGTACTGAGTGCAGATTCAAGTTTATTCTTGTCCCGCCCGGTAATGATCACAGTTGCACCGAGTGCTGCTAATTCCTGTGCGATCCCAAGACCAATGCCAGATGATGCGCCGGTCACAACCGCAATTTTGTTCTGAAAAGAGTGAGTCACTGTGTATTCTCCTGATTACTGTGGGTTAAGTATATAGTGATCACTACAGGTAAAAGTAAAATATCACAAGTTAAAATTTAACCTATTTTTGACAAACCTTTTTATATCAATAAGATGAATCTATCATTTGATGTTCATTATTTTAGTGGTTACTACATAAATAGATTCATTCGGCAAGATGAAACAAGAAAACAGGCTGCGACGACTTGCATTTTATCGCGAAGTAGGGGTAGCAATTGCACAGGTACTCTTTCATGAACATGGCTATGACGCTGTCAGTATTGCTGACCTGACTCAGGCGCTGAATATCAGGCCGCCAGGTATCCAGGTTCCTGACTGTTCAACGATAATCATCGTGGGTCCATACAAGACAACGGTCAAACGTGACGTAAAACAATCCAAATGCGGTAAATCTCCGACATTTCAGATCCGCATCACACCTGATCTGAAAGCGCAGTTTGAAGTTGCAGCGAAAGAGGCGGGGATAAGTCTTGGGAACTGGTTAAAGAAGCTTGGACAGAGGGAGTTGGAGCTGCTGGGGATGGAAGTTAAGAAGTAGAATGTATTAATTCTATTTAGTCTTCAAAGTTTAATAAACAGAGTAGTTCTTATAGTCCGCTGTGTGCCAGAAGCGGACGTTGCTAACAGCACTTTGTGTTAGTTAACAGGGAATAGATCAACTTCCTAAGCCCGTAGCTTTGGGCAGAACATAAATTTATGTAGATTAATAAATGCTGCCGCGTTTGCCTCGTAGTACGTGCTGATGCACCTCATATTAATTACTACTGATGGGCAGCTTCCCTTTTCGGGTTATTTCCATAGGTGTAACGGGCATGCCATAAAAATCCATCGTGTCACCTGTGATAATCCCCCCTAATTTTTGTATTATTCGTACAGTTACATCTCGCGCCTCAATGTGAAGAGTATCCGTTTCAATCAACATAGCCTCAAGCGAGATTCTGGCCAGCGTATCACCTATTTTCATTCCTCGAAATTTAGGATCCACAACGAAACGCCCCCAGTGCCAGCTCTCATTATTCTGCCAACAGGCTACAGCCCCAAGAACGGTTTCACCGGCACGGGCTATCCACCATTTTTGTGGGATATCATCCGAAAGGGGGATAAGCAGGGAGGGAATATTTTGTTCAGAGGAAAAAACCCGGCTAATCAGTTGTATCACTGCAATTGAATAATTTGGGTTCATTTGTTCATACACAACCCTTCCATTATCATTTAGCAGGTTATAACGAAGAACAGCGAGTCTCAGCGTTCGCAGACCTTCAGCAGCAGTTATCTTCTCCGCATCGCTCATTAAACTCGTGACATCCCCTATACGAAAGTTAGCAGCATCATCTGCCCCATGAAGTCTGAGTAATCCCGTTTCTGTTATAGAAAATTTTTTTTGCCGCTTGTCATGGGGATGAGTGGATGCCAAAAGTAGTTTGTCATTTTGTAAAGTGGACAGAGCACGACTCAGGGATGCTTTATCCATATTCAGCTGTGCCTGAAGTTCTGAAAAGGCAACGGGTCCATTTTTTTTTAAGTAGTTCAGCAAATGCGCCTGAGTAAGAGTAAATCCCGACCCAAAGCAGTTATGGTCTAACAGTCCTAATTCCCTGACTAAATGACGCAGATCTGCTCTTATCTCATCAATCACAGTGGTTCCCTCAGCTGGTATTCACAAAGGTGGATTTATAACTAGCATTATCCGTTGATAGTATCAACAAAAAGTGTAAGCCACATCTTCCTGCCGTTTTAAAACAGTGGCAAAGTCCCTGTAATTTGTGAGGGCTTTTATAGCGACAGTAACATCCGCTTTTCGCTCAAAGCTGCCCGTCAGCTCCTACCTGATTAACAAACAGGCTTACCGTACAATAATTTTCGTTTCCCAAACGGAGCCCTTAAATGACAGAACCTATATGCGATAGAATAAATGCAATAATCTAAATGCGAGAACGCGGTGAAAAAATGTTCATAAGAGCTTATTTGAGGGCATCGACGGAAGATCAGTTCGCCGATCGGGCAAAAGATATGCTGGAGCAGTTCGTCCAGGAGCGCGGACATAAAATCGCCAGCTATTACCGGGAGAATATCAGCGGGGCAAAGCTTGAACGTCCGGAACTGGGCCGTCTACTGATGGACAGTCACCATAATGATATTTTGCTGGTCGAGCAGATAGACCGCCTGACCCGTCTGAGTAACAGCGACTGGATCACGCTGAAAAAACAGATTGAGCAACATGAACTTCGAATTGTCAGTCTGGATGTCCCTACCTCATGGCAGGCTCTGTCAGATAAGGACCCTTCGCAGGCTGATCCGATCACCCGCGCCGTGATAACCGCGATCAATAACATGCTTATCGACCTGATGGCTGCGATGTCACATAAAGACTGGCTGAGTCGCCGTCAGCGGCAAAAACAGGGAATAGATCGGGCGCATACTATGGGGAAATACCGTGGTAAGCAGGCTGACCATGAGCGCCATCAGAAAGTGTTGTATTACCGCCTGGTAAAAAAACTGAGCATCAGGGAAACTGCAGAAGCTACTGGTTACAGCCTTTCGCAGGTATGCAGAATACAGGTACTTTATAAAACCAGTGAAGACCATACAGAATCGCTATAATTGTAAACTCAGTTGAATGAAGGATGACACGATTATCCGGATAAAATATTTACTTATAGGGGTGATAAGTATTTCACTATGTCTGAAGTGTTTTCAGTGAGGTAGGCTTGTGCTCTTATCCTGCAGGGAGTTATAAAGATGGAAATAACGGAAGCAGATGAAAGACATATCTCCGCGATTCAACAGATATACGCCTGGCATGTATCGCATGGCACAGCCACTTTTGAAACAGAGCCACCCGATGTCGCAGAAATGACTGCCCGGCAAAAAAAGATACATGCTGCCGGACTTCCGTGGTTTGTCGCGACAGAGAATGGAAAGGTTCTGGGTTATTGTTACCTTTCACTTTACCGTGAAAGATGTGCATACCGGTTCACTCTGGAAGATTCCGTATACATAGCCCCTGCATTACAAGGGCGAGGGATCGGAACGGTGTTATTGTCACGTGCAGTGTCATGGGCAGAGGAACATGGTTTTCGCCAGCTTGTCGCGGTAGTGGGTAACAGTGAAAATATCGCCTCTCTTGCACTGCACCGTTCCGCCGGTTTCAGCCATACGGGGACACTCAAATCCGTGGGTTTTAAGCACGGTCGCTGGCTTGATACAGTAATACTGCAACGCACTCTTGGTGTTGGTGATGCAACGCTTCCGGACATACCCTCTGGCTGAGGCTCTTCTCTACATCCGGAAGGATTATTTCGGGGAGCACCCTCCCCGAAATAAATCAGATATCTTCAGTAAACCTTAAGCGCTATATGCTGCGCTGGTTTACCCTATCGGAAAGTGCCTCTGCACTTTCCTTACGTTCACTGTAGCGGTCAACCAGGCAGGCCGTTCTTCCCCGGGTAAGCAACGTAAACTTCATCAGCTCTTCCATCACATCCACGATCCTGTCGTAATAGGCTGAGGGCTTCATCCTGCCTTCTTCATCAAATTCCTGCCAGGCTTTGGCGACTGATGACTGATTCGGGATGGTGATCATTCGCATCCAGCGGCCAAGAATACGCATCTGGTTTACCGCATTAAAGGACTGAGAGCCACCGCTGACCTGCATCACCGCCAGCGTTTTCCCCTGGGAAGGACGTACAGCTCCTTCGCTCAGTGGGATCCAGTCTATCTGTGCTTTCATAATCCCGGTCATTGCCCCATGACGTTCAGGGGAACACCACACCATCCCTTCCGACCATCGCACCAGTTCACGGAGCTCGGCAACTTTCGGGTGGGTATCCGGAGCATCATCTGGCAGGGGAAGCCCTGACGGACTAAAAATACGGACTTCAGCCCCCATGGCGGTGAGCAGGCGTGCGCCTTCCTCCGTAGCCAGGCGACTGTAAGAACGTTCACGTACAGATCCATACAACATCAAAATACGCGGTGCATGCCCTGGAGTTTCAGATACAGGGTTATCAGTAAAATCCGGCACGCTGAAAATGTCAGGGATAATATTTGGCAGGCTGTCATTCAATTTGTTCATTGCAGGTTTTACTCACGGGTTGATGTAACTGTTGAAACACTGGCTGCGCTGCCCATGCAACACTCATCCAGCAAAAATCCGACAATCTGGCTCAGTTGTTCATACTGTGGCTGGCAGTACAGAGTGCGCCCCTGCCTTTCCTGGCGTATAAGCCCCACAGACAAAAGGGCAGACAGGTGATGGCTTAGCGTCGATGCCGGGATATCGAGACGTTTTTGTAACTCCCCGACAGGCAAGCCTGTATATCCAAATTTAACCAGTTCCTTGAAGATGCCGAGCCGGGTCGGATGACCCAGCTCCTTCAGTGCATCTGCCGCCTTAACAATATCCATAACACCTCCTAAATCTGTATTTCCAGAATAATGGAATCTTCAGATATAGCAATCCTGCAAATCTGACAGCAGTAATGTCCTGGGGCGCATTTACGGGCTGTTCAGAAAAAGAGATAAGCTGTGTAGCCTGCCATTATCGCCATCGAAATAATGACCAGCACGAATGCTGCCAGCAGCCTGAACCTGAAAAGGGCGCGCAACAGGATCAGTTCCGTCAGGCTGGCACCTGCACTGCCGATGACAAGAGCAAGAACCGTTCCGGCCCCCACCCCTTTGGCCAGTAATGCAGCCGCCAGAGGAATAACCGCTTCAGCCCGGATATAAAGGGGCACACCAATAATCGCCGCAACAGGAATGGCAAAAGGATTTGCCGGTCCGGCATACCGTTCAAGTAACGTCGTGGGCAGGTAACCATAAATTATACTTCCGATAGCTATCCCGGCGATCAGGTAGGGGAAAACACCTCTGAAGTCAGCCCAGGTATCACGCCATAAGCCGCTGTAACGGCGGGGTAAGGCATCAACCTCAGATTGCGGTTTACAACAATTTTCCGGTACAGCACTCATCATATCAGTCTGACGGGAACGGTGCTCGGGCAGGTGTTCACCACAGCAGGGACTTTTACTGCTCACATTACTGCCGCGTTTAATCGCCTGGCAGGAAGCCCCCACCTCATGTACCTCGCTGCGTATGTATTTATCAAACCCCAGAATCTGCAGTAACCATCCCGCGATAAGTGATACCAGAAGCGCGGCGCCGGCATAAATCAGCGTCAGGCTTAACCCAAATGTCGCGGCCATCAGGGCAATAATGACCGGATTCAGTAGAGGAGATGCAAAGAGAAATACCATCATCGGGCCAAATCCGGCGCGGGCGCGAATGAGTCCCTTCAGCACAGGAATGGTTGAGCAACTGCAAAACGGCGTGATAGCCCCCAGGCCCGCCGCCAGAAAATAGCTTCTGAAGCGGCCGGCACTGAGTAATGCCTCGATACGTGCCGGCGGAATATGCCTTTGCAGTACACCAACCAGTAAACTGATGAGTAGAAATAAAGCCGACAGTTCGACGGCGAGTAAGGCAAACATGCCGGCGACATCCTGCAGTTCTGCGGACATATAACCCTCCTGTATTTCCGGATGTATCGAATATTAAGGAAGGGTAATACAAACAACCATGACTGTAAACCATATTTCTGGAATCATGGAAATATAAAACAGGAAAAGAGAGGGGTTACTGGTATACCGCCTGTGATCTTGACGCCGGAACAAAGTGCAGTGTCCGGCTTGCCGGGCATTTGAAAGACACATATCACGCCCCCGGACCATCAGGGGACAGGTTAGCCCCTGACGGATACGTTTCGACTGGCAGGACAGTCTGACCATTACACCGTTGTTACTGGTAGCCGTATCGCCTGTTAAGGTAACTGACCTGCACCGGCGAAGTCAGTGATTTTGGCCTGATTAGCTGGACCTGTTTTTTCACCTGAGCAGGCAGATACCCTGACTCGAGCATCAGGATAGCGGCCATCATCCCTGTCCGGCCAGAACCACCATGACAATGGATAACCATCGTTCCGCCAGACCTGACGATCGCCAGAAGATTCGTTTTTTCCCGGGCAAATGCCTGTTCAAATGGGGCTTCAGGTGCACAGCTGTCTTCTACGGGGAGGTGAAACCAGTCCATATAAAGGTCAGCGCACAGTGACGGGAGGGCATCAGCCTCATTTTCACTGAGTTCAGCCAGCGTCATCATGGTGATAACAGCCTGTGCCCCGGCTTCTTTTAAGGATTTCAATGAATCAGCAAGGGACACACCTCTGGTTCCCGGGCAGGGGGTAAATATCAGCCTGGCGCCATTGTCCAGGGTGAGAATATCAAACGGGTGAAACATTAATAAAGACTCCATGCTAATGGTTTATTAATCTTTAACGTTACGCCGTTGCCTTATCCGTGCTGTTTGTATCAGCCGGGATAACGTTTTCAGGGCGCAGTCAGGGTTTGTAAGGAAGGGGGACTGATCGGTTACGGTTTATTGTTCGTCAGATCCGGTATGTCCCATTGCCTGCAGCTGATGCTGTAATGAAAGCCGGTCGATTTTATCCAGGGGAAGGCTCAGAAACAGCCGGATGCGCGCGGCTATCTGTTTTTCAACCTCCACAAAGGCGTGGTACTTCTCCTTATCGGTTCCCTCTGCTAAAGCCGGATCCCGGAACCCCCAGTGAGCTGTTATGGGGCCGCCCGGGAACACCGGACATCCTTCTCCGGCCATCTTGTCACACAACGTAAAAATGAAATCCATTTGCGGGGCATCCGGATGCTGAAAGTTTTGCAGATGTTTGCTTTTCAGGAATTCAGTACTGAATCCCTGATCGTTAAGCACCCTGAGCGTCAGCGGGTGAGGTGAACTGGCCGGTTGAGTACCGGCGCTGAATGCCCGGAATTTCCCCCCGCCGAGCTGGTTCATCAGCACTTCCGCAAACAGGCTTCGTGCCGAATTCCCGGAACACAGGAACAGGACATTGTATGTTTTACTCATCATCTCGGTTTACCTTCTGTCAGGCCGGAAAGGTATGATCGGGCCGCTCAGGTGCTGACAGCCCGACCGCTGGGATTACTTCACGACACGCTGCCCCTGGGCATCAATCACCTGTTCGCCGTCCTCTTTGCTGAACGCTCCCTTTTGTGCGTCCGGCAGAATATCCAGCACCACTTCAGACGGACGGCACAGCCGGGTACCCACAGGCGTGACCACAACAGGACGATTGATCAGGATGGGATGCTGCAGCATAAAATCAATCAGCTCATCGTCACTCCATTTATCCTCTGCCAGGCCCAGTTGCTCATAGGGCTCCACATTTTTTCGCAGCAGGGCACGCACGCTGATCCCCATATCAGCGATGAGTGTGACCAGCTCAGCACGCGCTGGCGGCGTCTCAAGGTATAAAATGACTGTGGGTTCCACACCACTGTTGCGGATCAACTCGAGGGTATTACGGGACGTCCCGCAGGCCGGGTTATGATAAATCGTAATTGCGCTCATAAATCACTCTCTTAGGGTTTGACGGGCGCAGGTCAGTGACGACCAGTGCCGGGTTAATCAGAACGAAACGGATAAACGTAATGCCAGAGCAACCAGCGTCACAAACAGCACGGGCAGGGTCATTACGATGCCGACCCGGAAGTAATATCCCCAGGAGATCCGGATATCTTTCTGCGCCAGCACATGTAACCACAGCAGGGTGGCCAGACTGCCGATAGGGGTGATTTTGGGCCCCAGGTCGCTGCCAATGACATTGGCGTAAATCATGGCCTCTTTAATCACCCCGGTCGCGGTACTGCCATCAATAGACAGGGCACCCACCAGGACGGTTGGCATGTTATTCATGATCGAGGAGAGGAAGGCGGTCAGGAAGCCCGTGCCCAGCGTGGCCACCCACAACCCCTGGCTGGCAAACTGATTAAGCACAGCTGACAGGTAGTCAGTCAGTCCGGCATTACGCAGCCCGTAGACCACCAGATACATACCCAGGGAAAAAATCACAATCTGCCAGGGGGCTCCGCGAAGCACCTTTCCGGTATTAATCGCATGTCCTTTTTTGGCGACCAGAAACAGGACGAGAGCACCGACGGCGGCAACCGCACTGACGGGGATCCCCAGGGGTTCCAGGCCAAAGAATCCGAGCAGCAAAAGAGCCAGAACCCCCCAGCCTGTCCGGAAGGTACTCCGATCGCGGATAGCCTCTTCCGGCGCTTTGAGGCGCGAAATTTCATAGGTTGCGGGAATATCTTTCCGGAAATACAGATGCAGCATCACCAGGGTGGCAATAATGGCTGCGATATCAACCGGCACCATAACAGATGCATATTCATTAAACCCGAGCTTAAAGAAATCCGCAGAGACAATGTTCACCAGGTTCGAAACAATGAGCGGCAGGCTGGCGGAGTCCGCGATAAATCCTGCCGCCATGACGAACGCCAGCGTGGTGCCTTTACTGAACCCCAGTGCGAGCAACATGGCGATAACGATAGGCGTCAGGATGAGCGCCGCACCGTCGTTGGCAAACAGCGCCGCGACCGCAGCACCCAGTAAAATAATCCAGGTAAACAGCCATCGTCCGCGACCATTCCCCCAGCGTGCAACGTGCAGGGCTGCCCATTCAAAGAACCCTGATTCGTCGAGTAACAGACTGATAATAATGACCGCAATGAACGCTGCCGTCGCATTCCAGACGATATGCCAGACTGTCGGAATATCACCAGGGTGAACCACACCAGTAATCAGTGCAAGTAAGGCCCCGAGCGTCGCGCTCCAGCCTATTCCCAGTCCCCGGGGTTGCCAGATGACCAGTACAATGGTCAGAATAAAAATAGCTGCTGCCAGCCACATATAGCCTCCTGTCGGGCAGGACCCTTCCTGCCCGTATTTATTATTTTCCTGCCTGACGGGTAAGACGTTTGAGCTGTTCAGTACCTGTCGGCTCTTCCTGCTGGAGAGGGATCAGCGCCATGCGTGATGCCAGCTCCGTCCTGACCTTATCGATCTGAGTAGCTTCGTGTGCAGCTCTCGTGAGTAACAGAGGGGATGTTGTTTCTGTCGAAACCAGGCTGTTATTGATGAGCCATGCCCAGGGTTCAATACCGGCCCTGCGTAAATCCTCCTGTAAGCCGGCAGCCTCCAGAACAGGGGTGGTTTCAGGCAGGGTTACGAGCAATATTTTTGTTCGCTCAGGATCCTGCAACTGCATCATTGGCGTCAGATAATGCCCTTTTTCGCCCATTCGTTTGACCACTTCCCGATGGTAGGCTCCCGTGGCATCCAGCAGTAACAGGGTGTGGCCGGTCGGGGCGGTATCCATAACCACAAAACGTTTCCCGGCTTCCCGGATCACCCGGGAAAATGCCTGGAATACGGCGATTTCCTCCGTGCAGGGAGAGCGTAAATCTTCTTCCAGCAGCGCCCGTCCCTGTGGGTCCAGATCCTTTCCTTTGGTGGCAAGAACGTGTTCCCGGTAGCGTGCTGTCTCGGTATGCGGATCGATACGGCTGACCTGGAGATGAGGCAATTGTCCGTTAAGCGTGCTTTCAAGGTGCGCAGCGGGATCCGATGTGGTGAGATGGACATCAAATCCTTTGTCTGCAAGGGCCACGGCCACCGCGGCGGCTAGCGTTGTTTTACCCACGCCACCCTTTCCCATCAACATCACCAGACCATGTCCGTCTCGGGCAATATCCTCAATCAGCATTTCCAGGGACGGTGCGGAGAGAGGCTCTGACACGGGTTTCACTGCGGGCAGTGAGCATGGCTTATTTTCTCCCGTCAGCAGGCGGCGAAGCGCCGTCACGCCAACCAGATTTTCCTGCTGAAGGCTTAACCTGTCCGTCGGAAGCGCGTTAAGCACCTGCGGCATGCGGGAAAGAATACGTTG
>Ga0308165_1003455_pt1 | contig 16951 bp, 11 predicted proteins | sample PhyWR2_FD_201032 | JGI IMG/M metagenome (GOLD analysis project Ga0308165, IMG submission 201032) | Phyllosphere microbial communities from UC Gill Tract Community Farm, Albany, California, United States - DLSLW.R2 | ecosystem: Host-associated > Plants > Phyllosphere > Unclassified | place: USA...
GATGTTGCTGTTAACCTCGGCATCGATGCTCGTAAATCCGATCAGAACGTACGTGGTGCAACTGTACTGCCACACGGTACCGGTCGTTCAGTACGTGTTGCTGTATTTGCCCAGGGCCCTAACGCTGAAGCTGCGAAAGCTGCTGGCGCAGAGCTGGTAGGTATGGAAGATCTGGCTGATCAGATCAAAAAAGGCGAAATGAATTTTGACGTTGTTATCGCATCTCCTGATGCAATGCGCGTTGTTGGCCAGTTAGGTCAGATTCTGGGCCCACGTGGTCTGATGCCAAACCCTAAAGTTGGTACTGTAACGCCTAACGTTGCTGAAGCAGTTAAGAATGCTAAAGCAGGTCAGGTTCGTTATCGTAACGACAAAAACGGTATTATCCACAGCACCATCGGTAAAGTGGACTTTGATGCCGACAAATTGAAAGAAAACCTGGAAGCTCTGCTGGTTGCTCTGAAAAAAGGCAAACCATCACAGGCTAAAGGCGTGTACATCAAGAAAATTAGCCTGTCCACCACTATGGGTGCAGGTGTTGCGGTTGACCAGGCTGGTCTGAACGCAGCGGCGAACTAATAATCGCCTTTACGCGGGTGTAAGAATAGTCTATTATCTTACCCCCGTTGTTCTGCTTATGCGGAACACAATATTTATTCCAGTCAGTTCGAATGACGCAGAATAAAAAGATTTCAGTGGTTGGAGCCTGGCCTATCCAGGCCTCCGTCCAAGACCGCAGGTGCTTTGTAAAAAGCTTAATCTCCTGCGTAGACGGTGACAGAACCTGAAGAATATTTTTGATAGTCTTTGGCTTGTTTCTGCTCACCGTATGTAGATGCGTTTTTCCATTTTGGTTAAACGTGAAGTGAGTTCCGGGAATTTTTCCCGGCTAAAACCCAGGAGCAAAAGCTAATGGCTTTAAATCTTCAAGACAAACAAGCGATTGTTGCTGAAGTCAGCGAAGTAGCCAAAGGCGCGCTGTCTGCTGTTGTTGCGGATTCCCGTGGCGTAACAGTAGACAAAATGACCGAACTGCGTAAAGCAGGTCGCGAAGCCGGCGTTTACATGCGTGTTGTTCGTAACACCTTGCTGCGCCGTGTTGTTGAAGGTACTCAGTTTGAGTGCCTGAAAGACGCGTTCGTTGGTCCAACCTTGATTGCATACTCTATGGAACACCCGGGCGCTGCTGCTCGTCTGTTCAAAGATTTCGCGAAAGCGAATGCAAAATTTGAGGTTAAAGCCGCTGCCTTTGAAGGTGAGCTGATCCCGGCATCGCAAATCGATCGCCTGGCAACTCTGCCGACTTACGAAGAAGCACTGGCACGTCTGATGTCGACCATGAAAGAAGCCGCTGCTGGCAAACTGGTCCGTACTCTGGCTGCTGTCCGCGATCAGAAAGAAGCCGAAGCTGCTTAATAGCACTTCACTTTCTCTCGCGTTCGCTTACGTATAAACTAATTCTGATTTTCAGGAACAATTTTTATGTCAATCACTAAAGATCAAATCTTAGAAGCAGTTGCCGCTATGTCTGTAATGGACGTTGTTGAACTGGTTTCTGCAATGGAAGAAAAATTCGGTGTTTCTGCTGCTGCTGCTGTAGCTGTAGCTGCGGGTCCTGCTGAAGCTGCTGAAGAAAAAACTGAGTTCGACGTTATCCTGAAAGGTATCGGCGCTAACAAAGTTGCTGTAATCAAAGCAGTACGTGGCGCAACTGGTCTGGGCCTGAAAGAAGCTAAAGACCTGGTTGAATCTGCACCTGCTGCCCTGAAAGAAGGCATCAGCAAAGATGACGCAGAAGCACTGAAAAAATCTCTGGAAGAAGCTGGCGCAGAAGTTGAAGTTAAATAAGCCAACTCTTTTAGTTGCAGCCTGAGAAATTAGGCTGATGGCTGGTGACTATTTAGTCACCAGCCTTTTTGCGCTGTAGGGTATTAATAGGGTTTCACACTGTTTGACTATTGATAACCTGACAATGTGAGTTTCTATCGACGACTTACTATACTGTGACTTTCTACACCGGGAGTTCCGGGGTAAAGCACAATGAAATGATGTAAGCGTGATAGAAACAGGCATTGCGGAAAAGTGTTCCACTTTCCGATCTACAAAATAGTGTTGCATAAGCATAAATTGCCCCTTTCGATGGGCAACTGGGTCGACTTGTCAGCCAGCTGAGGAACCCTAATGGTTTACTCCTATACCGAAAAAAAACGTATTCGTAAGGATTTTGGAAAGCGTCCACAAGTACTGGACATTCCTTATCTCCTTTCTATTCAGCTTGATTCATTTCAAAAATTTATCGAGCAAGATCCTGAAGGGCAGTATGGTCTGGAAGCAGCCTTCCGTTCCGTATTCCCGATCCAGAGCTACAGTGGTAACTCAGAACTGCAGTACGTCAGCTATCGTCTTGGCGAACCAGTTTTTGATGTTAAAGAGTGTCAGATCCGTGGCGTGACCTATTCTGCTCCGCTGCGTGTCAAACTGCGTCTGGTTATCTACGAGCGCGAAGCGCCGGAAGGAACCGTTAAAGACATCAAAGAACAAGAAGTCTACATGGGTGAAATTCCACTCATGACTGACAACGGGACCTTCGTTATTAACGGAACTGAGCGTGTTATCGTTTCTCAGTTACACCGTAGCCCGGGCGTGTTCTTTGACAGTGACAAAGGTAAAACGCACTCTTCAGGAAAGGTACTGTATAACGCACGTATCATTCCTTACCGTGGTTCATGGCTGGATTTCGAATTCGACCCGAAAGACAACCTCTTTGTGCGTATTGACCGTCGCCGTAAATTACCTGCGACCATTATTCTGCGTGCACTGAACTACACCACTGAACAGATCCTTGACCTGTTCTTTGACAAAGTGACGTTTGAAATCCGTGATAATAAGCTGCAGATGGAGCTTATCCCGGAACGTCTGCGTGGTGAGACTGCCTCTTTTGACATCGAAGCCAATGGCAAAATCTATGTTGAAAAAGCACGTCGTATTACTGCGCGTCATATCCGCCAGCTGGAAAAAGACGATATCAAACATATCGAAGTTCCAGTTGAATACATTGCGGGTAAAGTTTCTGCAAAAGATTACATTGATGAGTCTACCGGCGAGCTGATTTGCCCGGCGAACATGGAACTCTCTCTGGATCTGCTGGCTCGTCTGAGTCAGGCAGGACACAAACGTATTGAAACGCTGTTCACCAACGACCTGGACCACGGTCCGTATATGTCTGAGACCATCCGTGTCGACCCAACCAGCGATCGCCTGAGCGCTCTGGTTGAGATCTACCGCATGATGCGTCCTGGTGAGCCGCCAACACGTGAAGCAGCAGAAACTCTGTTCTCGAACTTGTTCTTCTCTGAAGACCGTTATGACCTGTCAGCTGTAGGTCGTATGAAGTTCAACCGTTCTCTGCTACGTGATGAGATTGAAGGTTCCGGTATCCTGAGCAATGACGACATTATTGAAGTCATGAAAAAGCTCATCGATATCCGTAACGGTAAAGGCGAAGTGGATGATATCGACCACCTCGGCAACCGTCGTATCCGTTCTGTTGGCGAAATGGCGGAAAACCAATTCCGCGTTGGCCTGGTACGTGTTGAGCGTGCGGTTAAAGAGCGTCTGTCTTTAGGCGATCTGGATACCCTGATGCCTCAGGATATGATCAACGCCAAGCCTATCTCTGCCGCAGTGAAAGAGTTCTTCGGTTCCAGCCAGCTGTCTCAGTTTATGGACCAGAACAACCCGCTGTCAGAGATTACCCACAAGCGTCGTATTTCTGCGCTTGGCCCGGGCGGTTTGACCCGTGAGCGTGCTGGCTTTGAAGTACGTGACGTACACCCAACCCACTACGGTCGTGTATGTCCTATCGAAACGCCTGAAGGTCCAAACATTGGTCTGATCAACTCCCTGTCTGTTTATGCACAGACTAACGAATATGGCTTCCTCGAAACGCCATATCGTCGTGTGGTTGACGGCATTGTTACCGATGAAATTCATTACCTGTCTGCTATCGAAGAAGGCAACTACGTTATTGCTCAGGCAAACACCAACCTTGACGAAGAAGGCCGTTTCGTTGATGACCTGGTAACCTGCCGTAGCAAAGGCGAGTCAAGCCTGTTCAGTAACGACCAGGTCGACTACATGGACGTATCTACCCAACAGGTAGTATCCGTCGGTGCGTCCCTGATCCCGTTCCTGGAACACGATGACGCCAACCGTGCATTGATGGGTGCAAACATGCAACGTCAGGCTGTACCAACTCTGCGTGCTGATAAGCCGCTGGTAGGTACAGGTATGGAACGTGCTGTTGCCGTTGACTCCGGTGTAACTGCCGTAGCTAAACGTGGTGGTACTGTTCAGTACGTTGATGCTTCTCGTATCGTTATTAAAGTTAACGAAGAAGAGATGTATCCGGGCGAAGCAGGCATTGATATCTATAACCTGACCAAATACACCCGTTCTAACCAGAACACCTGTATCAACCAGATGCCTTGCGTATCTCTGGGTGAGCCAATTGAACGTGGTGATGTACTGGCAGATGGTCCGTCAACTGACCTGGGTGAACTGGCTCTTGGCCAGAACATGCGCGTGGCATTCATGCCATGGAATGGTTACAACTTCGAAGACTCCATCCTCGTCTCTGAGCGTGTTGTCCAGGAAGACCGTTTCACCACTATTCACATCCAGGAACTGGCTTGTGTGTCTCGTGACACCAAACTGGGGCCAGAAGAAATCACTGCAGACATCCCGAACGTGGGTGAAGCGGCGCTTTCTAAACTGGATGAGTCCGGCATTGTTTACATCGGTGCTGAAGTTACCGGTGGTGACATTCTGGTTGGTAAAGTGACGCCTAAAGGTGAAACTCAGCTGACTCCAGAAGAGAAACTGCTGCGTGCTATCTTCGGTGAGAAAGCATCTGATGTTAAAGACTCTTCTCTGCGTGTACCAAACGGTGTTTCCGGTACCATTATTGACGTACAGGTCTTTACCCGCGATGGCGTGGAAAAAGACAAACGTGCGTTAGAAATTGAAGAGATGCAGCTGAAACAGGCGAAGAAAGACTTGTCTGAAGAACTGCAAATTTTTGAAGCGGGTCTGTTTAGCCGTATTTATACGGTACTGGTTTCTGGTGGAATTGAAGCTGAAAAACTGGATAAACTGCCTCGCGATCGCTGGCTTGAACTGGGCCTGGCGGACGAAGACAAGCAAAACCAGCTGGAGCAGCTGGCTGAGCAGTACGACGAACTGAAGCACGAGTTTGAGAAAAAACTCGAAGCTAAACGCCGTAAAATCACTCAGGGCGATGACCTGGCACCTGGCGTGCTGAAAATCGTTAAAGTGTATCTGGCCGTTAAACGTCAGATTCAGCCTGGTGATAAAATGGCGGGTCGTCACGGGAACAAGGGTGTTATCTCGAAAATTAACCCAATCGAAGATATGCCTTACGATGAAAACGGCACGCCGGTAGACATCGTACTGAACCCGCTGGGCGTACCATCGCGTATGAACATCGGTCAGATTCTGGAAACCCACCTCGGTATGGCTGCTAAAGGTATTGGTGAGAAAATCAACACCATGCTGAAGCAACACCGTGAAGTTGCAAAACTGCGTGAGTTCATCCAGAAAGCTTACGATCTGGGTACTGATGTGCGCCAGAAAGTTGACCTGAACACCTTCACTGATGATGAAGTTCTGCGTCTGGCTGAGAACTTGAAGAAAGGGATGCCAATCGCAACTCCAGTATTCGACGGTGCAAAAGAGTCTGAAATTAAAGAGTTGCTGACTTTGGCTGATTTGCCAACGTCTGGTCAGATTACTCTGTTTGATGGCCGTACTGGTGAGCAGTTTGAGCGTCAGGTAACCGTAGGTTACATGTATATGCTGAAACTGAACCACTTGGTCGACGACAAAATGCATGCGCGTTCTACCGGTTCTTATAGCCTGGTTACTCAGCAGCCGCTGGGTGGTAAGGCACAGTTCGGTGGTCAGCGCTTCGGTGAGATGGAAGTGTGGGCGCTTGAAGCTTATGGCGCCGCGTATACCTTGCAGGAAATGTTGACCGTTAAGTCTGATGACGTAAATGGCCGTACCAAGATGTATAAAAACATCGTGGATGGCAACCATCAGATGGAACCAGGCATGCCGGAATCCTTCAACGTACTGTTGAAAGAGATCCGTTCGCTGGGTATCAACATCGAGCTGGAAGACGAGTAATCGTTGCTCAAAAGGTCCAGGGTGCCCGACTGATGTCGGGCATCACAGAGTGCTAACTCCGACGGGAGCAAATCCGTGAAAGACTTATTAAAGTTTCTAAAAGCGCAGACTAAAACTGAAGAGTTTGATGCGATCAAAATTGCTCTGGCTTCGCCAGACATGATCCGTTCATGGTCTTTCGGTGAAGTTAAAAAGCCGGAAACCATCAACTACCGTACGTTCAAACCTGAACGTGACGGTCTGTTCTGCGCTCGTATTTTTGGGCCAGTAAAAGACTATGAGTGCCTGTGCGGTAAGTACAAGCGCTTGAAACACCGTGGTGTTATCTGTGAGAAGTGTGGCGTTGAAGTTACCCAGACTAAAGTACGCCGTGAGCGTATGGGTCACATCGAGCTGGCTTCTCCAACTGCACACATTTGGTTCCTGAAGTCTCTGCCATCTCGTATCGGCTTGCTTCTGGATATGCCACTGCGTGATATCGAACGCGTACTGTACTTCGAATCTTATGTTGTTATCGAAGGCGGTATGACTAACCTCGAGCGTCGTCAGATCCTGACTGAAGAGCAGTATCTGGATGCGCTGGAAGAGTTCGGTGACGAATTTGACGCGAAAATGGGTGCGGAAGCTATTCAGGCCCTGCTGAAAAGCATGGATCTTGAGCAAGAGTGTGAAACTCTGCGCGAAGAACTGAATGAAACCAACTCAGAAACCAAGCGTAAAAAGCTGACCAAGCGTATCAAACTGCTGGAAGCGTTCGTTCAGTCTGGTAACAAACCAGAGTGGATGATCCTGACCGTTTTGCCGGTTCTGCCACCAGATTTACGCCCATTGGTACCGCTGGACGGTGGTCGTTTCGCGACTTCAGATCTGAACGATCTGTATCGCCGCGTGATTAACCGTAACAACCGTTTGAAACGTCTTCTGGACCTGGCTGCACCTGATATCATCGTACGTAACGAAAAACGTATGTTGCAGGAAGCGGTTGATGCCCTGTTAGATAACGGTCGTCGCGGTCGTGCTATCACTGGTTCGAACAAACGTCCTCTGAAATCTTTGGCCGACATGATCAAAGGTAAGCAGGGTCGTTTCCGTCAGAACCTGTTGGGTAAACGTGTTGACTACTCCGGTCGTTCTGTAATCACCGTAGGTCCATACCTGCGTCTGCATCAGTGCGGTCTGCCGAAGAAAATGGCACTGGAGCTGTTCAAGCCGTTCATCTACGGTAAGCTGGAACTGCGTGGTCTTGCGACTACCATTAAAGCTGCCAAGAAAATGGTTGAGCGCGAAGAAGCGGTCGTCTGGGATATCCTGGATGAAGTGATTCGTGAACACCCGGTACTGCTGAACCGTGCACCAACTCTGCACCGTTTAGGTATTCAGGCATTTGAACCTGTTCTTATCGAAGGTAAAGCTATCCAGCTGCACCCACTGGTGTGTGCTGCGTATAACGCCGACTTCGATGGTGACCAGATGGCAGTTCACGTTCCACTGACGCTTGAAGCGCAGCTGGAAGCCCGTGCTCTGATGATGTCGACCAACAACATCCTGTCACCAGCGAACGGCGAGCCAATCATCGTTCCTTCTCAGGACGTGGTCTTGGGTCTGTACTACATGACCCGTGACAAAATTAACGCTAAAGGCGAAGGCATGGTGTTGACTGGCCCGAAAGAGGCTGAGCGCATTTACCGTGCTGGTGTTGCTGAGCTTCACGCTCGCGTTAAGGTTCGTATCACTGAATATGAAAAGAATGAGCAAGGCGAATTCGTAGCGAATACCAGCCTGATCGATACTACAGTTGGCCGTGCCATTCTGTGGATGATCGTACCTAAAGGTCTGCCTTATTCTATCGTTAACCAGGCGCTGGGTAAAAAAGCCATCTCCAAAATGCTTAACACCTGTTACCGCATTTTGGGCCTGAAACCGACCGTTATCTTTGCTGACCAGACGATGTACACCGGCTTTGCTTATGCAGCGCGTTCAGGTGCTTCTGTTGGTATCGATGATATGGTGATCCCGGCTAAGAAAACTGAAATTATCTCTGAAGCTGAAGCAGAAGTTGCTGAAATTCAGGAACAGTTCCAGTCTGGTCTGGTAACCGCAGGTGAGCGTTACAACAAAGTTATCGATATCTGGGCTGCGGCGAATGACCGTGTCTCTAAAGCGATGATGGATAACCTGCAAACTGAAACTGTGATTAACCGTCACGGTGAAGAAGAGCAGCAGGTTTCTTTCAACAGCATCTACATGATGGCCGACTCCGGTGCGCGTGGTTCAGCAGCACAGATTCGTCAGCTAGCAGGGATGCGTGGCCTGATGGCGAAACCAGATGGCTCCATCATCGAAACGCCAATCACCGCGAACTTCCGTGAAGGTCTGAACGTACTCCAGTACTTCATTTCGACCCACGGTGCTCGTAAAGGTCTTGCGGATACCGCACTGAAAACAGCTAACTCCGGTTATCTGACACGTCGTCTGGTTGACGTTGCGCAGGACTTGGTTGTTACTGAAGATGACTGTGGCACCCTGGAAGGTATCACCATGACTCCGGTTATCGAGGGTGGTGATGTTAAAGAACCACTGCGCGATCGCGTTCTGGGTCGTGTAACGGCAGAAGATATTCTGAAGCCGGGCACTGCTGATATCCTGGTTCCACGTAACACCCTGCTGCATGAGCATTGGTGTGACCTGTTGGAAGCAAACTCTGTTGATAGCGTGAAAGTACGTTCTGTTGTAGGTTGTGAAACCGACTTCGGCGTATGTGCTCACTGCTATGGTCGTGACCTGGCTCGTGGCCATATCATCAACAAGGGTGAAGCTATCGGGGTTATCGCGGCACAGTCCATCGGTGAACCTGGTACTCAGCTGACGATGCGTACGTTCCACATCGGTGGTGCGGCATCTCGTGCGGCTGCTGAATCCAGCATTCAGGTGAAAAACAAAGGTAGCATCAAGCTTAACAACGCGAAGACCGTTGTTAACTCTGCTGGCAAACTGGTTATCACCTCTCGTAACACTGAGCTGAAACTGATCGACGAATTCGGTCGTACCAAAGAAAGCTATAAAGTGCCTTACGGTGCTGTGATGGGCAAAGGTGATGGTGAGCAAGTTGGTGCCGGTGAAACCGTTGCTAACTGGGATCCACATACCATGCCAGTGGTCACCGAAGTGAGCGGTTTCATTCGCTTCACCGACATGATCGATGGTCAGACGATTACTCGTCAGACTGACGAATTAACAGGTCTGTCTTCACTGGTTGTTCTGGATTCTGCAGAGCGTACTGCTGGTGGTAAAGACTTGCGTCCGGCACTGAAAATTGTTGATGCCAAAGGTGGCGATGTTCTGATCCCTGGTACAGATATGCCAGCTCAGTACTTCCTGCCAGGTAAAACCATTGTTCAGCTGGAAGATGGTCTTCAGATAAGCGCAGGTGATACCCTTGCTCGTCTGCCACAAGAATCTGGCGGTACACGTGATATTACCGGTGGTCTGCCACGCGTAGCGGATCTGTTCGAAGCACGTCGTCCGAAAGAGCCGGCAATCCTGGCTGAAATCAGCGGCATCATTTCCTTCGGTAAAGAAACCAAAGGGAAACGTCGTCTGGTTATCACCCCGATTGATGGTAGCGACCCGTACGAAGAGATGATTCCGAAATGGCGTCAGCTGAACGTGTTCGAAGGTGAACGTGTTGAGCGCGGTGACGTTGTTTCTGATGGTCCTGAGTCTCCACATGACATCCTGCGTCTGCGCGGTGTTCATGCGGTAACTCGTTACATCACGAACGAAGTACAGGACGTTTACCGTCTGCAAGGCGTTAAGATAAACGATAAACACATTGAAGTTATCGTGCGTCAGATGCTGCGTAAAGCAACCATCGTTAACGCAGGCAGCTCCGACTTCCTGGAAGGCGAGCAGGCTGAATACTCTCGTATCAAGATTGCTAACCGCGAAATTGATGCGAACGGTAAGATCAACGTGACATTTGCACGTGACTTGCTGGGTATCACCAAAGCGTCTCTGGCAACTGAGTCCTTCATCTCTGCGGCCTCGTTCCAGGAAACAACGCGTGTTCTGACCGAAGCTGCGGTAGCAGGTAAGCGTGATGAACTGCGCGGTCTGAAAGAGAACGTAATCGTGGGTCGTCTGATCCCAGCCGGTACCGGTTACGCTTATCATCAGGATCGTATGCGTCGTCGTGCTGCGGGCGAAGCGCCAGTCGTACCTCAGGTTAGCGCTGAAGAAGCAACAGCTAGCCTGGCAGAACTGCTTAACGCAGGCCTGGGCGGTAACAACGACTAATCGCCAGCCACTTACCGCTCTTATGGGCGGTAAGTAACAGCGAATCAATAACGCCCCGTAGGCTTATGCTTACGGGGCGTTTTTTTATCTGAAGCCGTTAAGAAATGAGCCGCCTGATATATTGAATCGCCGGGATACAGTGAGTAGTATGGTGACAGGTCTGTGCTGCCTGCCGCTCGCATCCGTAAGGAAAGGTGAAAGCATATATACCCGTCATACTTCAAGCTGCATCTGCGTTGGCTGCGCTCACTCACCCGAATCCTTGACTGTCGTAAGCTTATCGGGATTCTTTCTCTTGCCGCCTTGCTGCAGCTCGAATTATTTTGGGTATAATAATGTTTAACTCTGCCTCCTCTCTTGATAACTGAGGTTTGGTAATGCGAGCGCCATCTGACCTCGATACCAGGAGAAGCTATGCCGTCAGTTGAACAAGCCAAAAAAATGGCTAAGGCCTTACGTGCCTCGCTCGAATCTCGTCAAATCCCTATTTCCCATGCTGTAGCACTGGAACTTGTTGCCCAGCAACTGGGTTATAAAGACTGGAATACCGCATCGGCGTTATTGCCTCAGCCAGAAGCATTCCCTGCAGTTCTGCTTGAAAAAGCGATTCCCATAATACGTATGTTCGATGAATATAAAGCGCGAGAGTTTTATCTTGATTTCCTCGGCTTTGAAATCGAATTTGAGCATCGCTTTGAAGCTAAACTACCGTTGTACTTAGGCATCCGTCGCAGTGATTTGCAACTTCATCTTTCTGAACATCATGGTGATGCCAGTCCTGGCGCCACGGTCTTTGTTCCGATGCAAAATATTGAGCAGCTACGCGATGAACTGCGGGCGAAACAGTACAGCTACGGACGACCGGATATAATAAAGCAGGACTGGGGACAAGTTCTGGAAGTCTACGATCCTTTTGGTAACCGTATTCGTTTCTGTCAGTACTCGTAGAAAATAGGACAGGCCGGTCTCCGGCCTGTCGGATATGCTTAATTATTGATAGTTTTACTCCTGCCCAGAAAACTGTCCCAGTCTTTCCACACCGGTTGCAGCCCTGCATTACGTAAAGCACCGGCCACTTCTTGCGGTGTCCGTCCATCATGGGTGGCAAACTGTTCCAGCTCCGGACGGTTTTCAGCATAACCTCCCGGCTGAGTTTTCGAGAATGCGCTGACATTATTAATCGCCAGCGGCACCACATGATCGCGAAACCACGGCGACTCGCGGGTAGACAGCGATAGTTCGACATCAGGGGCCAGCAAACGAAAAGCACAAATCACCTGAACCAGTTGCTGGTCACTCATGATTGACGCGGGTTCCACTCCACCTGCACAGGGTCGTAGTCTGGGAAATGAAATGGAATAGCGGCTTTTCCAGTAGGTTTTCTGTAACCAGAGTAAATGTTCCGCCACCATATAGCAGTCAGTACGCCAGCTGTCAGATAAACCAATCAGTGCACCAAGACCAATTTTATCAATCCCTGCGCGCCCTAAACGGTCAGGTGTTTCTAAACGCCAGATAAAGTCCTGCTTGTTACCGCGTAAATGGTGCCGGGCATAAACCGTAGGATGGTAGGTTTCCTGATAAACCATAACCCCATCTAAACCCAGTTGCCCGAGTTCGGCATATTCATGCTCATCCAGCGGCTGCACTTCCATATGCAAGGAACTGAACTGACTACGGATGGCAGGTAAATGCTGACGAAAATAGTCCATGCCGACTTTGGTCTGATGCTCACCCGTCACTAAGAGTAAGTGTTCAAAACCCATCTCCCGGATAGCTGCACACTCTTGTTCTATCTCTCTGGCATCGAGCGTTTTCCGCTTGATTTTATTACTCATCGAAAAACCGCAATAGGTGCAGTCATTCGCGCAGAGATTCGAGAGATAAAGCGGGATATAAAAACTGACGGTATTGCCAAAACGCTGGCGCGTGAGCTGTTGCGCCCGTTGCGCCAAAGGTTCCAAGTGACCACTGGCTGCGGGGGACAATAACGCCATCAGATCATCCCGTGTCAGCTGTGAGGCATTTATCGCCCTTTCAACGTCAGCGGTATTTTTGCTGTTGATCCGTAGAGTGATATCGTCCCAGTCCAGCTGTCGCCAGCGGTCGGTAAAACTGAGACTCATAATACGTCCTCCGGACTGGAATGCAGGAAGTGGGTCAGAGGGCTGGAAGCCTGTGCCTGCTGGTGGCGAGAACCGAGACCAGACTGTGCAGCGAGTGAACCTGCTTCAACCGCAAGTCGGAAAGCCCGCGCCATCTGTACCGGATTATGCGCTACAGCAATGGCGGTATTGACCAGCACTGCCGCTGCACCCATTTCCAGTGCTTCTGCAGCATGACTTGGTGCACCAATTCCAGCATCAACTACCACCGGAACACCGGACTGCTCAATAATAATTTCCAGAAAAGCGCGGGTCTGTAGCCCCTGGTTTGATCCAATCGGCGCCCCTAGTGGCATCACCGCCGCACAGCCTACTTCTTCCAGCCGTTTACACAATACCGGGTCGGCACCGCAGTAGGGTAGAACAATAAATCCTTGTTTCACAAGTACTTCTGCGGCTTTCAGAGTCTCTATCGGATCCGGCAGCAGATAGCGAGGATCCGGGTGGATCTCCAGTTTTAACCAGTGGGTACCGAGCGCTTCACGGGCCAGATGAGCCGCAAAAATAGCCTCTTCTGCTGTTTTAGCCCCGGAAGTATTGGGAAGTAACTGAACGCCTGCTTCCTGAAGTGGGCGTAAAATATCATCGTTATGCTGACGGAGATCGACGCGTTTCATCGCCATAGTGACCAGTTGTGAACCTGAAGCGCGAATGGCCTCTGCCATTACCTGACTTGAGGCAAATTTACCCGTGCCAGTGAACAGACGAGAAGTAAAAGTTTTATCAGCAATCTGTAGCATATTAGCCTCCGGCAATCGCCTGAAAGAGTAGGATCGCGTCACCCTCATGTAGCACGAAGCTCCCCCACTGCGGGCGAGGGATGATGGTCTGGTTTACCGCCAAAGCACAGCCTGGCTGTAACTTATCCAGTTCAGTCAGTAATTCGGCTAATAACTGGGCATCAGGGCACTGCAACGGTTCTTCGTTAAACAGAATTTGCATGGTTTAATTCTCCGCATACCGGACAGAGGGGGGATTTTTGCAGTTGGATCTTGTTCCAGCTGTGCTGCCTGGCATCAAACAGACGCAGAGTGCCGGTGGCAGTCTCCATACCGGCTAATAGCTTAATTGCCTCCAGAGCCTGTAAGATGCCCATCATCCCCACTACCGGGCCAAGCACGCCCGCAGTACGGCAGTTACGCTCGGGTTCATCATTATCCTGCCAGACACAGCGATAACAGCCCTGCTGCCAGGGCGGCGTTAATACCATTAACTGGCCACTAAAGCCGACTGCACTGGCGGTTATCAGCGGGGTGTTGCTTGCCACGCAGGCGGCATTGACGGCCTGCCGAGTGGTCATATTATCGCTGCAGTCGAGCACCACATTCGCCTGACTGGCCTGCTGATACAGTGAATCTCCCTGCAAACGCAGATACAGCGGCACGATACGGATATGAGGATTAAGACGCTGAAGCTGTTGTGCTGCCGCAGTCACCTTGAGTTGCCCGATGTGTTCTTCAGTAAACAGAATCTGCCGCTGTAAATTGCTGATATGCACCTGATCATCATCAGCAATAACGAGAGTGCCTACACCGGCAGCCGCCAGATACAGCGCTGCTGGCGATCCCAGACCACCAGAGCCCAGGATCAGCACCCGGGAATCGAGCAACTTCTGCTGACCTTCAAGAGCGATATCATCCAGCAATAACTGGCGGCTATAGCGCATAAAGTCGGCATCATTCATCGCCGACTCCTGCCAGCTGTAATAACTGCAGTGTGGCTTCGCGCCAGTCTGCCGCCTGAGTTATGGCACTGACTACCGCGATACTGCCGACTCCCGTTGCCAGAACGACACTGGCACGTTCCAGACTGATACCGCCAATAGCGACGGTGGAACAGTTACCCAGAGTCTGAATATGCTCTGCCAGTTTGCTAAGGCCTTGTGGTGAAGAGGGCATCTGTTTCGTTTGGGTGGGAAAAACATGGCCGAGTGCGATGTAAGAAGGCTTCACACTGAGTGCACGATCCATTTCCATATTGTCGTGAGTCGAGACCCCCAGCCGTAATCCCGCCGCGCGGATAGCGGTAAGATCGGCCCTGTCTAAATCATCCTGTCCAAGATGAACACCATAGGCCTGATGTTTAATCGCCAGACGCCAGTAATCATTAATAAATAAACGTGCGTTGTAACGTTTCCCCAAAGCAATAGCCGTGGCGACCTGAGATTCAACATCCAGGTCTGATTTATCTTTGATACGTAATTGAATAGTGCGCACCCCGACACTCAACAGGCGTTCAATCCATTCCACCGTATCAACGACGGGGTAGAGTCCAAGACGCTGGGATGTGGCAGGGAAAGCAGAACCCTCAAAGGGCTGAACAGAGTGCGGTTCACCGCAGCTAATTTTTTCTGATACAGACATAGCGCATTCCAGTATTAAGCGGATTGGCTTGTCAGGACAACGGAGGAGTAATGGACAGGGGCAGCCATGAAACAATATGGTGCCACCAGAGACATTATTACTCTTGTTCCCTTCGCAGGTATTAACCTGATCAGGTTCCGCGGATCCCGAATTAACGGTCTCAGCCGGTGCATGACGCACTCGGCACTCCGACAAGAATGATACTTGCCTTACGGCAAGTGTGAATTAACTTACTCGTTAATAACAAACAACTCAAGACCGATATTTACAGCCTTGAGCGTGGTTACACTTCCACCGGTTTGTTATCGATAACCCGTGTAATCAGTTTATCTTCCAGTGAAAAATGCGTTTCCAGGAACTCACCCATTTGTGATAAGACCTGTTGAAATTCTGACCAGTCATCAGCCTGAATTGCATTTTCCAAATGTGAATCATAGAGATCCATTATTTTTTGGGTATTTTGTTCTAATTTTGAATAAATCTGAGTGATGTCTGAAGATGGGGTTTCATCTTCCAGTTTGCTCATAATACGATTATAAATGTTGAAATGACCGGACGAGAGATAGTCCACTAAACTCTGGCAAAATGTATCCAGGGCGTTTTCATCGAGCGCGGTGTGCGATTCCTTGTTAGGCTTCATCCCGACCATGTTGTAATAGGCTACTAATAAGTGTTTACGGGAATGCAGCCACTGGTCGACTAACTCATTACTACCACCAACGCGCTCAGTCAGGTTTTCTAACTGGTTAAGCATGATTGACTCCGTGAGTTAAATGTATACCCGTCATACTTCAAGTTGCTTGGGTGTTGCCGGCGTTCAGACAACCGAATCACATAGTTTATCTATGCTCATCGCTTGTCTTTACTTGGCGCCTGGGAGCAACTCGAATTATTTTGGGTATATTTCGCTAGCTTATCGAAAACATTTTGAACAATTTGTTTATATCAGTGAAACCGGAGATGTGCATCAGTTCATGGAACGTATTATTACAAACTTAGATCATGGTTGGTGGATAATCAGTCATGAACAGAAAATATGGTTGCCAAAAGGTGAGTTGCCCCATGGTTTTTCTGGAGCATTTCAGCTCGAAGGCATCACTGGACGGCAGATTGGTGAGTGGGATGGCGAACCGGTATGGTTAGTGCGCCAGAATCGTCACCAGGAGATGGGATCGGTACGGCAAATTATGGATCAGGATACCGGGCTCTTTCAGCTAGCAGGTCGTGGTGTCCAGCTCGCTGAATTCTATCGATCGCATAAATTCTGTGGTTACTGTGGGCATGAAATGCACCCCAGTAAAAGTGAATGGGCGATGCTCTGCGGTCATTGCCGCGAACGTTACTATCCACAAATTTCTCCCTGCATCATTGTTGCTATTCGCCGTGACGACCATATTTTACTGGCTCAGCATAATCGTCATCGGAATGGGGTTTATACCGTTCTGGCGGGTTTTGTTGAAGTCGGCGAAACCCTGGAACAAGCGGTTGCTCGTGAAGTGATGGAAGAAAGCAGTATACGTGTTAAGAATCTGCGTTACGTGACTTCCCAGCCCTGGCCTTTCCCACAGTCGTTAATGACAGCCTTTATGGCAGACTACGACAGCGGTGACATTGTTATCGATCCCAAAGAATTAATCGATGCAGGCTGGTATCGCTATGACCAGCTGCCGCTACTTCCCCCACCAGGAACCGTTGCCCGTCGTCTGATTGAAGATACCGTTGCTCTGTGTCGTGCAGAGGATGAATGTTAGACTAGCGGGTAACAGCCAAAGGAAATGCAAAAATGACTGAACTGAAAAACGATCGTTACTTGCGTGCGCTACAGCGTTTACCCGTAGATATCACCCCTGTATGGATGATGCGTCAGGCAGGCCGTTATTTGCCAGAATACAAGGCCACCCGTGCCGAAGCCGGCGA
>Ga0308165_1003456_pt1 | contig 16948 bp, 13 predicted proteins | sample PhyWR2_FD_201032 | JGI IMG/M metagenome (GOLD analysis project Ga0308165, IMG submission 201032) | Phyllosphere microbial communities from UC Gill Tract Community Farm, Albany, California, United States - DLSLW.R2 | ecosystem: Host-associated > Plants > Phyllosphere > Unclassified | place: USA...
CTGATCCTGGGCGCTTTTCTAGGGACCAGTTCGTTCCGCCGCCGCGTCCTGGTTCTGGGCGCGGGCGAGCGGGCACAGCGCCTGCGGGTGCTGGGCGAACGTCCCGAAAGCGGCTTTGCCATCGTCGGCTACGTCACCATGAGCGAGAGCGCGCCGGTGGTCGAAGAGGCGATTTCGCGCGGGGCGATCCACAACCTCACCCGGTATGTCGAGAACCTCGGCGTCAGCGAAGTGGTGCTTGCACTGGAAGAGCGCCGCAATGCGCTGCCGCTCAAAGACCTGCTGCGGATCAAGACCGCAGGTGTCCACGTCAACGAATTCTCCAGCTTCCTCGAGCGCGAGACCGGCCGCGTCGATCTCGATACCGTCAATCCCAGTTGGCTGATCTTCTCCGACGGGTTTTCGTCCGGCCGGGCGATTTCCAGCGCCTCCAAGCGCGTGTTCGACATCGCCGTTAGCGCGCTGTTGCTGGTGGTCACCGCGCCGGTGATCCTGCTGTTCGCGCTGTTGGTGAAGATCGACAGCAAGGGCCCCGCTTTTTATCGCCAGCCGCGCGTCGGCCTGTTTGGTGAATGCTTCGACGTCGTCAAGCTGCGCTCCATGCGCACTGACGCCGAAGTGGCAGGCGCTCAGTGGGCGTCCAAGGACGACCCGCGCGTGACCCGCATCGGCAAGTTCATCCGCAAGGTCCGCATCGACGAACTGCCGCAGGCCTGGACGGTCCTCAAAGGCGAGATGAGCTTCGTTGGCCCGCGCCCCGAGCGCCCGGAATTTGTCGCCGACCTGGAAGAACAGCTGCGCTATTACGCAGAGCGGCACATGGTGAAGCCGGGCATCACCGGCTGGGCGCAGATCAACTATCCCTACGGCGCCTCGATCGAGGATTCGCGGCACAAGCTCGAATACGACCTGTATTACGCCAAGAACTACACGCCGTTCCTCGACCTGCTCATCATTCTGCAGACGCTGCGCGTCGTGCTGTGGAGCGAGGGCGCGCGCTGATGATCGCAGGGCCTTCAGCTGTGTGGAAGACAATCGGAGTCGCTTTCGACCTGACCGGCGCGATCGCGCTGGCCAGCGTGGCGATCTGGCTGGCGACCCGCCGCGACCGTTTCGGCCGCGCGGGGACGGCGGTGGTTATCGCGCTGTTCCTGACCGCCTTGTGGAGCCTTGCAAGTGCTGCGGCGACGGCCTCGCCGGCCGTGGTTTTCGCGCCGTCGCTGGTTGAAAGCGCGCGCAACCTTGCCTGGCTGCTGGTCATCTACCGGCTTTTCGCCAGCGACGGGCGCCATGCCACTCTGGCCCCCATCCGCCCGGTGATCTTTGCCCTGGCCTTCGTCGAGATGCTGCATCTGGCTGTTGACTATGGCCTGTCGCGGCTGACGATCGACGGCGATGTTCTGCGCGTGGCGTTCGAATTCAACGTGATGTTCCGCCTGCTGGTGACGGTGGGCGGGCTGGTGCTGGTCCACAACCTCTACGCAGGTGCCCCGCGCGAATCGCGGGCAGCCCTGCGCTGGCCGGCGGTAGGGCTTGCCGCGCTTTGGGCATTCGACCTCAACCTGTACACGATCGCTTACCTCGCGGGCAGCTGGCCTTACGAAATTGCTGCGCTGCGCGGTATCGCCACCGGCGCACTGGCGGCCTGCGTTGCCATTGCCGCCGCTGGAAACCGTGACGATCTGCGCCTTCGCCCGTCGCGCGCAGTGACGTTCCAGACGTTCTCGCTGCTAGTCATCGGCGTCTACCTTGTCGGCATGGTCGCGGTGGCGCAGTGGCTTTCCTACGCGGGCGGCAACTTCGCGCGCCTGATCGAGCTGGCCTTCCTGACGCTGGCAAGCGCGCTGGCGCTGGTGGTGTTGCCCTCGCGCCGGGTTCGCGCCTCGCTGAAGGTTACGCTCGCCAAGCATTTTTTCCAGCACCGCTACGATTACCGCGAGGAGTGGCTGCGCTTCACCCGCACCATCGGCAGCGGCGGCGAGGAATCCCTGCCGCTGGGCGAGCGCGTGGTGCAGTCCATCGCCGACGTGTTCGAAAGCCCCGCAGGCCTGCTTCTGACCCCCGGCGACCAGGGCGAATTGACCCTTGCCGCCCGCTGGAACTGGGCGGAGATCGAGGTTCCCTCGGTCGCCATCCCGCTGCGCGGTCTCGGCCATTTCGAGCGCACCGGCTACATCTGCGACTTGGACGAAGTACGCGGCAGCGCCACGGGCGACAGCCCCGGCAGCGAGTGGGAAAACGACGTCCCGCGCTGGCTGATCGATCATCCGCGAGCCTGGGCGATGATCCCGCTGGTCCATTACGAACGCCTTGTCGGCATGGTAGTGCTGGCCCGCCCGCAGCTGGCCCGCAAGTTCGACTGGGAGGATTTCGATCTCCTGCGCGTCATCGGCCAGCAGGTGGCCAGCTACCTCGCCGAGAATTCGAGCCAGCTCGCGCTTGCCGAATCCGCGCGTTTCGATGACTTCCATCGCCGCATCGCCTTTGTGATGCACGACATCAAGAACCTCGCCAGTCAGTTCAGCCTGCTTGCCCGCAATGCCGAACTCCATGCCGAAAAGCCGGCCTTCCGGGCTGACATGCTGGTGACGCTGCGCAATTCGTCGGACAAGCTCAACGCCCTTCTGGCGCGCCTTTCGCGCTATGGTTCAGGCGGGGTCGACAAGCTGGAGCCGGTTCCGGCGGCCGAAGTGCTTTCGGTGGTGATGGAGCGTTTCCGCGGCACGCCGCAGGTGGTGCTGGCCGAAACGCGGGTCGCCGTCATCACTGCCAACCGCCATTCGCTGGAACAGGTGCTGATGCATCTGGTCCAGAACGCCATCGACGCCAGCCGGCCGGAAAGTCCGGTCTTCGTATCGCTGTCGATAGACGGGCTCAATGCGCGTTTCGAAGTGCTGGATTCCGGTAGCGGCATGAGCGCCGACTTCGTGCGCAACCGTCTGTTCAAGCCCTTCGTTTCGACCAAGACCGGCGGCTTCGGCATCGGCGCTTTCGAGGCGCGTGAACTGGTATGGGCGATGCGCGGGCGGCTCGATGTCGAATCGCGCGAAGGGCTGGGCTCGCGCTTCGTGGTCCGCCTGCCGCTGGCCGCTGCCAGCGATATCTACCAGACCCTTGCCTCCCACGACCAGAAGGTAGCGTGATGACCGATACCGCCGCCCGTCTGCCCAAGCTGCTTATCGTCGAGGACGACGCGGGGCTTCAGGCGCAGCTCAAGTGGGCTTACGAGGATTTCGAGGTCTTCGTTGCCGGGGACCGCGCCAGCGCCATCGCCCTGCTGCGTTCGGAAATGCCCGACGTGGTGACGCTCGACCTTGGCCTGCCGCCAGACCCGGACGGCACTACCGAGGGTTTCGCCGTCCTTGACGAGATTATGGCGCTCAAGCCCGACACCAAGGTCGTCGTCGCATCCGGCCACGGCGCGCGGGAAAGCGCGCTGCAGGCGATCGCCCACGGCGCCTACGATTTCTACCAGAAGCCTGTCGACATCGACACGCTGGGCCTCATCGTGCGCCGCGCGCTGCAGCTTCACCGGCTGGAGGAAGAAAACCGCCGCCTCGCCGGAAAGGTCGAGAAGGACGAGAAAGTCCTGGGCCGGATGATTACCGCCGCGCCGGAGATGGTCCGCGTCGCCCGCACGATCGAGCGGGTGGCCAATACCAATGTCTCGGTCATGCTGCTGGGCGCCAGCGGCACGGGCAAAGAACTGCTGGCGCGCGGCCTGCATGACGCCAGCGGCCGCGCCAAGCGCGAATTCGTGGCCATCAACTGCGCCGCGATTCCCGAGAACCTGCTCGAAAGCGAACTGTTCGGTCACGAGAAGGGCGCTTTTACCGGCGCGGTGAAGACGACGCATGGCAAGATCGAGCAGGCGGCAGGGGGCACCCTGTTCCTTGACGAAGTGGGCGATATCCCGCTCCAGCTTCAGGTAAAGCTGCTGCGCTTCCTGCAGGAGCGCGTGATCGAGCGCGTGGGCAGCCGCGAATCGATCCCCGTGGACACCCGCATCGTCTGCGCCACCCACCAGGACCTTGAGGCGATGATCGCCGAAGGCCGGTTCCGCGAGGACCTCTATTACCGCCTCGCCGAGATCGTCGTGCGTATTCCCGGTCTGGCCGAGCGGCCGGGCGATCCCACGCTGCTCGCGAAAGCCTTCCTCAACCGCTATGCCAAGGAAATGAACCCGCGCGTGCGCGGCTTTGCCGCCGATGGCCTTGCCGCGATCGACGCCTGGGGCTGGCCCGGCAACGTGCGCGAACTGGAAAACCGGGTGAAGCGCGCGGTTATCATGGCCGACGAGAAACTGGTCAGCGCCGCCGATCTCGACCTTGCCGAGCCCGATGAACAAGTGGTCAACGCGCTCAACCTCAAGACCGCGCGCGAGCAGTCGGACCGTAAGGTCATCCGCCATGCCCTGGCCCGCAGCGAGGGGAATATCTCCAGCACCGCCAAGATGCTCGGGATCAGCCGCCCCACCCTTTATGACCTGCTCAAGCAGTACGATCTCCAGTCCTGAACCTGCCGGGCGCGGGGGGCGCAGGGTAGCCGGATGGCTGGGCGTATCGGCGCTCGTTCCCTTGCTGTGCCTTGTCGCCTTGTTCACCGGCCTTTGCGCACAGCCCGCGCATGGTGAGCGGCCGCAGCGCGAAGTTCTGGTTGAGCAGGCGGCGAAAGCCCTCGCACGCGGCGATGGTATCGATGCCGAGGCAAAGCTGAAGGCCGCGCTGGTACGGGGGGCGACCGGCCCCGACGTCAGCGCGATGATGGGGCAGGCGCTGATGGCGCAAGGGCGCCGCGACCGCGCGCGGCCATGGCTGGTGCCGGGCCGTTTCTCGCCCGCTACCGCCGCCGTCGGCTGGCGGACGCTGGGCCTGCTGGAGCGGCTGGACGGCAACCTGCCGGCATCGGGCCGCGCCTATGACAGGGCGCTGGCGATCATTCCGAAGGACGCCTCGCTCTGGGTGGAGATCGGGCATCTGCGCTATGCGGGCGGCGAACACCGTCTGGCCATCGATGCGGCGGAACACGCCCTTGCGCTCGATCCCGGCTCCGTGCGTGCGCTTGAATTTCGCGGGCAGCTGGTGCGTGACCGCTACGGACTACTCGCCGCGATTCCGTGGTTCGAACAGGCGATCATGCGCGATCCCAAGGATGTGTCGGTCCTGCTGGAATACGCGGCGACCCTGGGTGAACTGGGCCATGCCACGGAATGCCTGACCATTACGCGCAGGGTCCTGCAACTCAGCCCGAAGAACCCGCGCGCCTATTATCTGCAGGCCGCGCTGGCGGCGCGCGCCGGGAATTACGATCTGGCACGGCGCCTGCTGATACGCACCAAGGGCAAGCTGGATAGCCAGCCCGGTGTGCAGATGCTGCGCGGGGTAGTGGAAATCGCGGCGGGCAACCCTTCCGCCGCTGCCGAGGCTCTTGAGGCAGTGCTTCATACGCTGCCTGACAACCGACATGCACGCGATCTGCTGGCGCGCGCCATCGGCATGGGCCGCCAGTATCGCTATGCAACCCTGAGGTTTGCCGAGGATATCGCCAGTGACGAGGCTTCGCCTTACGTCCTGACGATGGTGGCACGGGCCTGGGAAGCGCTGGGAGACCGCCAGCGCGCGGGCGAACTGCTCGACCGTGCTGCCCGCCCTTCAGTGGCCGCATTGCATATTCTTGGTGATGCGGGGCGCATCGGTGAGCTGTTGGAGCTTGGCCAGACCGGCGCGGCGCAAAGCGCGGCGGAAGCGGCGCGCAGGTCGGACCCCGGGTTTTACGATGCGCAGGCGCTTGCGGGTGATGTCCAACTCGCGCTCGGCCACGGCGCCGAGGCACAGGCGCGGTATGTTCTGGCGACCGAGATCCGCTTGTCCGAAAGCCTGTTCCAGCGCCGCTTCGCCGCCTACGCCATGGCACGCGATGTGCGCAGCGGGCGCGAGCTGGTCGAGGGATACCTGCGGCAGAACCCCACCAGCCGGCCCGCGCTGCGAGCCGCCGCGCAGCTATCCATCGGCGAAGGTGATCTTGGCCGCGCCCGTGCCATTCTGTCATGGCTGCGCGATAATGGCGGAGAAGGCGACGTTCAGCTGCTCTCCGACCTGGCGATGGCACAGGCCGGAACCGGAGACCTGGAAGCCGCGCACGGCAGCGCACTTGCCGCCTACCGGCTGCAACGCGCCAGTCCGTTGGCGACCCAGGCTTTGGGATACAGCTATGCGATGCTGGACAGCCAGCCCGGCGCGGCACGCGCTTTGCTGGACAAGGCGCAGGCGATTGCCGGCAATACACCGCTGATCGCGGATGCACGCAAGCAGTTGCGGGTAAAGGGCTGACCGGCCTAGCCAGCGGTCCCGGATCACGTCCGGGACCGCGGCAGTTATTTCGGCTGGTAGGTCTGTTCGATACCGGGGAAGCTGCGGTCACGCACTTCGGCGGCATAATGCGCTGCTGCTTGCGAAACGAGCGATGCCATGTCGGCATAGCGCTTCACGAACCGGGGTACGCGCTCGAACATGCCGAGCATGTCTTCGGTAACCAGCACTTGCCCGTCGCACTGCGCCGAACCGCCGATGCCGATGCTGGGGCAGGCAATGGCCTGCGTCGCCGCGATGGCGATCGGCTCGACCACGCCTTCGATGACGATGGAGAACGCTCCCGCATCGTCGAGCGCCTTGGCATCGGCGACGATCTTCGCCGCTTCCGCATCGCTGCGGCCGCGCGCGTTATAGCCGCCCAGCACGTTCACCGCCTGCGGCGTGAGGCCGATATGACCCATCACCGGAATACCGCGCTCATTGAGGAAGCGCACGGTCTCCGCCATCGCTGTCCCGCCTTCCAGCTTCACGCCTGCACAGCCGGTTTCCTTGAGAAGCCGGGCGGCGTTCTCGAACGCCTGCTGCGGCGATTGTTCATAGGTGCCGAAAGGCATGTCGACGATCACCGCCGCATGATAGCTGCCGCGCACCACGGCAGCGCCGTGGGCGATCATCATTTCCAGAGTGACCGGCACGCTGGAGGGCAGCCCGTAGATCACCTGGCCCAGGCTGTCGCCCACCAGCAGCAGGTCGCAATGTTCGTCCAGAAGCTGCGCCTGCCGCGCCGTATAGGCCGTGAGCATGACGATCGGTTCGGCGGTGACGCCGTCCTTCTTGCGCCGGCGGATCGCCGGAACCGTCAGGCGCTTCATCGGCGCGGGCGTGGGATTGGCGCGGCTGGTCGCGGTGTCGAGCTGGAAAGTCGTGGACATGCCCGGCTTGTAGCCTCGGCCTGCGCGCCGGGCAAACCCTGATGGGCTGAACATTCCGGTCCAACGGAGGCAATATTGTTGCGAAGCTGGGGAATCTCCGGCGGTTGGCCCTTGCCAAGCGGCTGCTTGTCGTTAGCCTCCTTTCATTCGCAAATTCGGGGGTCCACGAATGTTCGGACGCGTTAAGCCGCTCGACGCCATCTTGGCGACGGCTGAAAAGAAATCACTTCACCGGTCGCTGGGCGCATTCCAGTTGACCATGCTTGGCATTGGCGCCGTCATCGGCACCGGCATTTTCGTTCTTACCGCCGAAGCCGCTCAGAAGGCGGGGCCGGGCATGATGCTCTCCTTCGTCATCGCCGGCTTCGTATGCGCTGTGGCAGCGCTCTGTTACGCCGAGATGGCGGCCATGGTTCCGGTTTCCGGTTCCGCCTACACCTACAGCTACGCCGTGATGGGCGAAACGGTGGCCTGGATGGTCGGCTGGGCGCTGATCCTTGAATATGCCATTGCCGCAGGCGCGGTTTCGGTCGGCTGGTCGGGCTATTTCATCGGTTGGCTCAATTCCAGTTTCAACATCGACATACCGCTGGCTCTGGTACGCGGTCCGTTCGACGGCGGCATCATCAACCTGCCGGCGATGCTGATCGCAGCCTGCGTCACCGCGCTGCTGATCAAGGGCACCAAGGAAAGCGCCACCGTCAACGCGGTGCTGGTTGGCATCAAGATCCTTGCGCTCACCTTCTTCGTTTTCCTGACGATCCCGGTCATCAAGAGCGGCCAGTTCACGCCGTTCGCACCGCTCGGCTTTGCCGGCATCTCCGGTGCGGCTGCCTCCATTTTCTTCGCATACGTCGGCTTCGACGCGGTTTCGACCGCTGCCGAAGAAACCAAGAACCCGCAGCGCAACATGCCGATCGGCCTGATCGGCAGCCTTGCGATCTGCACGATTTTCTACATGCTGGTAGCGGCCGGCGTGATCGGTACGGTGGGCGCGCAGCCCGTCTTCGGACCTGGCGGTGAAGTGCTTTCACCCGGAACCCCGGCGCTGGCACAGGCTTGCTCTGCCATCCATGAAAACGCCGTCGTCTGTTCCAAGGAAGCGCTGGCGTGGACGCTGCGTCAGATCGACTACCCGTTCGTGGGCTGGCTGGTCGGTGCAGCGGCGATCATCGCGCTGCCTTCGGTCATCCTGATGATGATGTTCGGCCAGACCCGCATCTTCTTCGTGATGAGCCGCGACGGGTTGCTGCCGGAGTTCTTCTCCAAGGTTCACCCACGCTTCCACACCCCGCACGTCATTACGCTGCTGACCGGCGTGTTCGTGGCGATTTTCGCCGCGTTTTTCCCGGTGGGCCTGCTGGCCGACGTGTCCAACTCGGGCACGCTGTTCGCCTTCGCCGCTGTGTCGATCGCGGTGATGGTGCTGCGCCGCACCGATCCCACCCGCAAGCGTCCGTTCCGCACCCCTGCGGTGATGTTCACGGCGCCGCTGGCCATCGTGGGCTGTATCTACCTTTTCTTCAGCCTTTCGTTCCACACGATCGCGCTGTTCGTGGGGTGGGCGATCCTGGGTCTGATCGTCTATTATGCCTATAGCCGTAGCCGCAGCCATGTCGGGCTCGGCCTCGTCGAAGTGCATGAGGTCGACACCGACGCGCCGCCGCCGGCAGTCTGACATCGCCCGGACAGCACCAAAAGGAAGGGGGAGCGCCAATGCGCTCCCCCTTTTTTTGTCCGCAAGATATGCCGGCCTTATTCACAGGGTTACTCGCGCTGCAATATTCACAGGGTTACTCGCGCTGCAATCGGCGCGAACCGCATGATGCGGCGCTAACCAGCGCTTAACCGCCCGGTGAGACACTCCAGGAGAATCTACCGAGGGTGTAATGCCATGGCTTTCATCAAGGCCCTGATACCGGGAGCGCTGCTGACCTGGATCGTTTCGGGCATATTGGGTTCCAACGGATCGCGCGGCGGAATGCTGGCGATCGAGCATGTCAGCTTGCAGGGATACGGGTTCCATTGGTCCTGGTCGCTGTTCCTGGCGGCAACCGGTCTGGCCTGGGCGATCTTTGCGATGCTGGATTCCTGAAACGAATTACGGTCCCACGGCTTGTTCGTGCATGGCTTTTCCTCCGCTTGACCGCATCGTCCTTACAATTCTGCTGGCGGGGTGCCTGTTTGTCGCTGGTCGGGCTTGGCTGCACGACCATCCCCAGCACGATCCCTGGGCGCCCCTGACGCTTGACGCCGCTCCAGGTTGGGCAACGGAACGCAAGCTGGCCGCGCTACGTAGTGACACGGCGCAGTGCCGCGCTTTCCTGCAACGTAGCGGTATCGAGGCGATAGCGCTTGCTCCGGCGGGCGAGGGCGCATGCCTCAGGGCCGACCGCAAGGCCCTTGCTGCCCCGGCCCACCTTGACGTCGCACTGCGCCCAGCGGGCGCTCAAGCGACCTGCAGCATCGATGCCGGACTGGCGTGGTGGCTACGCCAAGGCGTCCAGCCGGCGGCGCAGGAGATCTTCGGACAGGCGGTGGTGCGCATCGAGCATCTGGGCACGGCAAACTGCCGCCGGATCGGCGGCGGCGACAAAGGCAACTGGAGCGAACATGCGCGCGGAAATGCGATCGACATAGCCGCGTTTGTTTTGGCCGATGGGCGGCGGGTGTCGGTATTGCGGGACTGGAAAGCCTCAGGACCTTCCGGCGAGGAAGCGGCCGCTTTCCTCCACATGGTGCGTGACAGTGCCTGTACGAGTTTTTCGACGGTGTTGTCGCCAGACTACAACGCAGCGCATGCGGATCATCTGCATTTGGACCAGGCAAGCCGTACCAGTGACTGGAGCGCCTGCAGATAACCATTACGTTTGATGAATTTGCGCCTACAAAAAACGAGGCGAAAAATGGTGACCCCTACGAGAATCGAACTCGTGCTTCAGCCGTGAGAGGGCCGCGTCCTAACCGCTAGACGAAGGGGCCATTAGCCATTTTCGGTTTACCACACCATTCAGAAGAATGGTGACCCCTACGGGAATCGAACCCGTGCTTCAGCCGTGAAAGGGCCGCGTCCTAACCGCTAGACGAAGGGGCCATACCGGGTTGCGCCGGAGGCAGGACCGGCCCTCTACCGGGGGTCGGTAGAGTGGTCAATCCCTAGTTTGAGAAAAAATTCATATCGTGTTTTCAATCGCAGAAAGCAGCGTCGTCGAGGTGCAACTCCGCCTGAGGGCGGCTTCCCCAATCGTCGATCTTGGCGCGTCCTGCCAGCCACAGACGTCGCCCTTGCGAGGCATGGAGCAGAGCCTGCCCCATCTCGCTTTCGGCCGAGCGGAACGCCATTGCCTTGAAGCGGCCGCCGTCCGGACCGGAGACGATCAGCCGCAAGTGGTCGGTCCCCACCACGTCGGCCTTGACGATGCGCACAGGGCCAACCGCAACGCGCGGGCCGGGCCAGCCCATGCCGTAGGGCCCGGCGCTTTCCAGCGTTTCGATCAGCGACGGGGTCAGGCCGCCGGGATTGAGCGCAAGGTCGAGCAGCATCGACTGGCTGCTACTGGCGCGCGAGACATCTGCGGCGAGCCGCTCGTCCAGCCAGTCGGAGAGGGCATCGAGCTTTCCGGGAGCAATGGTCAGACCGGCGGCCATGGCATGGCCGCCGCCGGCCACCAGCAGGTCCATTTCGCGCGCGGCGATGATCGCGGCGCCCAGGTCCACGCCCGAGATCGAGCGGCCCGATCCCTTGCCGTTACCGGCCTCGTCGGCGCCCATCGCGATGACGAGAGTGGGTTTGCCGGTCTTTTCCTTGATGCGGCCCGCGACGATGCCGATCACGCCCGGATGCCAGCCTTCGCCGGCCACGACGATCACCGAACGGTTGTGCTGGCGGTCCAACTGCATCTCCGCCATTTCCTGCACCGCCTGCTCGATGCCCCGGCGCTCATCGTTGAGGCGGGAGAGCTGGGCGGCGATGTCCTTGGCCTCGTCGGGGTTTGTGGAAGTCAGAAGGCGCACGCCGAGAGTCGATTCGCCGACGCGCCCGCCCGCATTGATGCGCGGCCCCAGCGCAAAGCCCAGATCGCTGCACGAAGGCGCGCGGCCCAGCCGGCTGGCATCGATCAGTGCCGACATGCCGATATTGTCGCGCTTTGCCATGACCTTTAGGCCCTGAGCCACGAACGCTCGGTTGAGGCCGTGCAGCGCGGCGACATCTGCCACCGTGCCCAGCGCGACCAGGTCCAGCAGGGCGAACAGGTCCGGCTCGCGGCGGTTTGCGAAAAAGCCGCGCCCGCGCAGGGTGCGCACGGTCGCCACCGCGAGAAGGAAGGCGACGCCGACTGCCGCAAGGTGGCCGTGGGATGCGGCCAGTTCGTCCTCGTCAAGACGGTTGGGATTGACCAGCGCGGCGGCGCGGGGGAGCTGGGGTGAGCACTTGTGATGGTCGACCACGATCACGTCGACGCCGGCCTGGTGGGCCATCTCCAGCGCCTCGAACGCCATCGCGCCGCAATCTACGGTGACGATGAGGCTCGACCCTTCGCCTGCGATGCGCACTAGCGCCTCGCCGGAGGGGCCGTAGCCTTCGAGGAGGCGGTCGGGGATGTAGTAGCGTCCTTCCTGCCCCAGATCGCGCAGCAGCAGCAGGAGCAGGGCGGCGCTGGTTGCCCCGTCGACATCGTAGTCGCCGTATACGGTGACGGTCTCGCCGGCCATCACCGCCTGGGTAAGGCGGTCGGCGGCGGCGTCCATGTCGCGAAAAGCGGACGGGTCGGGCAAGAACGCACGCAAGGAAGGATTGCGATGACGCGCCAGATCGTCACGCGCGACGCCGCGCGAAAGCAGAAGCTGGGTGACGATGTCGTTCTCCAACCCGCCGGGACCGTCGCTCAGGTCCATGTTGCCACCGCGCCAGCGCCAGGCCTTGCCTGTCAGCGAGCGATCGATTCCGAAAACGGAAGCAGATCGTGATTCCATGGCCCGCGTTACTCTACGCCGTCCTCCGCGTGAAGGGCCGGAACCGGGGCGCTCCCCGCATTTCGCAGCCGATTCAGAGACAATTTCATGTCGGCGAAGGTGGCATGCCGGGCGCGATCGGTGGCATGATGGACGTAGGCAACAAGGGCTGCTGATTCTTGCTCGCGATTCTCTGGCACAGCCGTACCGGCGCCGCGCGCGCCATGGCCGAGGCGATCTACGCCGGAGCAGGCGATCACGCGCGGCTGATCGCGGCAGACGATGCCGTGCCTGACGATCTGCTTGCGGCTAACGGCTATGTCTTCGTCTGCCCGGAAAACCTGGGCTCGATGACCGGCATGATGAAAGAGATGTTCGATCGGTGTTATTATCCGCTGCTGGGCCGGATCGAGGGACGTCCTTATGCGACGGCCATTGCGGCGGGATCGGACGGGCGCGGCGCACAGGCCCAGATCGACCGTATCGTTACCGGTTGGCGTCTGCGGCGCGTGGCGGAGCCGCTGATAGTCAATCTCGGCGCGCAGGAGCCCGCTGCGATACTGGCGCAAAAGCACGTCCCGCAAAAACGGGTGAAGGATTGCATGGATATGGGTGCGGGGCTGGCAGAAGGGCTTGCGCTCGGCATATTCTGAAGGGGGAATCTCAGTGGTAAACGGACTCGACGCCGGGCCGCGAATGGTGCCTATTCGTCTGCGCGAGACACTAAAGCTGGAGCCTAAGGCGTTGCCCCATACCTTTCAGCAAAGCGGCGCCGGGCAAATGTCCGATGCCGCAGGTGCAGGCCTGTCCCTGCTGTTCCAAGCCGGGACAAGGCCCGGAGCGCAGGACGTCGCGCGTCTCATCGAATCTTCGCACGCAGCGGGGTTGTTGGCCCGGGTCAGCCATATGCCCGAGCCTGAGGAGGGCTGGCTGGAACTTCTGGCCAGCGGCCTGACGTTCGACATGCGCGGCCTTGCACCAGCGCGTCCGGCACCAGTTACCGCGCCTGGATACACGTTCGGCTTCGAGGACAAGGACGGCACGGACGGCGTGTTCGAGGCCGTCGAACTCCTGCCTTCCGGCCACATCGCCGCAGGGGGCAGGTTGCAGCCGGTACTGCGAACCATGATGGGGCTGGCGGCCGATCTTGCTCTCAATTTGCCGGTGGCGGGCGTCGCGTGGGGCCCCGCACAAACCTTGATGGAACCTCGTTACTTCTCGCGCATGGTGCTGAGTTGGCTATCGGGCGGCGCTTTTCCGGCGCTTGGCTTGACCGCGCTGGTATGCGGGGCCGACGGTAGCATCGTCAGCCAAGGCCTCGCCCATTTCACCGGGCAGGAGATGCAGATTGAGGGCAGGGAAGGGGAAAGCCCCGCCGATACCGTGAAGCTCGCAATCCGGGTTGTGGACCATCTCGTGCGGCAGGGACGCATTGCGGACCCTCTGCGGATTGGGACCGGTCCCGGCGCACTGCTGCTCGAACCGTCGCAAGTAGGCAAGCTGGTGCTGGTCTGGAGAGAGGCTCTGTAGGCTTCCCGGGGATTAGGGGCTCAGGTCCCACCTTTCTTTTCGCGCCGTCAATCGCAATGACCGGCCGGGCTACGACCCCGGATTGCAGCGCCATCACCTTCTGCCTCGTCAATTGCTCGGTAATGGCGCTTTTGCGCGCATGTTCGCGAACATCGGCGGCGAACGCTATCTATTCGAGGATTTTCGCGGGAACGGCCTTCTGCTCCCCTGTGACGAACTGGCGGCACTGCGCATGGGCCTGCCTCTGCACCGGGGGCCGCATCGGCTTTATAGCCAGTTGGTGATCGAGCGGGTGGGGCAGATCGAGGCGGCATGGTCAGCGATGCGCGCTGCCGACCCGCCTGGTGCAGCGCTGCAGGCGCATATGCGGCTAGATCTGCTACAGCGCGCTCTACGGCGACACCTGCTTGACGGGCGCCGCCGCCGGTTACGGCTGAACCAGCGCGACCCGCTGGGCGCGGGTGTCGACTTCACCGAACTCGATGCAATGGCCGATGCCCTTTGGGGTTCGACCCGTGCGGTAGTCGCGCCGGGCGTCGTCCTGGTTCAGCCCACGGCGGCGCTCATGCCGGTGCGGGCGTGCAATTCGTCCTTTGCCGATTGATACTGCGCCGCCAGCGTCGCCACCCGGTCTGCAACCGGCTCTATGGCGTGAACGGCGGCAATGCCCTGTCCGGCGCCCCAGATATCCTTCCAGGCCTTGGCGTCCATGTTGCCGCCGGATGCGAAGCTCATCTGGCTCTTGTCACCGTCGGGCAGGTTGTCCGGGTCCATGCCGGCCGCGACGATGGAGGGGCGCAGGTAATTGCCATGGACCCCGGTGAACAAGTTGGAATTGACGATGTCGGCCGCCGCTCCCTCGACGATGGCCTGCTTGTAGGCGTCGACGGCATTGGCTTCGGGCGTGGCGATCCAGGGCGTGCCGATATAGGCGAAGTCCGCCCCCATGGCCTGCGCTGCCAGGATCGACCGGCCGCAGGCGATCGCGCCCGACAGGGCCACCGGCCCGTCGAACCAGGCGCGGATCTCCTGCATCAGCGCGAACGGCGATTGCAGACCGGCATGGCCCCCCGCTCCGGCGGCGACGGCGATGAGGCCGTCAGCGCCCTTAGCAACGGCCTTGCGGGCGAAAGTATCGTCGATAACGTCGTGCAGCACCTTGCCGCCCCAGCCGTGCACGGCAGCGTTCACATCCTCGCGTGCGCCAAGCGAGGTGATTACCAGCGGCACCTTCCACTTCTCCAGAAGGGCGAGGTCTTCCTCAAGCCGGTTGTTGGTGCGGTGAACGATCAGGTTGACGGCGAAGGGGACGTTGCTCCCCCGCGTCGCCTCGTTGATCTGATGCAGCCATTCATCCAGCTGGCTTGCCGGCCGGGCGTTAAGCGCGGGGAAGCTGCCGACCACACCGGCGCGAACCTGCGCGATCACCAGATCCGGGTTCGAGACGATGAACATGGGGGCCGCGATCACGGGAAGGCGCAGCGACTGGAACAGCGCGGGCAGGGGCATCTCGTCTCCGTTTAATCGTTCGATTAAATTCGGGCATAATCGCGCGGGCGGCGCCTGTCGAGAGAAAGCCGGCATACCGCCACGGCGTTGACGTCGTCTGGCAGCGCAAAGGGGCGTGACCTCACCGGACGGCTGAAATAGACACCACTGTCTATTAGTGGTGGCCGCACTGATGCGGCACCGTATCGGAAAGAGGATCATCCACAATGTCGGAAGTGGCGCAGCAGGAGTTCGATTGCTCGGACATCGACCAGTACCTCGGCAAAGTCATCGACAGTTCGCCGATCCGCGAGCCGCTTGGCAACAACGACATCCGCCGCTGGGTCCAGGCAATGCATTACCCCAACCTTGCGCACTTCGACCCGGCCTATGCCGCCGCCAGCCGCTGGGGCAAGCTGGTCGCGCCGCAGAGCTTCCCGATCGTGATGGACGACAGCCACGGCACGTCGTCCTCGTGCATGGGCCGCATTGCCGAATCGCACCTGCTGTTCGGCGGGGACGAGTTCTGGCACTACGGCCCGCGCGTGTTCGGCGGCGATGTGATCACCAACGAGCGTATCCCTTACGACTATGCCGTCAAGCAGACCGGTTTTGGCCCCACCTGCTTCCAGCGCGGCGATAACTATTATCGCAACCAGAACGGCGAACTGATCGCCAAGCAGCGCTCGACCGCGATCCGCTACCGCGCGGCGGCGGGCGGAGATACCGTCAACACCGCCGAGTTCGACGAGCCGGAATGGACCGACGCGGAACTGGCCCAGCTGGAGGAGCGCAAGTTCGCCTGGGTGCAGATGCTGCACGATCTGGGGCACGGCGAGCGTTGGTGGGACGACGTCAACGTGGGCGACCAACTGCCGGAGCGCGTGTTCGGGCCCCATACCGTCGCCAGCTTCGCCACCGAATGGCGCTCGTACCTTTTCACCGTCTGGGGTACGCTCGACCGGCGCCAGATCGATCTGGAGGCGCTCGGCTTCACCAAGGAAATGGCGGGGCATGAGAACGATCCGGTGATGGAGCGGATCAATCCGGCCATCACGGACGGCGCCTACTACGGCCCTTCGCGCGGACATCTGTTCCCCAAATACGCCCGCAAGATCGGCATGCCGCGCGCTTATGGCTACGGCGCCTCGATGGGAGCATGGGTGACCGACTATCTTGCCGGGTGGGCCGGAGAATGGGGCATGGTGGTTCACTCCACCGCCAATTACCGCGGGCCTGCGCTATCGGGCGACGTCACGATCCAGACCGCCGAAGTCGTCGACAAGATGATCGATGACGAAGGGCGTCATATCATTCAGGTCAAGCACCTCATGCAGAACCAGAAGGGCGTGAAGATGTGCCTGGGTCTCGCCGAGATCGAGCTGCCCAAGAAGCCGGGTTGATCGCGGCACGCACACCATGAACGAAAAAGGGGCGCTTCGAGGCGTCCCTTTTTTATGCGATATCCTGCTGCCGGTCAGGCGCGGTGAGGAGCGATCACCTTGCGCTCGTACAGGCCAACAAGGGCCAGCGCGGTCAGGGCGACCATCACGCCCAGGATCATGTCGATCAGGTAATGCGTACCTTCGACCGGGGTAGACAGCAGCATGGCTGCGTTGATGACTGTGACTGGCCAACGCAGGGAAGGACAGCGCCAACCCGCAGCGATGTAGAGCACCGCGGCTGCCGTGTGAAAGCTGGGCGCGGACACGATGCCGCGCAACTGTCCCAGGT